>JADMIO010690561.1_pt1 | contig 11869 bp, 6 predicted proteins | sample 8958161 | NCBI WGS metagenome assembly JADMIO01 (sample SAMN16585339, study PRJNA669376) | soil metagenome | isolation source: Crop rotation soil | place: USA: Cullars Rotation, Alabama | collected 2011
GCCGCGACTTCAAGTCACGTGAATTCCAAGCTTCGGATCCCACTGTGCTGGAAAGCGTCGGGGAGAATTCGCGGCCGGGTGACATGGATGTGAATCCGACCCGGGAAAAGAAGTTGACGAACATGCGGAGCAAAGGGAGCGACGAGAACATTCAGTTGGAGCCGCCGCGGGAGTTGACTCTGGAAGCCGCCCTAGAGTATATCGAGGACGATGAACTGATCGAGGTGACGCCGCGGTCGATACGGCTGCGGAAGCAGTTCCTGAATACATCGGATCGCAAGCGATTGAATCGAGAGGCGAAGCGCGAGCGGGCGTCGGGTTGACCGCTCTTAGGCTTTTCTCATATAAGTTTTCTACCGATTCTCTGGCACCTGCACCCTGGCACCTGGGTAGTCGTCGACCACCGAAGCACCTTCACATCCTCCCGCTGTAACCACCCCTGATCGCTCTGCAAGGAGAATTGAGCAATGTCGGCCATGTTCGAGTCGTCGCATCTGTCGCTGTCACCCGCTCGCGACGATGACGATCTCGACGACGAGCCCCTCGACGATGAGGATCTCGACGAGGAGGACGAGGATCTGGATGACGACGACGTCGACTTCGACGACGACGATGATGATCTCGACGACGAGGACGAGGACGACGACGATCTCGACGACGAGGATGAGGACGACGACGATCTCGACGATGATGATGATGACGACGACGTCGACGATGAGCTCATCGATCTGGACGACGAGTATGACGACATCGACGAAGAGGATCGTCCGGCGCGCCCGGGCCGATACGAGGAGTAGTCGCTCGTTGCTGGTCGCGAGTCGTTAGCGACTGGACACCAAAAAACCACGCAACGTTGGGGTCAGATTCCCGATTCTGACCCCACGTTTTGGACCGGACTTTTGCCGCGTCCTGTCGTCAGCGCGCGTGGCGCTCGCCGCGCGGCGACCGCGACATGACTCGGTCGCTCACGGGATAACCACTGGGCCGATGCCCGCGGATACAGTCATACCGCCGGGCGATGTCCGCTTGCCCACGAGGCCCGCGTCGAAGGAGCCGCCAGTGCTGTTGACGAGCCAGAACGTCGTCACTCCCGGCGTGAGTGCGTAGGTGTTGCGCCAATTGGCAAGGGCGCTGAAGTCGGGTATCGAGAGATCGACCGTTGTCGCGCCGCCGAGGTAGCTAGCCGTCGCGAAGACCTGCGCGGTGCGCACCGCTCCGGTGGCCTGCCCAAATGCCGCATTGAACACTCGGTTGTACTCGGGCTGGACCGTCCACTGCGCCCGGAACCGCGGATAGGACGATCCGGCGATTGTCGAAATCGTGGGCGTATTCGCCGCCGGGCCGAGCGCGAGCGACTGATTGGCGACGTTCGCCACGAATTTCGTGACCGTTCTGGCGTTGCGCGTGGCGCCGCTCGTCTCGGCCGTCAGGGAAAGCGTATGAAGGTCGCCCGGCTGCAAGCGGGCATCCGGCACGCCGAAGAATGGGAAGGAGCCGAGGGCAGTTGCGCTGAGGTCCGCGTACGTGCCTGCCAACCCATTGGCTGTCGTGAACGACGCTGTGCCTCGCACTGTTTCGTTAGCCGCCGCGCCGGCAAGCGTTATCGTCGCGAACGCTGGTGTGATGAGCTCCGTGGAGAAATCGAACGTCGGCAAGACACCGGTCGCAGCAGGATTGAGATTTCGGCGGAGGCCGATCTTCGCGTCGTTAGTCGACGCCAGCACCGGGTTGCTCACCGCGCCGACGACCAGGTCTCGCGGTCCATCGGGGATGCTGATGAACCGCATGGGCGCACCGATCAAGTAGTTTCCCGAATTGTTGATCCCGCCGAGGAATCCGGTGAGCAAAACGATGGGCGGATTCGCCTGAATCGGCAGGCCGCTGAGCGGAACCTCTACCGACCTCGCGCCCAGGGGACAGAAATCTTCACCGAGTACTTTCAGCTCATCCTTCGTCCCGTAGAAAATGAGCAACTGGTACTGCGCTGTGGCGAGAACGCTTCGTCCCGTCACGAATGCGACGCCGCCTTTCCCGCTGTTGATGTCGAACGAATAGAGGCCGTTCTTCTGGCGGGCGAGGTTGGTCCACGGACCCGAACCGTCCTGGTAGGCGACCCACTGAACGGTGTCGGCGGTGGGAATGATCGAATCGGCGCAGAGTCGAAGCGCCACGTTTCCCGCACCGGTTGGCGGCGCGGTCACCGCAAGCGACACGGTCACCGTTTGGGTGATGGCCCCGGCGGAGCCGGTGATCTTGAGCTGGTATGCGCCGGCCGGCACGGCCGATCCGACCGAGACCGTGACCGTGACGGGCGTAGTCGTCGCGGGATTCGGGGCGTACGACGCGGTGACCCCGGCGGGCGCTTCGGCCGTCGTGAACGTGATGCCACCGGCGAACGCCCCCGTGCGCGCGACCGTCAACGAGCTCGTACCGGTGGCACCGGCTTGGACGCTGAGTGTCGCCGCGGATGCTGTGAGCGTGAATCCGCCAGTGACGGGAGCGGCGGCGACGGTAATGGTCGCAGAGCTACTCGCGTCCACGACGCCACTGCCGGACGCCCGCACGGACAACGTGAAGCTGCCGACGGCCGCGGTTGCACTCGCCGAAACTGAAATGACGACCGTGGTCGTGGTGCCGGACTGCGACTGTGAATTCTGGTTCGCGCTGACGCCGGTCGGCTGTCCGGTCACCGACACCGTAACAGGTCCCGTAAAACCACCCGACCGCGTGACGGTTGCGGTGATGGAAGCAGCGGCTTCGCCCTGGGTGATCGTAGCGCTGCTCGCCGACAACGAGAGGCCGATGGAGCCTTTCGGATCGGGCTGAGTGCTGCCGCCGCACGCGTTTGCCAGCAAACACAGTCCGACGGCGCCCACAGTGGTGGCCAGAGAAGGTGAGATCATCGTCGCGCAGCGGGTGGCAGGATGAGACGACAACGCGCGGCGACAGTCTATCGAGAGCGTTCCGCTTTGACACCTCACGTAAATGCGTGAGGACGCCGTCAGCGCACACTCGATGTGACTTGCTGAATTAGAGTATTCGATTGCGCAGCGCCTTGGCGACAGCGGCGGCGCGCGAGTGGACCTGCAGCTTGGCGTAAATATTTCGAACGTGCGAATCGACGGTATGCCGGCTCAGACCGAAGGCGGCGGCGATCTCCTTGAGGCCCGATCCATTCGCCAGCTCACCGAGGATCTCTTGCTCGCGCGTCGTCAGGCCGACCTCGCGTTTCTTTGACTGGACGCGAAACGCCTGGATCACGCGGCGGGCGATGAATCCGTCGATCGACGATCCACCCGCGGCGACGGTGCGGATCCCGTCGGTGATCGCCTCGGCGGACGCGGGCTTGATCAGGTATCCCGTCGCTCCCGCACAGATGGAATCGAACACGCGTTCATCGCCGTCGTGGATTGTGAGAACAATGAACTCCGCGGCGGGGCAGAGGGGACGAAGTCGGGCGATGCCTTCGATGCCGGAAATTCCCGGAAGCTCCAAATCCATGATGACGACATTGGGAGCGGCGCCGTCGCGAACCGCGTCCAGCGCAGCCTCGCAGGACCCAGCCGCGAAGACACAGTGCATCCCGTTGGCGCGATCGACGAGCTCGCGGAGCATGTCGCGAAAGAGGCGATTGTCCTCGACGACCGCCACGCCGATCGATTGCGAGGCCTCTTCGCCGAGTGGCATGGGAGGCGATTCTCGTTCGTCGAGTCTCATGTCGCGATTTGCGACGCGGCTTTCGCGGCGGCAATCACGCGTTCACGGGAGCTTGATGGTCGCGACGAGCCTGGTGCCGGCCCTCGGTCCGCTCTCGACGATCAGATCGCCGCCCAGCTCGCCCGTGCGGCGGCGCATGTTCTGGATCCCGTTGCCATACTCCACACGGCCCACGTCGAAGCCGGCGCCGTTGTCGCGAATGGTCATGACCAGCGCGCCGCGTTGCTCGACCAGGCTGACGTCCACGTGCGTCGCGCTCGCGTGACGGCCGATGTTGTTCAGCGCCTCCTTGAAGATCAGCAGGACGTTTCTCATGACGGTCATACTGACGGCGCGTGGGCGTATCGAGGCGGCGATGTCGAATCGGACGTCGACGTGCGGAAGCAAGTCGTTGGCGACGCGGCGTAGCCTCAGGAACAGGTACTCGAGGTCGCCGTGTTTCGGGTCGACTAGCCAGACCAGCTGCCTGAGCGAGGTCGCGGTTTCTTCTGTGGCTCGCTGAATTCGCGCGAGTGAGTGCTTCGTTGGTCCACCGACGTCCGCGTCGGCGTTGAGCAACTGCGTCATCAGCGCGATCGAGTTGAGACTCGATCCCAGGTCGTCGTGTAGATCCGAGGCAATGGTTGCGCGCAGGCGATGCAGGGCGATCTCCTGGTTCAACCTCAAACGGTGGAGTCCGTACGCAGCGACGCAGATCGCGGTCACGAGACCGAGCTGAAACAGCCGGCTCTGCCACCATGCCGCTTGCACTTCGATCACTTCGGTGGCGGCCGAATTCACCCACGCCTGACCCGCCGGTGCGATCGATTGTACGTGAAACGTGTAGCGGCCGGGGCGCAGGTTCGTGTACTGCGTTCGCGCTTCCGCGCCCGCCTCGATCCAATCGGGATCGAACCCGTCGAGCCGGTACCGAAATCGGTGCTGTCGAGGAGCGATGAATGAGAAGGTGGTGAACGCGATTTCGACGCGGTGCGTCCGTGGCGGCAGCGACGCGCGGTCATCGATCGACGCGATACGCTCGCCGTCCGCGACGACCGAAAGCACGACAGTTCGCGGCGAAGCCGATACCGGTTCTGGCGCCTCGACATCGACCACGCTCAAACCACGCGTGCCGTTGAACACGAGTCGACCGTCGCGGAGCCGCCACGCGCCTGGAGAAGCGCGATTGGTCTCCGAGCCGGCCGCGCCCTCCGTCTCGCCGATGCGCACGGGGCGTAGCGTGAGGCGCGGTGGACGACCTTGCGCGATGTCGTCGGCGACGATATGCAGTGAGTCTCTCTGCACGCGCCAGATGCCGTCGTTGCCCCCGAGCCAGATCGCTCCCCGTCGATCGTCGACCAGGCTGAAGATGGAAGACGGCATCCCCACTCGTGCGTCCACGTGATCGGCGTGCGTCGAGCGCAGGCGAAAGAGGCCGCGATCATACGTGCCGATCCACACGGTGCCGTCGCTCTCAGCGAAGATTCCCGTGACGAATGCGTCGCCGAGTCCGGCGTCCGCCGCCACGGGTATCAACGAGTCGCTCGATTCCGGGGTCATACGAAACAACCCGCGTTGCGTTCCGAGCAGCAGCGAGCCATCGCGCTCAGCAAAGATGGACCAGAGCGGCCGCGTAGGCCCGATGGGGATTCGCTTGAGGTGCCCATCGGGTGCGCGCGCCACCAGCTCGCGGGCACCCGCGATCCAGAGCACGTGCTCCGCGGTTTCGGCGAATCCGCGCACCTCATTGAAAATCGGAATTTGCTCCGCGACCCGACCTGCGACGATGCGGGCGCATGCCGTGCGCATGCCAACCCAGAGTGCGCCATCAGAACTTTCGAATAACGAGCGCACCCGGTCATCCTGCAGCCCCTGCGCAACGGACATGCGCTCGGCGCGCGCGCCGTGCGCGAAACGGAACAGGCCTTCGCCCCAGCTTCCAACCCAGACGGCGTCGTCTCGCGTCTGCAGGACCGGGAAAATGAACTCGTCGGGCAGCCCGTCTCGTCGCGTCACGGCTCGAACGCGGCGCTTGACGAGTTGCAACAAGCCCCTATCGGTGCCGACCCATATGCTTCCTTCGTGGTCCTCCAAGAGACTCGTGACGACGCTCCACTCAGGGCGGTCACTCAAGTCGATGAGCTCCGGCTTCCCCGACGGTGTAATGCGCGTGAGCTCGGAGTGCCTGACGGTACGTCGCAGATCGAACCATCGCGTACCATCCCGCTGCATCAATCCCCGTGAGAGGTGCCAACCGAAGGGAATCAGGGACTGGCGAGCCCAGGCTTCAGGGTCGCGAAGGCGACTGTTCAATCCGGGAAAGAGCGTCGTCTCGTCGCCCTTGCGCCAGGAAAAATCGTCGAGGCCCAGCCCTGGTGGACCGATGCTCGTGACGGCTCCGTCGTGATATCGAATCGCTTGCTTCGTATCCGGGTACGAGACCCACAGGCCATTGGCGTCGCTTCGCACGTCGTTCCGACTTACCGTGCTGCGCCCGACCGACGCGACCAATTCGAACCGCACGCCGCGGCTCTCGCGTGGATCGTGAATGAGGCGAGTCAATCCGGTTCCCGTGGGAACGATCAGCTCGCCGCGCGGAGTCTCGAAGACGCCGGCCACCGTGTCGCACGGCAGTCCTTCCGCGCGCGTGAACACGGTAAACCAGTCGGGCCTTCCGACGGCGATCCGCACCAAACCCTGAGCGCCACTGATCCAGACGGTTCCGTCGGACGTGCTGGTGAACGCATCGCCAGACAAAGGCAGCCGGCCGAGGACATGAACCGTTCCGCTGTCGATGAACGCGAGATCGTCGGCGGCGGAGCGAATCCACAGGCGCTGTCGTGAGTCGACAAACAGATCCTGGATCAACGCCGAGCCAAATCCGGGCAGCGCGATGGGCTCGAATTTCCGACTGTCGAAGCGAAAGAGTCCTTTCCCGGTCGCGGCGTAGAGGAAGCCATCTCGCATCTGGGCCAGGGCCGTGACTCCGCTGGCCTCCAATCCGTCGGCCGCGGCGTACGACCGCACGTGGAACTCGGCGAGTGGCGGGAGCGGATCCCTCGCTGCGGTAAGGCTTAGTTGGCCGGGAGCGGCGCGGGCGGCGCCGACGAACGTGCAAAGCGCGGCAATCCAAGAAACGCGCATTGGTATCGGGCGTGAGAAATCACGCCAAGCTGATCGGCGTGATCGCGTCGTGAGGAGAAAAGAATTATGGGGATTCCGGGGATCTGCTGCCACGAGATGGAAACAGAATCACAAAACGCGAGTGGCGGCTGAACGAGATGGCGGACGGGCGTGATTCCCCTTGAAATGAACCGCCTACGCACTATACTTCGCGTTCCCCCGGAACACCGGGAACGCGAAGTGATTCTTGAAGTTGCTGTTTGACAATCGAGTGTGTGAAATCGTGTTGTGGCTCTCGTCGATCCGTTGTTCTCGTGAGCAACGGGGAGAGATCAATTCACGAAATCATTGATTCCGGACGTTTGTCATTGGACAGCGTCCGATGACGGCGTTTGGAGAGCTTTTATCAAACACTCTTGGAGAGTTTGATCCTGGCTCAGGACGAACGCTGGCGGCGTGCTTAACACATGCAAGTCAAGGGGGCTCAGTAGCAATACTGGGCAACCGGCGAACGGGTGCGTAACACGTGAGCAACCTGTCTTCTTGTGGGGGATAGCCGGCCCAACGGCCGGGTAATACCGCATACGATTCTTGAGGGGAGTCCCTTGGGAAGGAAACCTTTGGGGCAAGAAGGGGGGCTCGCGGCCTATCAGCTAGTTGGCGGTGTAATGGACCACCAAGGCGATGACGGGTAGCTGGTCTGAGAGGATGGCCAGCCACATTGGGACTGAGAGACGGCCCAGACTCCTACGGGAGGCAGCAGTGGGGAATCTTGCGCAATGGTCGAAAGACTGACGCAGCGACGCCGCGTGTGGGATGAAGCCTTTCGGGGTGTAAACCACTGTTGCCCGGGACGAACGACTCTATTCGTAGAGTGTGACGGTACCGGGTGAGGAAGCACCGGCTAACTCCGTGCCAGCAGCCGCGGTAATACGGAGGGTGCGAGCGTTGTCCGGAATCACTGGGCGTAAAGGGCGCGTAGGTGGCAAGGACAGTCAACGGTGAAAGCTTGGGGCTCAACCCCGAGTCGGCCGTCGATACTTCTTTGCTGGAGCACTGTAGAGGCAGATGGAATTCCGGGTGTAGCGGTGGAATGCGTAGAGATCCGGAAGAACACCGGTGGCGAAGGCGGTCTGCTGGGCAGTTGCTGACACTGAGGCGCGACAGCGTGGGGAGCAAACAGGATTAGATACCCTGGTAGTCCACGCCGTAAACGATGGGTACTAGATGCTTGGGGGAGCGACCCTCTGAGTGTCGGCGCTAACGCATTAAGTACCCCGCCTGGGGAGTACGGCCGCAAGGCTGAAACTCAAAGGAATTGACGGGGGCCCGCACAAGCGGTGGAGCATGTGGTTTAATTCGACGCAACGCGAAGAACCTTACCTAGGCTTGACATGCTGGTGAAACCCTTGAGAAACCAGGGGCCTCCTTCGGGACATCAGCACAGGTGCTGCATGGCTGTCGTCAGCTCGTGTCGTGAGATGTTGGGTTAAGTCCCGCAACGAGCGCAACCCCCGTTCCTAGTTGCCAGCGAGTAAAGTCGGGGACTCTAGGAAGACTGCCGGTGCCAAACCGGAGGAAGGTGGGGATGACGTCAAGTCATCATGGTCCTTACGTCTAGGGCTACACACGTGCTACAATGGCCGGTACAGAGGGATGCGAGCGTGCGAGCGTGAGCCAATCCCAGAAAGCCGGCCTCAGTGCGGATTGGAGGCTGCAACTCGCCTCCATGAAGCTGGAATCGCTAGTAATCGTGGATCAGCTACGCCACGGTGAATACGTTCCCGGGCCTTGTACACACCGCCCGTCACGCCATGGAAGCTGTGAGCGCCCGAAGTCCGTGTCGGAACCCGCAAGGGACCAAGCGGCCGAAGGCGAGCGCAGTGACTGGGGCGAAGTCGTAACAAGGTAGCCGTAGGGGAACCTGCGGCTGGATCACCTCCTTAACGGATAGCGAGTAAGTCCACTCCTCGAACACACGTGGAGCGCGACGGAAAACTTTCGTAAGTCGCAGCCACTCCCGATCTCACACACTCGATTGCGCTCTCTTCCGTAGGCCCGATGTGCTCACGCGCATCGGGCCTGCGTTGCGTTTGACACGCACCGACGCCAACGTCCTAGCATGCGTCTCCCGTGCGTCGGCCGCCCCACCCTCCGCAGAACGAAGCTCGTTCTCGCGGTACTCGTCTCCACGGCGGCGACGGCCGAACGACCCAGCGCTCCGCACCAAACGCCGAGGGACGTTCGCGCGACCGGCCGCATCGAAGGCACCGTCGAGATCTCGTCGACGCTCACGGCCCGCCGTCCGCAATTCCGTATCTATGCCGACGCCGGCGCCGGCGCGGTTCCGCCCGCCGCACCCGCGGCGCGCGACGCCGCCGCGGCCGAAGCACGCAATGTCGTCATCTATCTCGAGGGAGACTCGTCACGCTTCACATCCACGCCGGCGCAACTCGACGCACATCGCCGCGGCGCGATCGCGCAACGCGACGAGCACTTCGTGCCGCACGTGCTCCCCGTACTCCAAGGCGCAACCGTCGATTTCCCCAATGAGGACGACTTCTACCACAACGTCTTCTCCCTCTCCAGCGCGGCCGGACCCGACGGCTTCGATCTTGGACGATATCCGAAAGGCGCCTCCAGATCGCGGACGTTCCCGAGGGCGGGCACCGTCCAGGTCTTCTGTCATATCCATTCCGACATGAGCGCCATTTTGCTCGTGCTGACCAACCCGTATTTTGCGACGCCCGACGAATCGCATCGCTACTCGATCGACGATGTTCCGGAGGGCGATTACACACTGGTCGGCTGGCACGAGCGGATCAAACCGATCACGAAGCGCGTGCACGTGACCGCGGGGCAGGCGACAGTCGTCGACTTCAACATTCCGCTGCCTCAGGGCGGGAAATCGTAGACGTGGACCGCCGGGCTCTCGCGCGGCCATTCCGGCGCCGATCGCTGAGCGTCAAGCTCGCCGCGCTCGGCGCCGCGGTGACGGCCGCGGTCGTCTGGGGCGCCTTCTGGGCATTGAGCGTCGAAACTCGAGCGAACACTCGGCAGGTCTTCACCGCGCAGCTCGAGCGCAATCAACGAACGCTGCAAAGCCTGCAGGAGCGGAACACGCGGCAGCTGCTCTTCACCGCGTCGCTGATCTCGCGGGCGCCCGAGTTTCAGTATTCTTTAAAAACCTTCCAGCTCGAGACGAACAGCGGCGGTACGCCGTCGCCCGGGCTCGTCACGGAGATTCAGCGTCACCTCGACCGTTTGGGTGAGAGCTCCAGCGCGGATCTCTTGATCCTCACCGACACGAGCGGCCGGGTTTTCGCCGCGACGCGCGCCGGAAAGGCGGCAAACGCGCCCATCCGCCGCGGCACGTCGCTGGCCGGCCTGGCCGCCGTCCAGCATGCACTCGACGCCACTCGGCCCGCGGGCCTCGGCGATCTCGGGGTGGTGCGAACGGATAGCGGCTACTTTCAGGTCGCGGCGTATCCTCTCGTGCAGGACGGCTTCACGCTCGGCGCGTTGTTGCTCGGCCAACGGCTCGACTCGACGTTCGTCGCCAGTGCGCGCGCGGCGTCGGATGCGGGCGTGCTGCTCACCGCCGGCTCGCGAATCGTGCTCGCGAGCGAGCCGGCGCTGACGCGAGCCTCCGTTCCCCCGACGGTCGTTCAGAACGCGACCATCGTGACGGATGGCGAGGAATACATTGCGGCACCGGTCGCCCTGGGCGTGACGCAGGATGGCGAGCCAATTCGGCTGTGGATGCTGCAGTCGCTCTCGCAGCGAGTGGCCGCGCTCATGCGCCCGCTGCGAACCGATTTTCTCCTCTATGGAACGCTGGCGGTCATCATCGCGGCCGTTGGAGCGGCGCTGGTGGCTCGCACCGTGCTTGGCCCGTTCAAACATTTCGTCGACTACATGCGCTCAGGCGCCGCCGCGGAGCAGCGCCAGGGCCAGTTCCACGCCGAGAACCAGGCGGCCGAGGTTCGCACGTTGAACGAGTCGTTCAATCAGTTGATGGATTCGATCACGGCGAAGCGCCGGGCGCTCGAGCAGCGCACGGCGGAGCTGACCGCGGCCAACGTCGTGCTCACCGACGAGATCAACGAGCGCACGCGCGTCGAGCAGGCGTTGCGCGAGAGCGAGGCGCAGCTGCGGCAATCGCAGAAGCTCGAGGCGATCGGCACGTTGGCCGGCGGCATCGCGCACGACTTCAACAATCTCATAACGGTCATCTCGGGGTACACGCAGCTCGCGCTCATGCGCGCCGACAAAGGCAGTGCCGCGGCCGAGGATCTGAGACAGGTGATCGACGCGTCGGACCGCGCGGCAAATCTCACGCATCAACTGCTCGCGTTCAGCCGCAAACAAGTCCTGCAGCCCACGGTGCTCGACCTCGGCGAGGTGGTCAAGGGCATCAGCCCGATGCTCAGCCGAATCATCGGCGAGCACATCGAGCTGCGCATCGAGACGCCCGACGCTCTCGCACGCGTTCGGGCCGATCGCGGCCAACTGGAGCAGGTGCTGCTGAACCTGGCGGTGAACGCGCGTGACGCGATGCCGCAGGGCGGCCTGCTCACGATCTCGACGTCGAACGTCCGCGACGCGGAGCCTCCATCGACGACGCACGTCTCGCTCGTCGTTCGAGACACGGGCACAGGCATGACGGAAGACGTGCGCGAGCGGATCTTCGAGCCATTCTTCACGACGAAGGAGGCAGGGAAGGGTACGGGCCTCGGGCTGTCGATGGTGTACGGCATCATCAAGCAATCGGGTGGCACCGTTGCCGTCGAAAGCGCGGCCGGCAAGGGGACTGCGTTTTTCATCACGCTTCCGGCCGCGGAGTCGGTCGGCACGGGCGACATTCCACAGCCCGACGCAAGCGATCTGCCGAGCGGCACGGAGACGGTCCTCATCGTCGAAGACGCCGACGACGTGCGCATCCTCGCGCGGCGGACGTTGGTTGATTGTGGATACACCGTACGAGCCGCGCGACTTTCCAGCACATTGGGATCCTAAGCTTAGAATTCCACGTGGACAAGTTGTCGCG
>JADMIO011609121.1_pt1 | contig 11869 bp, 9 predicted proteins | sample 8958161 | NCBI WGS metagenome assembly JADMIO01 (sample SAMN16585339, study PRJNA669376) | soil metagenome | isolation source: Crop rotation soil | place: USA: Cullars Rotation, Alabama | collected 2011
CGAAGTATCAGCGAGTCGAGGACGGCGTGACGTCCGCTGACGAGCGGGATTGCGTGCGGAGGAGGCGAGGGACGAAGCCGACGGAGCGCTTATATCTGATGGATATAGAAAACATTGCAAATGCATTGAACTAATTGTGCGTCGATGACGTCTTTAGTTATGTAGAATGTTTTTAGTGGTGAATTGCCGATCAGATTTGCGCGCCTGTCTACGCAGGCAGCCAACAGATCAGTGGCGCCACATATACAGCGGAGCTAACCATGAGCCCACGTCCGTATGTACCTCTCCATCTGCACACTGAGTACAGCTTGCTGGACGGAGCTACCGGCGTCAAAGATCTGGTCAAAAAAGCCAAGGCTGAAAACATGCCGGCTGTTGCCATCACCGATCATGGTGTCATGTATGGTGCCATCGAGCTGACGAAAACATGTCACGAACTGGGCGGCATCAAACCGATTTTGGGCTGCGAGGCCTATATCATCGACGGCGACATCAAAGACAAATCCTCAAAGCAAGCGCTTTATCACCTGATTATTCTAGCCCGCAACAAACAAGGCTACAAAAATCTCGTGCGCCTGAACTCGCGCGCTCATGTGGAAGGGTTTTATTACAAACCCCGCATAAACAAGCAAATGCTAGCCGATCACGGCGATGGCCTGATTATTTTGTCAGGCTGCCTGGGAGCTGAGTTGTGCCAGCATCTTTTGCGCAACGATTATCAAAAAGCACTTGAGGCCGCCGCTTGGTACAAAGATACTTTTGGCGAAAATTACTATCTGGAAATTCAGGACCACGGCATGCCCGAAGACCGCAAGGTCAACCGCGAGCTGATCAAGATCAGCAAAGAACTCGGCATCAAGCTTTGCTGCACAAACGACAGTCACTTCACCAATAAAGACGACGCCGCTGCCCACGATTGTTTGCTGTGCATTCAGATGGGCAAACTCGTCACAGACGAGCAGCGCATGAAATTCACAGGCTGGGAATACATCAAAAACGGCGATGAGATGTATCACTTGTTCCGCGATCATCTCGACATTGAGCACATCGAAGAAGGCTTAAGAAGCACCCTTGAAATTGCCGACAAAATCGAACCAGTGAAACTGGCAAGCGATCCCAGATTGCCTGTGTTTCAGGTGCCACCAGGGCACACGGCCGAGACCTTTCTCAATCAGCTTGTCTTCGACGGCGTCAAAGATCGCTACAGCGAAGTCACCGCTGAAGTGACTGAACGCGCGCGCACCGAATTGAAAGTCATTGAGGACATGAACTTTGCCTCTTACTTTTTGATTGTCGCTGACTTTATCCAACACGCGCGCAGCAAAGGCATACCAGTTGGACCTGGTCGCGGCTCAGCCGCAGGCAGTCTGGTTGCCTATGCTCTGGGCATCACCAACATTGACCCGATTAAATACAATTTGCTCTTTGAGCGTTTCCTCAATCCTGAGCGCAAGTCGATGCCCGATATCGACACAGACTTTTGCATCGAGCGTCGCGAAGAAGTAATTCGCTACGTCGGTGAAAAATACGGCGAAGATCGAGTCGCTCAGATCATTACCTTTAACCGCATGACCAGCAAAGCTGTGATCAAAGATGTGGCTCGCGTTCTTGAATATCCTTTTGGCGAATCGACAAAGTTAGCAAAGATGGTGCCAGTGGTGCGCGGCAAACCGACACCGTTGGATGAAATGTTGCAAGACAATCCCGAGTTCAAGAAAGCTTACGCCGTCAGCGACGAGGCCAGACAGGTCGTCGACTTAGCGCGCAAACTCGAGGGCGTGAACAAATCATTTGGCATGCACGCGGCTGGTCTGGTTATTTCCGATGTGCCCCTGGAAGAGCTTGTGCCGGTGCAGCGAAACAACGACGGCACAATCATCACGCAGTACTACATGGAAGACGTGGCCTATGTCGGTCTTGTGAAAATGGACTTCCTCGGACTGCGTAACCTGACGATGATCGACAAAGCTGTGAAGATCATCAAACAGACAAAAGGCATTGTGATTGATCCTGATCTAATCGCGCTTGATGACGAGAAAACCTATCAGACGGTCAGCAACGGAGACCTGGCAGGAATCTTTCAACTAGAAACGTCGTCAGGAATGCGTCAGGTTGCTCGCGACATGAAGCCCAACTGCATGGAGGATCTCTCCGCGCTAATCGCTTTGTATCGTCCAGGTCCCCTGGACACAGGCATGATCGATAAGTTCATTGACTGCAAAAACGGCAAAACGAAGATCACTTATTCGACACCGTTGCTCGAGCCTATCTTGAAAGACACTTACGGGCAGATTGTCTATCAAGAGCAGGTGATGCAGATCGCTCAGCAACTGGGCGGCTACAGCTTGGGACAAGCTGACTTGCTCAGGCGCGCCATGGGTAAGAAAAAACCCGAAGAGATGGAGAAGCAGCGCGAAATCTTTGTCAGCGGTTGCGTAAAAAACGGCGTCAGCAAAGAGACAGCAAATGATCTCTTCGACATGATGGTTCAGTTTGCCGAATACTGTTTCAATAAGTCTCACAGCCAGGCTTACGCGATGCTGACCTATCAGACCGCGTATCTGAAGACTCATCACCCCGTCGAATATATGTGCGCCTTGCTCTCCAGCGTCTCAGGCGATCAAGAAAAGGTGCAGGGCTACATCGCTGAATGCCAAGCAATCAACATTGACATCTTGCCACCAGATGTAAACGTCTCGGGCAACGATTTTACCGTTGACGGCAAGTCGATCAGGTTTGGACTCTCCGCTGTGAAAAACGTCGGCGCTGCAGCTGTTGACGAAATTGTGGCCAAGCGAGAGCTAGGCGGGGCGTACACTTCGCTCTCCGATTTCATTTCCAGAATTGATCTGCGCACCGTCAATAAGCGCACATTGGAAGCGCTGATCAAGTGTGGCGCCTGTCTATCGCTGGAAGTGACGCGCAAGCAAGCTTTAGAAAATCTCGATGCTCTGGTCGAACGAGCCCAGCGGCGGCAAGCCGAAGAAGCAAGCGGCCAAATCAGCTTGTTCAGCATCGCCCAAGACACTGGCGTATCGTTCGAGCACAAGCTCACAGGCGATGGTAGCGAATATCAAGAAAACGACTTGCAAAAGATGGAGCACGAATTGCTTGGCTTCTACGTCACGAGCCATCCTCTCAAAAAGGTCTCCAACCGCCTGCGTTATCTCACCACCCACACGCTGCGCGAAGTGAAGGAAGCATCTGACGGCACAAACGTAATTATCGGTGGACTGGCAATTAGCGTTGAAAAACGGCTCACCAAGCAGAATAAGCTCTTGTGCATCGTTCACTTGGAAGATCCAGCCGGCAAGCTGGAGGTGGTCGCTTACAGCGAGCTTTTGGATAAGATTGGACCAGACGTGCTGCAATCGCAAGCCTTGCTTTTGATCAAAGGCAAAGTGAAGAAAAATGAGGACCAGCTGTCAGTTTTGGCAGGTTCGATTCGCCGCATCTCCGACGCGTCGATGGTGGATATATACTTCAACAGCCATCAAACATTTTCCGATTTGCACAGGCTGAAAGATGTGCTCAATACTCACAAAGGTGAAGATCCCGTGCTCCTCCACTTCCCGCAAGGGAAGCAGAGCCAGACCATTCTTGTCGGGTCCCAATTTTGGGTTTCTCCTTCAGCCGAGTTCATGACCAACATGCATCACAACTTTGCCGACAACGTCAAGGTGATGGTCAAGCGAGTCTTCGTATAAGCTGATGAATAGCCAGTCTCGGCTTGGCCCTCAACAATTCTTTTATAGTGGCCGCCGCAGCAAGCTGTTACGCTTCTTCATTTGAGTTGCCCCACAGCCCAGTTTGCTTCACTTTGCTGCTGCGCCGAACAAGAGCGCCAAGAGCCCCATAGAAAGCCAAGAAAGCGCGAGCTATCAGGGCTGAAAAATCCTCGCCTGACAACCCGCGCAAAAGCGGCGAGGCTGCCGCGGGAAAAAATTTTCGCGAGAAGGAAAAATTCCGTCCAAAAAAGAATTTTTACTGTACAATAACTCGTTCGTGAATAACTCAACTAGGAGGTTGACTCCCAAACACACAACGACGCCCAACTCCCAGTCCCGGCTTGTAGTCCAACTCTGGTGTAAAGTAAGCGTTTCGTGTACCCCGCAAAACACTGGCTGGAACAACGCTTCCAAGCGGACGTCGAAGATACAAGTGTTTTGTACAACTCGGATTCCAAAACACAACGTTCGTCACACCAACGAACGGAAAGGGGGAAGAAACATGTTCGGACCACATCTTATCCTTGAAGCCTATGGCTGCCCTAAAGATCTTCTGGCAGACCTCGGCGTAGTGAGCCAAATGCTAGATGCGTATCCCGCGCAACTAGACATGACGAAAATCATGCCACCATACGTGTTCCGTTATCAGGGCACAGTTGAGGATGATTGGGGAGTAAGCGGAGTAGTGCTGATCGCTGAGTCACACATCTCCATCCACACATTTCCTGAAAAGGGATTCGTCACGCTAGACATCTTCTCTTGCCGAGAATTCGATGTTGAAGAAGCGATCAGCTACTTCAACAGCGTCTTCAAACCCGAGAGCTACGAAAAGCAAGTGCTGATGAGAGGAAGAGAGTTTCCTCGCAGCATCGGCCGCGCCGGCAGCATCATCGAAGGCGAAAGACTTCGCGTTGCAGCGGCACGCTAAGACGAAATAACCAGGCACGGAGAAATCCGTGCCTTTATTTACTACTCCATTTGCCAAGAACCGACCCGCCTAACTTCGTTGGGCAGCCTTTTCTCGTGCCTGCCCGTGCGCCCCGTATGTGTGTGCGCCGCGAGCACAGCGAGCTGCGCTGCTGCTCCTTGCGCTGCTCTTGTGCTGCCACTTGTGCTGCTAATCCCCTGCTGACCCCACGCTGTTGCCTTTGGCCCGATGCTCCTACCCGCACCGCATATAGTGGCTACCCAAAATTGTCAATATCTCAAGCGAGCCGGGCAGCTTTTGCCGGCTCACCCGCCATAACCAACGAGACGGAAAGAGCCAACTGGGCCTGGAATCTCTTCAGACCAAAGGAATGACTGCGGTGCCTAAGAGCGACAATAATACCTGCCAAATACGTTATAGTTTGCCTCTATTGGGGGTAAAACCTCATAGGGAGAGTTGTATTTCTCTGGAATTTGCATTAGTTAGGATCCAGTCGTTAGTAAAGGCAAGTTCTCGTGGTTTCCATAATTCCGGAAGAGCGGACAGTGGAGTTCCCTGCAAATAGATCATTAGGTGAGCTCTATATATTGGACAAGGACGGCAAGACCCAGTTCCATGGCGAAGCTTTGGGATCGGTGAAGGTGCCGGAAGGTTCGCATTTGTCCTTGTACTATAGCTTTGACCCTGTCTATGGTTGTTCGCTTTTGGCTGATTTAAATCCAAACGGGCTGCACAGCATCTCCTTCCTGGGCAGCGACATAGGCGATGGTGAGCTCGTGCATGTGGGGCGCCTGACGGGACTGAAGGAACTGGACATCAGCTGCACACAGGTGGGCGATGAAGGTCTCAGCCACCTCGAGGGTCTGAAGGAGTTGACGAAGCTGAACCTCTCCTCGACCAAAGTCACAAATACAGGCATCGGTTGTGTGGGCAATTTTCCCAAGTTGGAAGAGCTGGTTCTAGATGATACCGAGATAGGCGATGAGGCTCTCGTGCCCATCAGCGCCCTCAGTCACCTGCACACGCTCAGCTTATCGTTCACTGATGTGTCTGATAAAGGTTTGACCAAGCTCAAGGAAATGAAGAGTCTGGAAAAGCTGAGACTGAACTGCACCGAAATCGGCGACAGCGGTCTGGCCTTTGTCGGCCGGCTCACCGGTCTGAAAGAGCTCTGGCTGCGCTCCACCCAGGTAAGCTACCCGGGACTGGTGGAGCTGACGAAATGGTTGCCTAGCTGCGAAATCATCATCTAGGCCAAAAGCTCGATGTAGAGTGACTCGTCAACATTTCCACCGCTGACGACACAACAGACTGTTTGACCCAAGAAGCGTTCTGGCTGTGACATGAGCGCAGCCAGCGATAAAGCGCCTGTCGGTTCCACTTTCAGATTCACTTTCTTGAACAGTAAGCGCAGAGCTTCTTTGATTGTCGCCTCTGGCACTTCAATAATGTCTGCCAATCCTGCTTGCAAAATAGGCCAGTTCTGCAATCCTAAGCTCAGCGTGCGCGCACCATCAGCGATGCTGGTCGATTCGCTTTCGCTTTTGACAATCTGGCCTGCGCGCAGCGATTGAGCGGCATCATTGGCCAAGAGAGGCTCGGCTCCGAAGATCTTTGTCTTGCTGCCGTTTCGTGCCATTCCTCGAATTATGCCAGAGGCCAGCCCGCCACCACCGACGGGGACAATGAGCGCGTCAAACGGAGGGCTGACTTGAGACAATTCATCGCCCAATGAGGCGTTGCCTTCGATCACCAACTGATCGTCATAAGCTGAAACGACCTGGGCATCAGGGTTTTGAGCAGCCAATGCTTTAACGCGCTCAGCGCGGCTAATTTTGTGCACGTTGACTAGCTCAACAATGCCGCCATAATCTCTCACCGCATCTATCTTTACTTGAGCGGAGGTGTCAGGCATGACGATGGTGCAAGTCTTGTTGAGCAGCCGGCAGGCATAGGCTAAGGCTTGTCCGAAATTTCCCGAGGAAGCGGCAATCAGATGTGGTGCGGCTGTCTGCTGAACCACATTGTAGGCGGCGCGAAACTTAAAGCTGCCTGTGTGCTGAAAGGTTTCACTGGCTATAACCAGCCGACATGAGAATAGGTCAGAAAGGCTCCTAGACTCAATAAGAGTTGTCGGTCTAACGGCTTGCCGCAATTTTCCTGCACAGTCCAAAGTCTGTGTCATGAAATCAGCCCTCCGATTCAGGCTGTTCAGTTAGGAACGCTGTTTTTACCGGCAGCTGTTTGGGCTTTGTTTTTGTTGAATGGATTGAGCTTTCCAAATGCGCCCAGAGTCTTACCGACGATGCTTTGCTTGTCTTCAGCCACTTGTGGGGCCGGTTCGTTTTTGGCCGGCTTAGCTTCAGGAGCTGGAGTTGGAGCTGGCGGCTTTTCAGCCACTTTTACATCCTCGACTTTTACATCCTCTTTCTTGCTGGCCAGATGCTCGTCCTTCACTTGCGTTTTGGGACCGTGTCCAAATGGCAGAGCATGAGGAATGGCAGCGACCTTGCTTCCCATTGCGCCTGTGCCATCTTTGACCTTGGCTCCAGTGGCTTTGATGCCGTCGCCTATGACTTTAGCGCTCTTCATAAAGTAGGTGCCAGAGGCTTTAGCGCCGGTGGCAATGCCTTCGCGCACTTTCTTTGTGCTCGACGCCACGTGTTCACCAACTGCCTTGGTACCGCTGACGACATGACCGCCGGCAGCTTTTGTGCCGCTGACTAATCCTGAGCTGGCAGATTTAAACTTATCATTCACCCCTGACAACATGCCGCCAGACGAGCCACCGCTTGCCTTAGGGGCTTTTCCCTTGTCGGGGCTATCTGAAAATTCAGAGCCTGGCATAGTAACAAAGGTCGTTGTTGTCGCTTGGTTCTCGTCTTGAGGCACAACCGCCGGTGCTTGGGGCGGTGCTTGCTTTTGACCCTTGGCTGCTTTTGGCGCCGGTGCCTGAACGTAGTTGTATGGATCTAATAAAGACTGGTTGGGGTTGCCCGCCATTGCTAAAGTGCAGGAACTTGCCAGGAGGCAAGCCATGACCAGGGCGGACCGTTTAGTAGCACTCATCAGCTATATTTCTCCCGAGACCACTAGATATGGGCAAACTCTGTGTTGTTATAGCACACAGGCTTGGGTGGTCAGGAGCCGCAAGAGCTTGGTAGAACACCGCTCAAGCCCGGTTTACAAGGCCTGACGGGGTTTCTTAGAGGCAGCCAATCAACCGTTCAAATGTTTATAATCTGATGAGAAGGCTGTGGCTATGCCCGAAGAGCATATACACAGGTAGGTAAATAAATACACAGCGCTCGTTAAACACTACAATATAAGAAGCGCAAGAGGACTAAACCAATGCACGGATTCGACACTCCCTGGCCCCTGTTTTTGCTTATCATCGCTGGATATTTGGCTCTTTCGTTATTTGTCTTGGGTGCCAAGAAAGTCTATTTCGAACCCTACGACGAAAAGAAAGCGGACACGCCCACAGAGACCAAGCCTTCGACATAGCAATTCCGAAGCTGCCTCAAACTCCGTCTGGGTTGCGATAGCTTGTGATCCTGGCACCCAAGATGCATGCGCTCCTTTAGTCGTGAGGCTCCGGATGCTCGCGTAGTTTGACTATTTCTACAGAACAAGGAGCGTGGGCGACAATCGCTTCCGAAACGCTGCCCAAAAGGAATTTAGTGAAGCCTCGCCTGCCGTGCGAACCCACCACAATCAGATCTGCCGGCCAATGCTTAGCCACATCGAGAATTCTGTCTTTGATGTAGCCTTCAACAACTTCGCATTCCACAAACTCCGCTCCAAACTTATTGTTCAACAAAGCGACACTATCATCGATAAGCGTGCGAGCCGATGCTAGCTGCTCTTTCTGCGCCTCGACAGCAAGAGGAACGTAGGCAGTTTGCCAACCGGCATATTCAGGGTGAAACGGTTCCACCACCGTCAGCACCTTAAAGTTGCTGCCACTCGGCCAGGGGCGATCGAGCACGGCATCTAGTGCCGCTTTCGAATAAGGTGAACCGTCAAGGGCCAAAAGAATATTCATATATATGGATCTCGCCCAACAAAAATGTGACGTAAACGAAGCGCAAAAGCTCCTTGAATTATCCAACTTTACGATGCGGTTTGTCCTCAGTCACTGACGTCCTTGAGGATTTCTTTTGAGATTGAACGACCATGTATGTAAATCAAAGAACGGAAATTTCTTGACGTGATTGTGTAGTTCAGATAGCATTTGAAAGTTAGCTTCTGCGCACAAATACCCAAATGCATAACTACGGCTTTTATTTTTGGTTTAACGAGGTTCACCTGGTGTGAGTTCGGTACCGTTTAGGTCCTTCCAGGTGAGCCGCAGAAAGACAATCTGCGGCTCTTTTGTTTTCAGAGGTTATAGAGAAAAATGACAGCAACAAACAAGTGGTATTACAGCTTTTACTTTTTTACCGTAAGGGAAAGTCCCGGGCGGGTGTAACAAGCCACTTTGTTTCAACCATTACCAGCCAGCCCGGGACCCCAAAAGAGGGATGCCGGGTTGATTTTTATGAGGAGTTTTATCGTGATGGAAGCAAAATTAGCCAGCAAAACAGATTTGCATCATAAGACGGTGATCAATGTCGGCAGCGCCACATGCGGTGCACGAGACTTGATGATCATAGGCGGACCCTGCACGGTGGAAAGCGCCGAGCAGATGGAAGAAGTGGCGCGCAGTCTGAAAAATGGTCCTGTGCAAGCCTTGCGAGGCGGTGTCTACAAGCCCAGAACCTCACCCTACGCCTTCCAGGGCATGGGATTAGACGGTCTCAAAATTCTTGACGATGTTCGCCAACGCCACAACATTCCGGTCGTCACCGAAGTGATGTCGATCGAGCAAATTGACGCTGTGGCCGCTCATGCCGACATGCTGCAAGTCGGCAGCCGCAATATGCAGAACTTCGAGTTGCTCAAAGCGCTGGGGCGTATACAAACACCTGTTCTTCTCAAGCGGGGCTTGTCGGCAACGATTGAGGAGTTCTTAATGGCGGCAGAGTACATTCTTGCCTGCGGTAACCCAAATGTAATTATGTGCGAGCGTGGCATTCGCAGCTTCGACAACTACACGCGCAATGTTCTGGATCTCGGAGCGGTTGTTGCCCTCAAGCAACTGACACATTTGCCCGTTATAGTCGACCCAAGTCATGCGGCCGGCAAAAGAGAGCTAGTCGCCGACCTGGCTCGTGCTGCCATCGCCTGCGGTGCAGATGGTCTGATTATCGAGTGCCATCCAGAGCCAGAGAAATCTGTGTCCGATGCGCGCCAGGCTCTCTCACTGGATGACATGGTAGAGCTCGTGCGCACGCTGCGTCCAATCGCCGAAGCTGTAAATCGCCGCATCGTGCGCAACGACCGCCGTCAATTCTCAATTGTGAACTCAGCCAACCGCAATGTGAAGGTCTCTCTCGAAAAGCACATCTCAAGAACAAGAACATCAAGAATCGCTGTAAGATAGATGGCACGGCAACCCGTTCCATGCAGTCCAACCATCGGTTCTAAGTGCGAGCTCAGACCAGACTCGAGGAAATTCGCAATCGTATCGATGAACTCGATACACAGATTTCCGCGTGCTTAAACGAACGTTTAACTCTGGCTGGTGAGTTGTCCGAAGTTAAAGCACAACTGGGAATGGCAATTAAAGATCGTTCACGCGAAGAGCAAGTTCTCAACCGCGTGTCAGAAGTTGGCGAAAGCGAAGAAATGCGCAACGCCATCCGCAACACTTACGAACGCTTGTTTGAGTTGAGTCGCCAGATTCAGCAAGATAAGACTATTGACCCAAACGCAACGAACTACTTTCCCCAAGTCACCATATTTGGTGTGGGCTTGATAGGCGGCGCGCTAGCTCGGCTGATTAAGAAAAGGTTGCCTGACACCAAGATTATTGGCGTCGACAGTGAAGCAGTCTTAGCCGAAGCTGTGCAGCACAAGATTATCGACAAGGGTGCAGCAGACGCGAAAACCGCCTTGCAGCGCTCAAGTCTGATCATCTTAGCGGCTTCGCCGGCACAAAATTTGGCCTTATTGGAAGAGATCTCACCGCTGTTATCAAAGCGAAAACTTGTCGTGGACGTCACCTCGACTAAAGGCGCAATTGCCAAACTGTCGGAAGAGTTAAATCTCAAAGGGGCTGACTTTATTGGCGGTCATCCGCTTTTCGGCAGCGAGAAAAATGGCATTGCCGGTGCTTTGGAATTGAACGCCGAGGGCACTACGTTTTGCGTTGTGCCTGGCGCTAAGTCCTCTGAGATTTCCGTGCGCCGCCTGATCCGCTGGCTGACAGCGCTAAACCTCAAAGTCGAGGTCGTGGGTCCTTTTGAACATGACGCTATCATCGCCCGCACCAGTCATCTGATTCAACTGATTGCCGTTCTTCTTGGTTCGCAATTAGCCAAAAATCTGTCGGACGAAGAGCTGATCAAACTCGGCAAACTTTCAGGACCCAGTCTCAAGCAGTTGTCCAGGCTGATGAAAAGCCCGCCTGCTATGTGGCGAGAAATCATTCAACAAAACAAAACAGACGTCGTCGCTGCATTGTCCGAGCTGCAAACAGGTATCGACGAACTGATTGTATCGCTGCAGTCTGACGACGACAGCCTAGACAAATATTTCAATGCCGCGCGGCGATTGCCTGCGGCGTTGGAGTAGCAGTGCCACCATATGCGGCACTAGCGCTCATCACGTGTTCGCTCCAAGCCTTTGAGCCGGTCATGCAGTTGGCGCGACGCTGATAGGGTCGGTGACAGCCACCATATAGCCAGCACGATAAAGAGCAAAAACGTTCCTACAGCCATGCCGATCAACCACCCTGGCACCTTATCGTCGGGCGCTGGTGCGCTTGGGCTGTCAGTCCTAGACACTGGTGGCAACGAGCCAACATCTGAAGGCATTAGGGCATGGCCGGTTGGAACTACTTCATGCGTGACGGGCGGCTCCAGCTTGACGGGTGCCTCCTGCTTTACTGGCGGCTCGAGCTTGACAGGTGGCTCCTGCTTGACGGGTGGCTCAGGCTTGGTGGGCGGCTCAGGCTTGGCGGGTGGCTCAGGCTTGGTGGGCGGCTCAAGCTTAACGGGCGGCTCCTGCGTGACGGGCGGCTCTGCTTTAGCTGGGCGCACCGGCTTGGGCGGCACCTCAGCTTTGGGAGGCTGGATCGGCTTGACCATTGCAGCTTTGATGGGTG
>JADMIO010970618.1_pt1 | contig 11868 bp, 11 predicted proteins | sample 8958161 | NCBI WGS metagenome assembly JADMIO01 (sample SAMN16585339, study PRJNA669376) | soil metagenome | isolation source: Crop rotation soil | place: USA: Cullars Rotation, Alabama | collected 2011
AATAAAAGTGGAACTACTGCCCCATGTTGTCCATAATGCACCTGCTATAATGCTGGCAAGCAGCGCAGCAATACTTTCGCAACTCGTATAAAAACCAATAGCAGTTGCCGTGTTTTTACCATCAGAAAGATTGGAAATCCATGCTTTTATTACTCCCTCTGTTGCTGCCGAATAAAGTCCGTAGATAAAAAATAAAATAAAAATAATACCGATAGACGGACGAAAAGCAAACCCACCGTATACAATGGAAAACATTACAAAGCCAGCTAAAATTATTTTTTTTAAACCAACCCTATCTGCCAGCACCCCCAGGGGATATGATGCTATTGCATACACCAGGTTATAAAATACATAAGCTGCAATAGTGATAATATCGGCCGTAAATACAGTTCCCGATAAAGTAAAGGTGTTATCGCCAATCGTTTCTTTTGTAATCAGCAATAAAAAAATATCTGAACTGTTGAACAATGCAAACAATAATAATCCCGGCACCACTTTTCTGAATTCAGGGGTTGCCACTTTCCAATAATTAAAAAAAGAAAAGAAGTTGCCTTTTGGCATTGAGGAAACCTGTTGTCTTTTTTCTTTCAATAAAAAAATAAAAAGAATAGAAAGAATGCCTGGAATAAAAGCAACGTAAAAAAGAGTTTTGTAATCACCCGGATAAAAGAATAAAAACACCAATGCTATAATTGGTCCGATGGCCGCACCCGCTGTATCCATGCTGCGGTGAAAACCAAATACACTGGCTTTGGTAGCAGGTGTTGCTTCTTGCGAAAGCAACGCATCTCTTGCTGCAGTGCGAATACCCTTGCCAAGCCTGTCTGTGGTTCTTACAAAAAATATCCAGATAGGATTTACAAAAACAACCATCAAAGGTTTTGAGATAGCACTCAATAAATATCCCAGCTTCACAAATGGCAGCCGGACTCCTTTTTCATCACTCAATTTTCCAAAATATCCTTTGCTGATACCTGCGGTAAAATTTACTATGCCTTCTAATAGCCCAATCCAAAAAACGGTGAACCCGATTTCTTTCAGGTACACCGGCATTACAGGATACAGCATTTCGCTGGCCACATCTGCCAGCAGACTTACAACAGATAAAATCAGAACCGTGCGGGTAATAATTCGCATACCTTGAAATTAGAGCAATTACCAGATTGAGAATGATTTCCCGATATTTTTTTGAAAAAGCATTTATTAGGAAGATGTTTGTTTTGAAACACCAGGCCAGAGAGACACGAAGGCACAAAGAAGAAGCTGTATTTCTCCGTGTCTCTGTGACTTGGGGGCTCCGTGGCTCAAGTTGTATTTGCTGAAGAGCGAACAGAGCCCCGATGAGTGATTATTCTTTCCTTTCCCCAAAAGGAAAGAATAACAGAACAAGTTCGCAACTGACGATGCAATGAAATGCCGCTGCCGGGTTCATAAAAAAAGAAAGCGGCATTCACTGAGGCTAAAAAAACAAAAAGAACGAAGTAAAAACTACAGCCGGGTAAAAAATGTATTTAATATCCTCTCTGTAATTTCAGAAATATCTGAAAAAATGATTCTGTTAACCCTCACATTGAAACTCGTCAATAAAGAGAAAAAACCCCTATTGGAAAATAAATCTTCGTTGGCAGACGTTTTGCTTTGTAAATACGAATTATTTCCTCCAACTTTGCGACAATAAAATCCGATAACATCAATGGGACTTTTTAACTGGTTTACAGAAGAAATAGCGGTGGATTTGGGAACAGCCAACACCCTGATAATACATAACGACGAAGTGGTAGTAAATGAGCCGAGCATTATTGCCCTCAATCGCAACAATCCAAAAGAAGTACTGGCAGTGGGCAAAAAGGCATTAATGATGCACGAGAAAACCCATGAGAGCATCCGTACCGTTCGTCCGTTGAAAGATGGCGTAATAGCCGACTTCAATGCTGCCGAGTTAATGATAAGGGAGCTTATAAAGCTTGTTTATCCCAAGAAAAGACTTTTCCCCCCAAGCTGGAGAATGATGATTTGTATTCCTTCCTCCATTACGGAAGTAGAGAAAAGAGCTGTTCGTGATAGTGCTGAACAAGCAGGTGCTAAAGAAGTGTACCTCTTGCATGAGCCAATGGCGGCTGCACTTGGTATAGGTATAGATGTAGAAGAACCAGTGGGTAATATGATTATCGACATCGGAGGTGGTACAACCGGCATTACCGTAATTGCGCTGGCAGGTATTGTGTGCGACCAGAGTATACGTGTGGCGGGAGATGAATTTACAGCCGACATTATGGAAGCACTTCGCCGCTACCATAGCTTGCTGATTGGTGAAAGAACTGCCGAGCAAATCAAAATACAGGTAGGTGCTGCTATGAAGGATATCGACAATCCGCCGGACGATTATGCAGTAAATGGCCGTGACCTTGTAACGGGTATACCTAAACAAATACTGGTAAGCTACCAGGAAATTGCTGAAGCACTGGACAAAAGCATTTTCAAAATAGAAGAAGCGATCTTAAAAGCATTGGAACAAACGCCACCTGAGCTGGCAGCAGATATTTACCGTCGTGGATTATACATTACCGGTGGTGGTGCTTTGCTGAGAGGGCTGGATAAACGTTTGGCCAACAAAATAAAACTACCGGTACACGTAGCCGACGACCCCCTGAAAAGTGTGGTAAGAGGAACTGGTATAGCACTGAAAAATTATAGCAGGTATCCTTTTGTAATGAGATAAATTTTTGAAGGCACAAGGGGGCAAGGCACAAGAATACAAGCCTGGAAATTTTAAACTTTCTTCCCCAATCTTGAACCCTGTATTCCTTGTACCTTGATTTTTCTTGTTCCTTGTACCTTGTATCTCGTTTATGCGTAACATATTTCTCTTCATTCGCAGGTATTTCACTTTTTTCACTTTCCTTATTTTACAGGTGGTGGCACTCTGGTTTTTGTTCAACTATAACCGTTTTCACCGTGCCCAGTTCTTAGGAGTGGCAAATGAGATGACTGGCCGCATCAATACCCAATACGATAAAGTAGAAACTTATTTCTCGCTGAAGGAAGATAATAAAAATGTTCACCGGCTGAACGACTCGTTGATGAACCTCCTGCGATCGAGTTATATGCGACGGGATACAAGTATAACGGCGGGACAGGACTCCCTGCCTTTCGATACCCTTGGGCATTATCATCGCTACTATTTCCGGCCTGCTACAGTTGTTTATAATACGGTCAACTCTCAAAAAAATTTCCTGCAACTTAACCGTGGTTCCAACCAGGGTATAAAGGATAATATGGCAGTTATTAATTCGGATGGAAGTGCTGTAGGAGTAGTGGTAAATGTAAGCCCCAACTTTAGCCAGGTAATGAGCCTGCTGCATGTGCAGAATACAGTAAGCGTAGCTTTAAAAAAGACCGGCGACATCGGCACCGTAGAGTGGGATGGTAAAGACCCCCGTTACATTTATTTAAAAAGAATGCCGAAAAATATTGAAGTTAAAATTGGCGATACCGTTCTTACCAGTAAAATCTCTTTCAATTTTCCCCCCGGTTACATGGTGGGTACTATTACAGAAGTAAAGCTTGATAACACAACGGGTATGTATTTGCTGAAACTGAAAACAGCCGCCAACTTTTACAACCTGCAACAGGTACATGTAGTAGAAAACTTAGACTACAGCGAGCAGGTACAATTGAATACCGACACAAAAAAGAAAACAGAAGACATTAAAAAAGCACCACGGTGAGTGATTTAGTAAGAAATATCTTTCGGATAATAATATTTATACTGCTCCAGGTATATGTATTCAGCAAGATACCGCCCCTGCACCGGTTTATTATACCCTATCTCTATTTTTTACCCTTATTGTGGTTGCCGTTTTCAGTATCCCGGCTGTGGCTGCTTGTCATCGCATTCTTCACCGGTCTTACGCTCGATTACTTTTTATGGACACCCGGCCTGCATGCCGCTGCCTGTGTATTGATAGCTTATGTACGCCCATTTCTTATCGAAATACTTACCCCAAAAGACAGCAGCGAATTCAACTACCGGGAGCCATCGCCCAAAGCCATGCAGTGGACACCTTATTTCGTATATGTGTTCATTCTTACACTGTTGCACCACGGCTATATGTTCTTCCTGGAAATGCTAAGCTTCGGTAACTTTCTCGATTTTGTTATCAAAGTAGTTTGTACTACCGGCATCAGCTTGCTCATGATATTTACGGTAGAACTATTGTTTCCCCGCAAATTGAAATTCCGCACCAACACAGCGTAAGCCCTTTGTTTTCTTTTTTGTTTACCAGCGACATTACCAGAGACTAGCAAATACATTCAACACAGAGATACAGAGAAAATGAGGAACACGGAGAAAACCTCTGTGAAACTCTCCAACTCATCAACTCTGTGTTCATTGCATTTGCTGAATAGCGAACAGATCGATGAAGAGTGCGACGCAAGGGATGATGATAGTAGTAATACAGTTGGCTAATCCCAAAAAATACTATGTAACCAAAGTCACTTCACGATAAATAAAAATTTATACATATTTTTTACAAATAGATTTGGAAAGCGCCTGTTCTAATTCGTACTTTGTAGTTTATAAATATTTCTTCACTTTCTCTTCATAACTGTACGTCGTACTTTCTCCATGCCTGTTTTTAACCAATCAAGAAGCTATATAATCCGCCTCGTTTTCATTGCCGCCTTTATTGTTATAATAGCCCAGTTGTTTTACCTGCAGGTAGTTTCTAAAAAGTACAGTGCTATGGCAGATGATAATGCTATTTTGCGAAAGACCATTTACCCGCCCCGGGGACTGGTGCTGGACAGGCACAAGAAAGCCATTCTGAATAATAATCTTACTTACGATTTAATGGTAACGCCGGCGCAGGCTAAAAAAATTGACACTGCTTTCTTTTGCCGGCTCATGGAAATAGATACCGCAGAGTACAAGAAAAGAATACTGACTGCCATAATAAAAAACAGTTCACAAAAGCCTTCTGTATTTGAAGCATCATTACCTCCGGAAAAATATGCCCGTATACAGGAAAACTTATGGCGTTTTCAAAATGGATTTTATATACAGGAACGGCCAATCCGCTCGTATCCCTTTAATGCCTGTGCCAATATAGTCGGTTACTTAGGAGAAGTAGATACGAATTATCTGAAGAAACATGATGGAGAAGGTTATGTAAGTGGTGACTACGCTGGTATGACCGGACTTGAATCATCGTATGAGAAGGCCCTGATGGGACAACGGGGAATGCAGGTATTAATAAAAGACAACTTCAGCCGCATACAAGGTTCCTACGAAAACGGCGCATTGGATGTGGAGGCTGTTGCCGGAAGTAATTTATATACCAGCCTCGATATTGAATTACAACAAATGGGCGAAAAACTGATGACCAACAAAGTAGGTTCTATTGTAGCGATAGATCCGAAAACGGGCGGCATCATTGCCATGGTGAGTAGCCCGACATACAGTCCCGGTTTATTAACCGGAAGCGAAAGAAGAAAACACTTTTCCGAATTATATACTGACCCGAGATTGCCCTTATTAAACCGTGCTGTAAATGCAAGTTATGCACCGGGCTCTACTTTTAAAACGTTGCAGGCATTAATTGGTTTGGGCGAAGGAGTAATAGATACAAAAACTACATTCAGTTGCTCGGGTGCATTCTATGGATGTGGCTCGGGTAAACCGATGGGTTGTCTTGACCCTGGTACTTATTACCTGGCAACCGGCATCACACACTCCTGCAATACCTATTTTGCCAATGTAATGCAGCGGGTTATTAATAATCCTAAATATCCCAATGTAGATAGCAGCCTGCGGGTATGGGATAGATATATGTCAGCATTTGGAATGGGGCATAGGTTAGGAGTGGATGTGCCCACAGAGCAAAAAGGAAATATTCCAACGCCAGAATATTTTAATAACCCTAAACGCTTCGGCCCGGGCAAATGGGGATTCTGCAGTTTCCGTTCTGTAAGTATCGGACAAGGGGAGGTAACGGCTACACCAATACAAGTAGCCAACGAAATGGCTTATATCGCTAACAAAGGCTGGTACTATATTCCGCATGTGGTCGATTCCATAGAAGGGGGAGATAAATTTGGGTTGCTTGATAAATACAGGCAAAAAATTACACCGATGACTTTATCAGACAGCATCTTTGAAGCTGTGCATGATGGCATGCAGGGTGTAATGGATGGAGGAACAGGTCGGGGATCGAAAGTGCCGGGAATAGTTATTTGTGGTAAAACAGGTACAGTAGAAAACTATGCTAATATAAAAGGACAGCTGGTAAAGCAACCAAACCACTCCTTCTTCTGCGCCTTTGCTCCAAGAGAAAACCCCAGGATTGCCATAATGTGTGTGGTAGAAAACAGCGGACGTTTTGGAGGTTCATATGCAGCGCCAATTGTAAGCCTCATGATTGAAAAATATATTAACGATACTATTTCTACCGCCCGTAAAGCAGTGGAGGAAAGAATGATTAATACCAATCTTATACCGCCGCTGATGATGCAAAAATTGAGAATTAAAGATTCTTTGCAGAAAGCAAAAGAGCTGGCAAAAGAATTGAAAGAAGAATTGAATAATGTTAAGGACACCCTGAAATCGGAAGACAACCTGACCGAAGCAGAAATAAGGGCAGGCAAAAGCAAGAATACTCCTGCAAAAGATACTGGTTCTAAGCAACCGGTAAAAAAAGATATGATTGTTCCGGATGATAAGAACCGATCAACAACCAATAAAAAAGATACTGTAAAAAAATAGAGACCGGTAAGATTCATGAATCAGCGCAACCCCACCATATCAAAAGGAATAGATTGGAGCATAATATGGATATACCTGCTGCTGGTAGCTATTGGCCTTACAGCAATTTTTGCTGCTACTTATAAAGAAGGCGACCCGGTAATGCAAAGCTTCCTGAAATTTAAAACCGATTACAGCAAGCAATTTTATTTCTTTTGCATTGGCCTCGTGCTTGGTTTTTTTATTCTGCTGACAGACAGTAAATTTTTCTCAGCAACTGCCAATCTTGGTTATGCACTCGGTATTTTTCTATTGTTATTGGTATTCCCTTTTCACTCCAATGTAAAAGGAACAGAATCGATCATTAAATTAGGGGCTTTTAATTTTCAACCGGCAGAGTTTTGTAAAATATTTGTTGCACTTGCATTAGCCAAGTACCTCTCACGACCCGAAACTGATTTTACGAAAATCCGTTCGCAGATGATTGCAGCTGCTATTGCTTTTTTTCCGGCGGTAGTTGCCATTATGCAGCACGAAACGGGCCTTGCACTGGTTTATTTTTCTTTTGTAATAGTCATGTACAGGGAAGGGCTTCCTTCCGTTATCCCTTTAATAGCTTTTGCAATAGCAGCATTGGTAATTGCTTCTATTATTGTAGAGCCAAATACACTGGCCATAATCCTTACTATCATTGCAGTGCTGAGTATTTATTTTTTGCGACGCACAATTAAGCGGGACAAGAGTTTATTGGCAACTATTATTATACTCTGGTTTGTATGTGTAGGTATACAGCGCTTTGCAGTTCCTTTTATCTTTAATAGCGTATTGCAGAAACACCAGGTAGAAAGAATCTATGACCTGTTTGGCAAGAATGATCCGAACATGGAAAAGGGTGATGCTGTAGCAGAAATTGCTGCTTTAAAGAAAAAAGAATCGGGCAGTAGTTATAATGTACGGCAATCAAAAATAGCAATTGGCAGTGGCGGTGTATTTGGAAAAGGGTTACTGAAAGCTACCCAAACCAGGTATGATTTTGTGCCTGAACAACGAACGGATTTTATTTTTTGTACCGTAGGCGAAGGCTTTGGTTTTACCGGCACATTTATACTGCTTGGCGTTTACCTTATTCTTCTTTTGCGGATAATAACATTAGCCGAACGGCAACGAAGTACTTTCAGCCGGTGTTATGCGTATGGAGTGGGTGCTGTTTTCTTTTTCCATATTGCCATTAATGTGGCTATGACGATTGGACTGGCACCGGTTATTGGCATTCCTTTACCCTTTATAAGTTATGGCGGCACATCATTACTCACCTTCACTATTCTTCTGTTTATCCTGATACGATTGGATGCGGACAGGCAGATGGTGTTACGGTGATTTTGAAAAGAAGAATTGGGAAATTGGAAAATTGTAATGCAATTTGCACTACTTAATCAATTTCGAAATTCCTCAATTCCAAATTTTCCAATGCAAATTATCCCCCTTTCAGAAGGCAGTTTTACTATAGATAAAACAAAACTCTTTGTTCCGTTTGATGATGCCACAGACAATTTGCAGGCAAGACCTGTTGGTAGCTTGCTCGTAGAGATACAGCCATTTGTAGTTATTACATCCAAAGATATTTTACTGATAGATACCGGACTGGGTTTTGAAAAAGACGGAAAGTTGCAGTTACATCAAAATTTGATTCAAGCAGGTATTAATCCTGCTGAAATAACCAAAGTATTGATGTCGCATTTGCATAAAGACCATGCGGGGGCTGTAGGCATAGAAAGGGATGGATCAGGGAGCCGCCTTTCTTTTCCCAATGCTACCTATTATGTACAACGCAGCGAATTGAACTTCGCTTTTGAAAAAGGGTTTCCCTCTTTTATTACAGAAGAGTTGGAATGCCTGAAAAATTCGCCACAGGTAGTACTATTGGACGGCAACGGTGTAATCGATGATTATATCTATTACGAAATTACTGGTGCCCACTCACCCCACCACCAGGTATTCTGGATAAAAGAGAATGATGAAATAATATTTTTTGGCGGTGATGATGCACCGCAACTACAGCAGATGACGCATCGCTTTGTAGCCAAGTATGATTTTGATGGTAAGAAAGCCATGGAACTAAGAAGAGAGTGGTGGGAGAAAGGGGCGCAGGAAAAGTGGACGTTCTTATTCTACCACGACATTAAAACGCCAATTTACACGAATGAAGGTTAATAGCGACGCCAATTACACGAATGAAGGCTAATTAGCGCTAATAGGTGCAAATAACCCTTTTGAAATTGAGTTTACTTTCTCCGAAGTTTATTAAGATGCCCAACTTTACCTGTGAGGCTTTAAGATAGTTTAATGTTTGACTAAAGTTGTCCATATGAAATTGGACGGAGGCTTTTATTTCAAGTATAATGGAATCAAAGACTATAAAATCTGCGTTAAAATAATGCTTTAGAATTTCATCTTCGTATTGAATTTTAAATGATTTTTCTCTTTCATAGGGAATATCATTCTTTTTGAACTCAATTTCTAAAGCATCTTTATATACTATCTCTTTAAATCCTCTGCCAAGCTTTGTATGGACTTTCATACATATCCCTATTATTCTGTAGCATTCATCTTTGTAGAGCAAGTCGTTTATAATATTTGGAGTCTCCATAAATACAAAAATGGTTATACCAATAATATTTAGTAGAGATATATCTCAAAAAGTTGCTTCTATATAGTAATTGCTCTTTTTATTACAAACAAATCATCTGGAATATGGAAGTATCCATTAGCGAAAATTAGCATAATTAGCGAATTAGCGTTCACACAAAAAAAGCCGGCTCCCACAGAACCGGCTCAATCGCTAACTTATGAAAAACACTACGTTTAGTCTAATTGTAATGATCTTGTTCTTGTTTTAGGCCCCACTCTTCTTTCAAGCCTTTCTTTATTTATTATTCTTAATTCCTGAATAAATTTTTCCTGGTGTTGAAAAATCTGGTTGCTTCTTTTTTCGCCCACTATATCTTTAAATTCATTTCTGTAACGAAGTCTTAGCTCCACTACTTTTTGTTGAAGTATTAACCTGTCGTCACGATTTTCTTTTAACGTTGTTCTCCATTCTCTGAAATAGCGTAAAAATATCGGCGTAAATCTTTCTGCTTCATTATTACTGAGTTTCATCCGTTGCTGAATGTACTCCCGCATTTTATCTCTCAGTTTATCATCACCATCATCCTGTGCCATTAAAGCACTGGAGGTGAGCATAAACAAACTTAATATGAATAATATCTTTTTCATTTTCACTCTCTTTAATTCATCAGCGATTCTGTACCGGCATCAGCATCATCGTCTAACAATTCTGTGTCATTCAAAAGGCTTTGAATTTCTTTTTCAGATACATCTTTAATTAATTCTTTTACATCCTGCACTTTACTGTTATCAATAGAAGCAATAGATTCTTTTGCTGTTTTTTCTTCGTCAGTTAACTGAATAAACTCTTCTATTTTCTCTGTTGGCACTTTTTTCACATTCTTTTCTACCCAGGCGTGAGAGTTCGTAGCCGCATCTACTTTGTCTTTGCCTAAAAATGTAAACCCTGCCATGGCAATTACCCCGGCTACTACAGCAGCTGCTGCATAACGGAACCATTTGCGGCTTGTAAGAGAAACAACTTTTGTTTCAGGTTTCGTTGATTCAGTATTTATATCTGTGGCAAGGTTTTCAAAATATCCTTGCGGTACTGTAAATGGAACTTGTTTTTTTAAACCGCTCAGCAAAGGAGAAATAGTTTCCAACTCTTCTGCTGATGTTTGATAATCGCTGCTTTCACGAACCACCTGCATCATTCTATCTTCCAATCCATCAAAATAACCAACAGGAACATTGTAAGGTATTTGCTTAGAAATATTACCCAGTGATGGCGACAATAAGCTTAATTCATCTGCCGCATTGTTAGCTTCCATTGCTTTGATGCGTTTCAACACTTGCCCTGCCAACCCTTCAAAATAGCCATCCGGAACGGAGTAGGTATTTTGAATAGCCAGCCCTGCCAGTGAACTTTGCAGTTCCTTCAGTTCTTGCAATATGTTGTTATTTGGTGTCATTTACGGGTGTAAGATGGTTTTCAGCCCCCAAAGTTTAATGATTTAGCATATAATCCTCAATTTTTTTGACGGCATGGTGATAACTTGCCTTCAATGCCCCTTCGCTGGTTTCCAGCACCCTGCTCATTTCTTCGTAAGGCATTTCATCATAATAACGAAGTCCAAACACAACTCGCTGTTTTTCAGGAAGTTGCTGTATGGCCAGCTGTAATTTCCACTCTACTTTATTGGCATCAAAATGCTTGTCCGATTTTATTTTATTTTCCAGCCCGCTTTCCACATCGCTCAGGCTTACCGAGCTTCTTTTTTTCTGTTGTTCCAGGTAAGTAAGGCATTCATTGGTAGCCACCCTGTAAAGCCAGGTGTATAGCTGGCTATCTTCCCTGAAATTCTGCAACCCATTCCACACCCTAATCAGCACATTTTGCAACACATCATTGGCATCCTCATGTTCAATTACCATCCGGCGAATATGCCAGTACAGTTTCTCCTGGTATTTGCGGATAATGGATGTATAAGCCTTCTCTTTCGTAATAGGGTTACGAAATTGCTCCAGTAGTTCGCTATCACTTATTGAGGTGGACATTAATGCCGGTTTTGGTTCTGTTAGAATATTGGAAATTTGGTTTGTTTAAATGCTTTTGAGTTACCGTTATAGCTTTATTAATTATTTGACCAGCCGCGTTACTACTCCCCACACTTTAACAGCAGTAGCACGGATGAGCATATTGCAGATAGTCTTACAATTCAAAACCAATCTGGTATTAAAAATAGAAAAGGTAAGGGATAAAAATAATAAAACTGAGTAAATTCTTCAACCAGGAAGAAATTACTCAGTTAATTTTTGTTGCTTATAGTCAAGTATTATTTTCTCGCTATTACTTTCTCTGCTGCTGCAACGATATCCGGAATATCCAAACCATATTTTTTCAACAACTGCATTGGAGTACCGCTTTCGCCAAACGTATCTTTTGTGCCAACATATTCAATCGGCACAGGAAAATGTTTAGCTGCAACCTGTGCAATGGCATCGCCAAGTCC
>JADMIO012500462.1_pt1 | contig 11868 bp, 8 predicted proteins | sample 8958161 | NCBI WGS metagenome assembly JADMIO01 (sample SAMN16585339, study PRJNA669376) | soil metagenome | isolation source: Crop rotation soil | place: USA: Cullars Rotation, Alabama | collected 2011
GCCGCCGTACCCGCCGCCGCCTGGGAGATGATTCGCGAGTGGGAAGAGAGCGCCTTTGCGCGACCGAAATCCGAGAGCGACGCCGCCAGTCACGAGTTGCTCCAGAAACTCACGACCGCGTTGCGCGAGCAGCGCCGGCAAGCCGACCTCGCCGCCAACGATGACGCCGTGCCGGTGACGGTGATTGACCGCGAAGGCCACGTGCGCGGCGTCGAGATGTTCAAGCAAGAGACCGATGCACATGGCGCTAACGTCCTGCGCCATGCCGAAGCCTCCGAGCAGTTCGACGCCAAGCCGGTTCACGTCCTGCTCGACTTCGGCGACGAGAATCACGTCATTATGTCGGAGCGCATCGAACGCGACACGCTACGCGTCAAGCAGCCCGCCCGCCGCACGCAACCGTTGCGCACGGATTACTTCATCATCGAAGACTGAAAGCCGTGATGCGTAATGCATGATTGACCCGACGCGCTCAATCACACATTACGCATCGCGCATCACACGTCACGATCTCGTTGCCGCGCTCTTGTTGGTAATGATTCTCTCAATCGAATAGATGGGCTTGCCTTGCGACTCGAAGTAGGTGCGGCTCAACATCTCGCCGATCAGCCCCGAAGAGATCAATTGCACGCCGGCCAGAATCAACACCGCGCCCAGCAGCATCAGCGGGCCATGCCGGTCAAACAGGTCAACGCCGTAGATGACTTTCTTGCCCAGCATCCAGAGCATAATCAGCAGGCCGGTCATCGTGCTCAACAGGCCGAGCGGGCCGAAGAAGTGTAGCGGGCGCGTGACGTACTTCAACAGAAAGCGGATCGTCAGCAGGTCGAACAGCACGCGGATCGTCCGCGACAAGCCGTAGTGCGAGCGCCCGCCGGGCCGCTCGATGTTCTTGATCGGCACCTCGACGATCGTCGCGCCGTTCCACGAGGCCAGCGCCGGGATGAAGCGGTGCATTTCGCCGTAGAGCTTGATCTGTTTGATCGTGTCTTTGCGATAGACTTTGAAGGTCGTGCCGAAGTCGTGGATGTTGATGCCCGACAGCTTCGCCATCAGCGAGTTAGCGATGCGCGACGGCAGACGGCGCAGCAGGAAATTATCCACGCGCTTCTTGCGCCAGCCGCTGACGATGTCGCAGCCGGTCTGCTCAAACGCGGCCAGCATCTGCGGAATGTCCGCCGGGTCGTGTTGCAGGTCGCCGTCCATCGAGATGATCACGTCGCCTTCGGCGTAATCGAAACCGGCGGCGAGCGCCACCGTCTGACCGTAGTTGCGCTTCAAGCGGATGACGACGGCGCGCGGGTCTTGCTGAGCGATGGCTTTCAACATGGCCAGCGTGCGGTCGGTGCTGTGGTCGTCAATGAAGATGAATTCGACCGGCTCGAAGCGGTCGGTCATCACGTCGGACAATCGCTGATGCAATTCGCGCACGCTCTCTTCTTCGTTGTGAAACGGCACGACGACCGAATAGCGCGGTGCTTCGACTTCGCTTTCAAACATACTCGACAAACTCCTGGTAATTGATCAGACGCACGCCCTGTGCGTCTACAGCGCGGCGCACGCTTTCATCCGTCAAGGCGTCGAGCTCGCGCTCACGCTCACGCTTGAGGCGCGTCGCCGCCAGTTCCAACTCGTCATCGTAGAGCGCCGGGTGGCACATCAACTCAGTCGTGCCGTCGCGCAACGCTGTGACGACGCGCCGCACAGCTTCGCCATCGAGCAGCCCGGTCAGGCGCACGCCGCAGAAAAAATCGGGCACGCGCAGACGGTGCTCGCGGGCGATGCGGTGAAAGGCGCGGGCGCGCGGCGCGACCGTAGCCGACATCACATACTGTTTCAAATAGACGCCGCGCCGGGCGCGGGCCGCCAGTCCAGTTATAACCGGCGCGCGCCAACTTTCAAACGGGTTGCGCACGGCGCGAATGTTGAAGGCGGCGGCGACGCGCGCCAGCGCCGTCATGACGAGAGGCTGCGTGTGCGAATGCTTGTGCGAATCCAGGTGCGTCGGCACGATGCCGGCGTTGAGCAGGCGCTCGACCTGCGCGCCGAACTCGCGCTCGATGTGTTCGACTCGCACCCTGCCGCGCACGAGCAGCTTGATCAAGTCCGTCAGCGTGCGCGGCAGCGAGCCGTTCACGTCAACGAGCGACGGAATCTCGGCAGGCGGCGCGACCGGGCGACCGCCGACGGCGACCAGATGGCAGCCGACGCCGAGTCGCGGGTTGGCGAGCGCCATCGCCACCGCTTCATCGAACGCATCGCCGCCGGCCATCAGCGTCGCGCTCGTCAGAATGCCGCTCTTGAACGCGCGAAGGATGCCGGCGTTGACGCCGCGCGTGAAGCCGAAGTCGTCCGCGTTGACTATCAGTCGTTTCATGAAAGCAGGGGTCAGGGGCCGGGGGCCGGGGGCCGGTCAGATGTGGGCGACGCGTCCTGCCGGCCTCCGGCCTCCGGCCCCTGACCTCTGAGGAAATAGACTTTAGCGGCGCTCGCGCCGTGATAATCGCTCGACTGCACGACCGGAAACGTGCGCTCGATGAACTGGTAATCGGCGCGGTTCTCGTAATAGACACGGCCCGGTTGCAACAGCACGTAATCGGGCGCGCTGTCGTTGAGGTTGAAGCTCGGCTGCGACATGATCTCGACCTGTATGTCGGGCCGCTTGTAACACTGCAAGTAATACTCGACGACGCCCGGTATCTCTGCCGCCAGCCGCGCCCCGTTCGGCGCGGTGTCGGCAATATAGCGAACGCTCTCGCGCGCCCCCAGATCATAAAATTCGTCGTGCGGGAAATAGTAACCGGCGCGGTCGCCGCCGAACGCGTTCAGGTAGAGATTCGGGTAGGGCAGGCTCCGCAGCATGGTGAAGGCCGGTGTAATCAGGAATACAATGGCGAGCGCGGCGGCGGTCGCTTGCGCCGCCTGCGGCGACAGCGTGAATCGTCGCACCCATAACGACAGCCAGCGCCACATCACGAGAATGCCGATGGCGGCGGTCATGTAGACCAGCGGCATCAGCGACAGCGTGTAGCGCAGGAACTTCGTGCCCAGCAGCGACATCGGCAGCAGCCAGAAGACCAGCATCAGGCGCAGGAAGATGTAACCGCGCGACTGCGGGTAGGGGCCGCGATGGCGGAAGATTTCGACCAGGCCGACGGCGAAGGCCAGCAGCACCGGCAGCGGCACCTTGACGAGCAGGAACAGGAAGTAGAAATACCAGGGCGTGCCGCCCGGCGTCTGCGTCACGTCGTTGATGAACAGCTTGCCCATGACGACATAGCCGTGATGCGTCAGCAGGTCTTCGTTGACGTACTTCCACAGGTAGCGCCAGGTCTGCGGCACGAAGAGCGCCCAGTTGAAGGCGACGAAGGCGACGACCAGGCCGCCGAAGTAGCGGCCCCACATGCGGCGCGTGAGCGGACGGTTGTTGCGGCTGTCGTAGCCGATCACCGTGTAAAAGAGCGCGTTGAGGCCGAAGTAATGCGGGAAGTATTTCGACGCCATCATCAGCCCGAAGGCCGCGCCCGCCAGCGCGTACAGGGTCTCCTGTCGGCGCTCGTCGTCGGCCCATTGCGATTTGGCGTGATGGTAGAGGTAGAAGCCGCTGAACATGAAAAAGACGAGCAGCGAATCTTCTTTGCAGACGCGGCTGAACCAGACGGCGTTGATGCCGGCGGCCCACAACAGCGCCGTGATCAGGCCGGCCCTGTAGCCGAGCAGCGACACCGCCAGCAGCATCAGCGGAACCACCGTCAGCGCGCCGAATAAGACATTCGGCAGGCGCAGCGCCGCTTCCTGCGTGATGTCGAAGTGCAGCGGGCCGCCGAGGTAACGGTTCCACGCCGCCGCCGTTTGCAGCGAGGCGTAGCAGAGCATCTTCATCACCATCGGGTGTTCGGCGTTGACGGTGAAATCGCCCTGCTCGTAGGCGCGCAAGGCGAAGACCTTGTTGGCCTCGTCTTCGGCGAAGCTGGCCGCGCCGAGTTGGTAAGCGCGCGCCGCGAAGGCCAGCACGACCAGGCCGCAGATCACCACCCACCTGCGGCGTTCGAGGCGGTCGAAGAAGCCGGGCCGGGTGTCTAGCTGGAGCGGTTCAAATGGTGCGAAACTGACTTCCAGATCGTCTACGGTTCGCATTCTCTGGTACTCCGACATAGATTCAACACGCTGTCATCCACCCCAAAGAGAGTCCTAAAAATCATACGACGAGGAAACGGGAAAGTCGGTCAGCCGGCAGGCCCGAACAGCAGCGGCGCGGCGGCAAATGGGCGTTCAACACCAGGGCGTCCTCTCGGCGGTCGTTTTCGGCGAGTGATTCATTTTAGACATCCCACTGCGAAAACTCAAACCGAATGCGTGCGCCTGCCGCGCCGCCAAACCCTTGCCCGTGCCAGTGTTGACAAGCTCGCAAAGGCCACATTATGCTTTCTGGCGCTTACGGTATTCCGGCATTGTTTTTCATGATGAATACGGTAGGAAGTCCAGCGCGAACGCATAAGTTGGGGATATTCGCGGCAGCCCGCCCTGAAGGTGCAAACACGCGAATCTAGCTAAGACATTTCGCACGCAAGAGCGGCTTTCTCCCGACGCCCTTGTGTCGCTCGACTGGACACCGTATTGCGCCTGAGTCCGGCAACAGCCCCCCGCCTATCGAGCTGTGAGTCTGGGTGTGAAGATGATTGCCGCGACGGCGGCTTCCCCTCGCGGGTTCAACCACTGTGGGGCGTCGTCTGCGCGGCAGGCTGAAAGCGATGACGATCAATCTTAGACTGAAACATCCGGCGGCGCGGCTGGCGGCGTTGCTGCTGGCGCTGGCGGCGTGCGCGCTGCTGGTGACGATCATCTTTTCGCGTTTCGTCATCGGCACGCTGGCCGACGACCGCTTTCTGCTCGACCGCGAATGGCTGCTGGCGGGCACCGCCTACTTGCCGAATTCGCCGCGCCTGCAAGCGCGACTGGCTGAGGTCGAGTTGTTTGACGCCGACCCGGATTTCGCCCGCGCCGCCCGCGCCGCCGCCCGCGCCGTCGAGTTGTCGCCCGCCGACTTTCGCTGGCGTCTGATTCTCGCCTCGGTCAAGGAGGCCGAAGGCGACCGCGCCGCCGCCGAAGTCGCTCTGCGCGACGCCCTGCGGCTCGCGCCCAACGACCGCGACGTGCATTACCGCCTCGCCAACGTGCTGCTGCGCGAGGGCAAGCTCGCCGAGGCGATCAGCGAATTTCGCATCGCGGTTGATAAGAACCCGGAGGCGCTGCCGCTGACGCTCGACCTCGTCTGGCGGTTTTCGCACGGCAACCTTGAAGCGGTCGAGACCGTCGCCGGCAACGACCCGAAACGCCGCCTGCAACTGGCGCAGTTCCTCGTCCGCCAGTCGCGCATCAGTGAGGCCGCCACCATCTTCCGCAGCATCGAGCGCGCGGCGCGACTCGCTTCGATAGAGAGCGCGCAGTTGCTCAACGCGCTCGTCGCCGCCAACCAGATGGCGCTGGCGCACGACCTGTGGGCGAGCCTCGTCAGCGACGCGGGCACGCCGACCCCGCTCATTTATAACGGCGGCTTCGAGTCCGACATCCTCAAGAACTTTTCGCAATTCGACTGGACGTTCGGGCGCAGCGAATATGCCCGCCTGAGTATTGACCGCGCGGTGAAGCACAGCGGCGACCGTTCGCTGAAGATAGAATTCGCCGGGCGCGACACGACGGCGCTCAACGATGAAATCCGCCAGCTGGTCGTCGTGCAACCCGGCGCGCGCTATCGTATTGAATGTTACATTAGGAGCGACGGGCTGGTGTCCCCCGAAGGGCCGCACGTCGTCGTGACGGATCGCGCCGGCGCATGGCTGGCGGCCTCCGACGCGGTCGCCGAAGGCACCAGCGACTGGAAGCCCGTGTCCTTCACGTTCACGGCGCCGACCGCCGCCCCCTCCGTCGTCTACGTCTCGGTCAAGCGCAGGCCCAAATACGCTTATGACGACCCGACCAAGGGCACGGTCTGGCTCGACGACTTCAGCCTCAAGGAAGAAGGAAGAAGTCAGGAGCCGGAGGCCCGAATACGGTGAAGCCGCGTACTGATTTTAGGTTAGAGTTTTGCTGCGGTTTGCAGTAAAATTCTGGCTCCTGACTTCTGACTCCTGACCCCCCGATTTCTTATGAGCGCAGTTTTAGACAAAGCGATAGCCGGCGGCATGCTCGCGGCGTTGTTCTTCACGGCGCTGGCCTTCGGCGCTAACGAGGCGTGGTCTGTGGGACTGTTCGAATTACTGATCACGTTGCTGCTGCTGCTGTGGGCCGTCAAGTGGGTCAAGGAAAAAGAGGTGCGGATTACATTTCCGGCGACCGGCTGGCCGCTGGCCGCCTTGTGCGCGCTCGGCGCGGCGCAAGCGGCGGGGCCGTCGCTGGACCCTGAAGCGACGCGCGGCGCGACGCTCGCCATCTTTTTCATGCTGGCGGCGTTCGTGCTGGCCATGAACTTCTTCGCGACGCGCGAGCGCATGAGCCTGCTGGTGAACGTGCTGGTGGTGTACGGCATGGCGCTGGCCGTCTTCGGGCTGGTGCAGTACTTCACGTTCGAGGGGAAAATTTACTGGGTGAGGCCGACGCCGTTCGCGGCCTTCGGGCCGTTCCCCAACCGCAACCATTACGCCGGCTATGTCGAGATGCTCGCGCCGCTGCCGTTCGCCCTGATCGCGGCGCGCGCCGTGCGCCGTCAGGCGTGGCTGTTCTACGGCTTCGGCGGCGTGCTGATGGCGGTGAGCGTTTTCGTCTCGCTGTCGCGCGGCGGCATGATGAGCGTCGTCGCCGGGATCGCCTTCGTGACGATGTTGAGCAGCCGCGTCAAGCCGCGCCGCGCCGCCCGGCAGGTGCGCGACGCCGTGCTGGTGCCATCGCGCGGGCAGCGCGCTTTCCTGCTCGGCAAGCGGCTCGGCGGCGCGACGGTCATCACCCTGGCCATCGTCGTCGGCATCTTCTGGATCGGCGCGGAAGGGTTGATCAACCGCGCCGCCGATTCGATTGATTCGATGAAGAGCAACGCCGACGCCGGGTCGCTGTTTTCGCGGCAAGAGATTTGGAAGGATACCTGGAAGATGGTGCGCGAGCACCCGCTCGCGGGCATCGGACTGGGCGCTTACAACACCGTCTTCCCGCATTACGCGCGCCACGATGGCATGTTTAAAGTTGATTACGCGCACAACGATTACTTACAGGCGCTGAGCGACGGCGGCATCATCGCCGGCGTCCTGGCGCTCTGCTTCGTCGGGCTGCTCGGTCGCGCCGTGTGGCAGGCGACGCGGGCCGAAGACCCGCTCGAAGCCGGGCTGGCCCTAGGCTGTGGCGGCGGCTTGTTCGCGCTGCTCGTCCACAGCGCGTTTGACTTCAACCTGCAAATCCCCTCTAATGCCTTGTTGTTCGTCTTTCTTTCGGCAATCGTCTCGCGCATTGCCGCAACCGTGAACGAACAAAAATCCGCAGGTCAGGCGGCGCGCGCCGCGCGCGCTGAAGCCGGCGGCTTGCCGATAGGAGCGTAGTGATGAGAAGTAAGAGGCAGTACACGGGCGCTTGCCTGATGCTGACGCTGGCGTTGGTGTGTGTAGCTTTCTTTACACAAGCGGCGGCGGCGCAGAATCGCCAGCAGCCGAAGATCGAGCGGCCCCCGTCGAGCGGCAGCGGCGAGATGAACACGACTCCGACCATCCTGGTTTCGACCGATCAGGATTACCGCATCGGCCCGCGCGACGTGATCGAGATCAAGGTGGACGACGCGCCGGAACTCTCCGTCACCGCCTCGGTGGCCGCCGACGGCACCTTCCTGATGCCTTACCTCAAGCGGTTGAAGGCGACCGGCAAGACCACCGACGAGTTGAGCAAAGAGATCGCCGACGGCCTGCGCGGTCGTTACCTGAAAGACCCGAACGTCATGATCGCCGTCAAGCAGTTCAACAGCCGCGCCTTCTTCATCCTCGGCGCGGTGAAGCGTCCGGGCGTCTATCAGATCGAAGGCAAGCCGTCGCTGATCAAGCTGCTGACCGTCGCCGGCGGCCCCGCCGATAATCATGGCTCGACCGCGATCATCCTCCATGAAGTCAAGAAAGATGCCGACGGCAAGCCGTCCGAGTCGCGACCGCCAGCCGCCGCCGCGCAACTCGCGTCGCCGCCCGCAGGCGCGACGGCGGGCGGCGAAGACGAGCCGGAATATAGCGTGCGTACCGTCAACATCAATGGCATGTTCAAGGGGCTGGGGATCAACGGCAACTCGGAGGCTTATCTGGAACCGGGCGACATCGTCAACGTGCTGCCGGCGGATGTCTTCTTCGTCGCCGGCGAAGTCTTCGCGCCGGGGCAGTTCCCTTTGAGCGAAGGCACGACCCTCAGACAGGCGATGGCGCTGGCGCAGGGCACGACGTTTAACGCCGCCACCGGCGAAGGCATCATCTTTCGCACAGACCCGGCTACCGGCCACCGCGACGAAATCAAAGTTGACATCGGCGCGGTGATGAAGAACCGCAAGCCCGACATCCCGCTGCTCGCCAATGACATCGTGCTGGTCCCGAACAGCAAGGGCAAAACGATCGGCAACGCTATCCTCAAGGCAGTCGGCATGGGCGCGGCCCAGCGCGGCCCATACATTCGGTAATCGTTAGGGGTTTTCTGATGGCAGACGAGAAACTCGACCTGGAGCGCATCCCGCCGCCGACTTCGGCGCCCATTGAAGTGGTGGCCCGCGACAGCGCCGGATTGCGTCCGCATTACCCGACCGGCACCGGCTACGGTTACGGCTACGGCGGCGGCGAAGGCAAGATGCACCTGCGCGAATTGTGGCGCACATTACGTAAGCGCAAGTGGCTCATCCTGACCCTGATGTTCGTCATCACCACGCTCGTCACCATCGAGATGTACCGCACGCGGAACACCTACCAGGCGGCGGCGCTCATCGAGATCGGCAAGGACAACTCGCGACTCGGCCAGGCCGGCAACGTCTTCGGCGACGATTACGACCCCTTCTACATGGTCAACATCAAGACCAAGATGTTACTGGTCAAGAGCCACGCCCTGCTCGAAAGCGTCGTCGTCGAGAATCACCTCGACCAGAACCCGCAGTTCATTCAGTCGAACGGCAAGAAGACGATCTGGGAGGCCCTGCACCTGATGGGCGCGCGCGTCGGCATCGCCAGCAAGCCCGACGATACGACCGCCGCCAACGCCGTAGATGCGGTCGTCACCGCCAACGACACCGGCAACCCCGGCTCGCGCTCGACCGAAGAGAAGAAGCGCATCGAATCCTGTATCGCCCTGCTCAATGGCGGCGTCACGGTCGAGCCGGTCAAAGAGACGCGCGCCCTGCGTATCGCCTTCTCGCATACCGACCCGGAGCTTGCCGCCGCCGTGACCAACAGCATCGCCAACAATTTCCTGTCGCGCAACTTTGAAAGTAAGACGCAGAAATTTACCGACGCGGCCAAGTGGCTCAACGATTCGACCAACCGCTTGAAAGCCAAAGTTCAGGAGGCCGAAGAGAAGCTCGCCGCCTACACCCGCGAACATGGAATTTTCCTTACGGATAAAGACGGCACCCTGACGACCACCAAGCTGTCGCGCCTGCACGACGAAGCCATCCGCGCCGAATCCGAGCGCGTCTTGAAAGAGTCGCTCTATCAGGAGGTCAAAGAGGGCCGCGTGCGCAACAACCCGGAAGCCTACGCCGACCTGCTCTTCAAGTCGTCGCCGAAGATGATCGAGCTACAGAAGCAACTCGCCGACCTGCAATCGCAGAAGGCCGAACTGAGCGTCAGGTACGGCGACGACAATCCTAAAGTTAAAGAGGTCAACGAAAAGATCGGCATCATTGAAAAGCAGATCGGCGAGAGCCAGCTCTCGCTCGAAGAGAAGCTGAAGACCGAATACGAACGCGCCCTGCGCGACGAGCAGAAGTTCAAGGCCATGCTCAACGCCGCCAAAGGCGAGGCGACCGTGCAGAACGAGGCGGCCATCCAGTTCAACCTGCTCAAACAGGAAGTCGCGACGAATACGCAGCTTTATCAGGACTTTCTCAACCGGACGAATCAGGCCGAAGCGCAGAAGGTCGAACAGCAAAATAACTTCCGCATCATCGAGGCCGCCGAAGTGCCGGTCGCGCCGATCAGCCCGCGTCGCGGCTTCACGATCTTCGCGGCGCTGCTGTTGAGCACGGGCGTCGGCATCGGCCTGGCCTTCTTCCTCGAATACCTCGACAACACGATCAAGACGGTCGAAGACGTCAGCCGCTACGCGCAACTGCCGGCCCTGAGCGTCATCCCGGCGGTGGCCGGTTCGCTGCCGCGCAAGCTGACGGCGAAGGGGCGCAAGGCGATCCCGGCCAGCGTCATCACCAGCGAACGCGCGCACCAACTGGTGACGCTCGACCCGCACTCGTCGGCGGCAGAGGCTTACCGCGTGCTGCGAACTTCGGTGCTCTTGTCGGCGGCTGGCCAGCCGCCGAAGACCGTGCTGATCACCAGCGGCCAGCCCGGCGAAGGCAAGACGACGACGGCCATCAACACCGCCATCTCGCTGGCGCAACTCGGCGCGTCGGTGCTGATCATTGATTGCGACCTGCGCCGCCCGACGACTCACAAGGTGCTCGGCGTCGAACACCTGCAAGGGCTTTCGACCTACCTGTCGCAGTCGCACGTCACGCTCGACGACGTGATTCAGCAATTGCCGATAGAGAACCTGTCGCTGCTGCCGTGCGGGCCGATCCCGCCCAACCCCGCCGAATTGATCATCAGCGACCGCATGAAAGAGATGCTCGGCGAATTGAGCATGCGCTACGACCACATCATCGTGGATTCGCCGCCGCTGATTAACGTCACCGACCCGGTGATTCTTTCGACGATGGTGGATGGCGTCATCCTGGTCGTTCATGGCGGCAAGAGCACGCGCGACATCGTGCGCCGCGCCCGCCAGGAACTGGCGGCGGTCGGCGCTAAAATCTTCGGCGTCGTCCTCAACAACGTTGACCTGCGGCGCGAAGGTTATGATAATTACTATTACAATCGCTACTACTCGAACTACAGCGAGAACGCCGACACGGCGACGCCGTGACAAGATTGCCGAATGATGAACGATGAACTCAGTTCATCGTTCATCATTTCCCTCATCGTTCCCTCGTCTGGAGGTTCCCTGCTGATCGAAGAGACCGCAGTCTCCGCCGTCAAGCTCATTCATCTGCCGTTCATCCGTGAGCCGCGCGGCAGCCTCATCTTTGGCGAATACGACGCGCATCTGCCGTTCATTCCCATCCGCTACTTTATCGTCTTCGACGTGCCCGCCGGCGAAACGCGCGGTAATCACGCGCACCGGCGGGTGACGCAGGCGCTCGTCTGCCTCGCGGGGAGCGTCGCGGTGGCGGTTGACGATGGCCGGCACCGCGATGAGATTATGTTGAATAGCCCGGCGCGCGCCCTCGTCATTGCGCCGCGCGTCTGGGCGACGCAGACGTTTGAGGCCGGCGCGATGCTGCTGGTGCTTTGCTCCGAAGCCTATGACGCCGACGAATACATCAGGGACTATGACGAATTCAATCGTATCGTGAGTGCGACATAATGATGACGACGAAAACTCAATCGGAAGTGGTCTTTCTGGATCTGCGAGAGACCTACCTGGAAATCAAGGAAGAGTTGGACGCGGCCACGCGCCGAGTGATGGATTCGGGCTGGTACATACTGGGCCGCGAGGTGCAGGCGTTCGAAGAGGCGTTCGCGGCCTTCTGCGGCGTCAAACACTGCATAGGCGTCGGCAACGGGCTTGAGGCGTTGCAGTTGATCTTGCGCGCTTATGGCGTGGCGGCGGGCGATGAGGTGATCGTGCCGGCCAACACCTACATCGCGACGTGGC
>JADMIO010833595.1_pt1 | contig 11867 bp, 10 predicted proteins | sample 8958161 | NCBI WGS metagenome assembly JADMIO01 (sample SAMN16585339, study PRJNA669376) | soil metagenome | isolation source: Crop rotation soil | place: USA: Cullars Rotation, Alabama | collected 2011
CTTTCCCCCGAGCGCCGGTGGCGGAACGTGTTCCTGCCGCCGAGGGCCACGCGCGGCGTGATGACGATCGTCATCGAGCACCGCTCCCCGCCCGACGCGCTGCCGGCCGCGACGCCGATCGCGAGCGCCGAGGGCGCCGTCGCGGCCTGCGACCACGTGGTGGTGCGGAGCACGGATGCCGACGCGTCGCGCGCGCTCTACGGCGATGTGTTCGGGCTCCGCCTCGCGCTCGACCGGCGCTTCGAGGACTGGGGCGTGCGCCTTCTCTTCTTCCGGACCGGGCATCTCACGGTCGAGCTGGCGGCGACCCTGGCGCAGGGCGATGCGTCCGCACCGGATCGCTTCTGGGGCATCTCGTGGCGCGTCCCGGACATCGATGCCGCGCACGCGCGGCTCACGGCCGCGGGTTTCGACGTGTCGGAGATCCGCACCGGAAGGCGACCGCGTACCCGCGTCGCCACCGTGCGCGCCGAGACGCACGGCGTAGCGACGCTGGTGCTCGGTCCGGACGCAGATTCCGATTGACCCCCGTTTCCGGCTCGTGGGAGACTCGCGCCGTCTTCGCGGGGGATTGTCGACGACCCGGCGCCGCCTGCGTGACGGCGCCGCATGACGGGAGCTCCCATGTACGCACGGCTCGTAGCGGCCTCCCTTCTGCTCCTCGCCACCGTCTCCACATCGATGGCCGCGGGACATCCGATCCTGGGGAGACGCATCATCGTCAAGGATCCGACGGGGGATCCCGAGCGGCGGACCGTGATCATCCTGGCGAAGGAGCGTCCCACGGACGTCGGCACGCTCAGCGATCCGACCATCAGCGGTGCCCAACTCGAGGTCGCGCTGAGCGGCGGCACCTCGTCGAACGCCTCCTACTATCTGCCTGCGGGTGGGTGGGAATCCACGGGCTACGGTTATCGCTATACTGACTCCGTTCGGCGCGTCTTCCTGAAGAAGTCGGCGAGCGGTCTCGTGCAGGTGAAGGCAGTCCTCGATGGAGCCGTCGGTTTCCCGCTGGCTCCACCGAACCCGGGCACCGAGGCGCAGGTCGTACTCGAGGTGTACGGCGGCGACCGGTACTGTACCGGATTCGGGGGCGTCGCGGGCGGCGACGTCGTCAAGGACACCGTGCAGCAGTGGAAGATCCTCTCTGCGACCACCGAGGTCGCCTGCCCTGCGCCCTCCCTGCCATCGTGCCCCAGCGAGTACACGCCGTGCGGGAGCTGCGGCGACGGCGTCTGCGTGCTGCACTACTCCGGCGAACCGTTCCGCGTGTGCGCCTCGCAGAGCGGCTTCGGTGCGGGAACGTGCACGTCCAACGGCGAGTGCACGGCGCCCAGATTGTGCTACGCCGGTGGCGACCCATGCCCGACCCAGCCGATCGGGCAATGCGTTCTGAACTGCAGCAGCGACGCCTACTGCGACGCGGCGTTCTCGCCGAGCTTCTGCTCCGGCAGCACCTGCGCTGGGTTCTGCCTGGTCCCCTGCTACTGAACCGACGCCAGGAGATACGTCTTCCGGCTCAGCGCCGACCGAATCCCCGCTTCGCCAGCTCGATCCGCGCGATGACGCCCTTGTGCACCTCGTCCGGCCCGTCCGCCAGGCGAAGTGCTCGCGCCGCGGCAAACAGCCCCGCGAGCGGGAAGTCGTTGGACACGCCGCCGCCGCCGTGGATCTGGATCGCGTCGTCGACGACCTTCTGGAGCACGTTCGGCGCGACCACCTTGATGGCGGAGATCTCGGTCATGGCGGCGAGCGCGCCCACCTCGTCCATCTTCCACGCCGCGTAGAGCGTCAGGAGCCGCGCCTGGTCGATGGCGATGCGCGCGTCGGCAACGCGCTCGCGGTTGCCGCCGAGGCTGAGCAGCGGCTTCCCGAACGCGGTCCGGCTCATGCCGCGGTCGATCATCAGCTCGAGCGCGCGCTCGGCGGCGCCGATGCTCCGCATGCAGTGATGGATGCGGCCCGGTCCGAGCCGCCCCTGCGCGATCTCGAAGCCGCGCCCCGGCCCGGCGATGAAGCTCGACACGGGCAGCCGCACGTCGTGGAACTCGACCTCGCCGTGGCCGTGCGGCTCGTCGTACTGCCCGAACACCTGGAGCATGCGCTTCACCTCGATGCCGGGCGTCTCGAGCGGCACCAGCACCATCGAATGCTGGTGGTGGCGGTCCTGGTCCGGGGCCGGCGTGCGCGCCATGAAGATGGCCACCTTGCAGCGCGGGTCGCCGATGCCGCTCGACCACCACTTCCGCCCGTTCAGCACCACCTGGTCGCCCTCGACGACGGCCGTCGCCTGCATGTTCGTGGCGTCCGAGGACGCGACGCCCGGCTCCGTCATGCAGAAGACCGAACGGATCTCGCCCGCGAGGAGCGGCGTCAGCCAGCGCTTCTTCTGCTCCGGCGAGCCGTAGCGCCAGAGGACCTCCATGTTGCCGGTGTCGGGCGCACTGCAGTTGAAGACCTCGGGCGCGATGAAGCTCCGCCCGGTCGCCTCCGCAATCGGCGCGTACTCGAGGACCGTGAGGCCTGCGCCGAGCTCTTCGTCCGGGAGGAACATGTTCCAGAGGCCGGCCTTCCGCGCCTTAGCCTTGAGGGCCTCCATGACCGGGGGAATCTCCCACCGCCGCCAGTCGCCGCCGTGATTCCCGGCGAAGACCCGCTCGAAGTACTCACCCTCGGCGGGCTCGACGTGCTCGCGCATGAACGTCTTCACGCGCTCGAGGTAGTCCGTGCATCTCGCGCTCGGCTGGAAGTCCATGCGCGCTCAAAGCATGGGCGTATCCCCCGCTCAAGACGGGCTGCGTTGACACGGCGAGCGCAGTCCGCCTAGACGCCGCCATGGCACAGACGACGGCCCGCCCCTACACCGCGGTCGAGGAGCGCATCGGCAGCATCGCCATCCGCTGGATGTCCCGCCTGAACAAGCTCCTCTATCGCCTGAGCGGCGGCAGGCTTTTCGGCAAGTGGATGCGCGGCGGCGCGATCGGCATCCTCGGCCATCGCGGGCGCAAATCCGGGCAGCAGTTCAGCTCGCCGCTCGTCTACATGCCGGACGGGGAGCGCATCATCGTCATCGCGTCGAAGGGCGGCATGTCGAAGCACCCGCTCTGGTACCTCAACCTGCGCGCGAACCCCGACTGCGAGTTCGAGATCGGGTCGACGAAGCGGGCCTATCGCGCGCGCACCGCCTCGCCCGACGAGAAGCGGGCCTACTGGCCACGCATCCTCGCGATGAACCCGGACTTCGACGCCTACCAGGCGCGGACGACGCGCGACATCCCGGTCGTCATCCTCGAGCCCCGCGGCGCCACGGCTTGAAGCCCTCGGACGCCTGGGCCCGCCTCGCGGAGTCGCTGCTCGGGAAGCCGACGCTCACCTCGGTCGAGGTGGCACGCGAAGCCGGCGTGGAGCTGGAACAGCTCCGCCGCCTGTGGCGCTTTCCCGCGCGCTCGGCTTCCCGCCGGTCGGCGGCGCCGAGCGCATCTTCACGCACGCCGACGTCGAGGTCGTGCGCGCGGTGCGGGCCCTCCTCGAGCTCAGGGGCGCGAACCCCGACGACCTGCTGCAGCTGACGCGCGTCGTCGGCCAGTCGCTGGCACGCGTCGCCGACGCACAGGTGAACGCCGTCGCCGATCGCATGGAGCAGCTTCGCCCGGAGGCGGTCCCCGACGAGACTGCGCTCGCCGAGCTGGTGGACCGCATCGGGACCCTCGCGCCGAGCCTCGAGCAGTTCCTCGGCTACGTCTGGCGCCATCACCTCGTGGCCGCGCTCCGGCGCCGCTCGGCCGCGCCGTCGGCCGCCGACCGCCCGCTGACGGTCGGGTTCGCCGACCTCGTGGGCTTCACGGCCATGAGCCAGTCGATGGCGCCGCGCGAGCTCGCCGCGATCGTCGACCGACTCGAGGCGCTCGCTTACGAACACGTCCCGGAGCGCGGCGGGCGCGTGGTGAAGATGATCGGCGACGAGGTGATGTTCGCGGTCGAGGACGGCGCCTTCGCCGCCGACATCGCGATCGCGCTGGTCGAGGCGTGCGCGCGCGACGAGCTGGTCCCCGACGTGCGCATCGGCCTCGCCTCGGGCCCGACGCTGTCTTGGGAGGGCGACCTCTACGGTCCCACGGTGAACCTCGCGAGCCGCCTCGTGAACTTCGCGCGTCCGGGGACGGTGCTCGTCTCCGACGCGCTCGGGGCCCGGCTCGCCGACGATCCCCGCTTCGAGCTCCGCCACCTCCGCCCCGTGCACCTCCAGGGCATGGGCCGCGTCCGGCCCTGGGTGCTGCGCCGCGCCCGCGCGGCGGCCTGACGACGCCCCTGCCCGATCGTTCCTGAGCCGGCCCTTCCGGGCGGCCTCGGTGTCGATTCGGGCCCGTGGCGAGCGACCATCGAGTGAGATGCGTCCGCTCGACGATCTGGGTAAACGGGAGCCGGGGCTCCCTGGATGAGTGAGAACGATGGCGCGCGGGTACGCGAGGCGGTCGATGAGGTCTACCGGTCCGACTCGCGCCGCGTCCTGGCCACCCTCATCCGCCTGCTCGGCGACTTCGACCTCGCCGAGGAGGCGCTGCACCAGGCCTTCGCCGCCGCGCTCGAGCAGTGGGAGCGGGACGGCGTGCCGGAGAACCCGCGCGCATGGCTCGTGACCACGGGCCGCTTCAAGGCGATCGACCGCATGCGCCGGCGGGCCCGCTTCGACGCGTCGGCGGGCGAGCTCGCCGAGCGGCTCGACGCAGAGGCGCGTGAGGCGATGGACACCGAGCACGAGGGCCTCGAGGACGATCGCCTGCGCCTCATCTTCACCTGCTGCCATCCGGCGCTCCCGCCGGACGCGCAGCTGGCGCTCACGCTGCGCGAGGTCTGCGGGCTCACCACCGAGGAGATCGCGCGCGCGTTCCTGACCGCGCCGTCCACGCTCGCGCAGCGCATCGTGCGCGCGAAGAACAAGATCAAGGCGGCCCACATCCCGTACGAGGTGCCAGGCCGCGCCGAGCTGCCGCAGCGCCTCGATACGGTCCTCCACGTGGTCTACCTCGTCTTCAACGAGGGCTACGCCGCCTCGTCGGGCGAGTCGCTCACACGCCACGACCTCTCCGGCGAGGCCATCCGCCTCGGCCGACTCCTCGTCGTGCTCATGCCGGAGCCCGAGGTGCTCGGCCTCCTCGCCCTGATGCTGCTGCACGAGTCGCGGCGCGCGGCGCGGACGTCCGCGGACGGGGACATCGTCCTCCTGGACGACCAGGACCGCTCGCGCTGGAACCGGCAGCAGATCGAGGAGGGCACGGCGCTCGTGGAACGCTCGCTGGCGACGCGTCGCATCGGGCCCTACACCCTGCAGGCCGCGATCGCCGCCACGCACGCGCGCGCGCGCACCGCCGCGGCCACCGACTGGGCCCAGATCGCGAGCCTGTACGACGTGCTGGCGCGCGTCGCCGCGTCGCCGGTGGTCGAGCTGAACCGCGCGGCGGCGATCGCGATGCGCGACGGCCCCGCCGCGGGGCTCGCGCTGATCGACGAGATCCTCGCGCGCGGCGACCTCGCCGACTACCAGCCGGCGCACTCGGCGCGGGCGGAGCTCTGCCGGCGTCTCGGCCGCTTCGCGGAGGCGCGGGCGTCCTACGAGCGCGCCCTGTCGCTCACGCGCCTCGAGCCGGAGCGGCGCTTCCTCGAGCGCCGCCTCGCCGCGCTCGGGAACTGAGCCATCGCCGGTTGCCTTTCCCGCGCCAGCTTCGTACACGAGCCGCATGAGCGTCCGACGTGTCGCGACGGCGTTGCTGGTGGCGTCTCTCGTGGCGGGCTGCGGGCTCATGGCCGCGCGGCGGGAGCAGCGGGAGGCGAGGATCGTCGGCGACCGCCTCGTGGCCGCCGGATTCCGCCCCGTCCCGGCCGACACGCCCGTGAAGCGGGAGCACCTGGCCAGGATGCCGAAGCTCCTCTTCACCTCGACCACGACCAGGCGCCGCGAGCGGCGCTACCTCCTCGCCGACCCCGACCGCTGCCGCTGTCTCTACGTGGGCGACGAGGCCGCGTACCAGCGCTACACGAACCTCGAGCTGGCGAAGGAGGAGAAGACGAGCGCGACCGCCGCCCGGCGCGACGACCGGAACGCGGGCGTGAACGACCTGTCTCCGGAGCTCGACGCCTTCGAGGTCGACATCGAGGCCGACATCAAGAGATAGGCGTCGGGTTACGCGCGGTTCCGGTAGAGCTCGCCGTCGATCACCGCGGACATCGCGCCCTCGTCGAGCTTCCCGCCGAGAAAGACGTTCACCGACCGCGCCGCGTCCCTCGGGTTCCGCACCGCCTCGTCGTAGCGGAACTCGAGCATCTCGAGGTTCGGGCTCTTGCGGATCAGGATCTTCACCGCCGCGAGGTGGTTCCGGTACGCCTCGGCCATGGTCTCGTGGTCCTGGATCGCGTCCTCGCCGCGCCGATCGAGCATCTTGTTCTGCGACGCGATGACCTCGTCGAGGTGCCGCCGCATGAAGATGACGCGGTAGTAGTTGTCGTCGGGCAGGTCCTTCAGGAGGAAGGAGATGACCTTCAGCACCTTGCCGCGCGCCTCGCGCACGTAGCTCTTGTCGGTCTCCTTCTCGAGATTCTTCACCCGCTCGTATTCGTAGTAGCCCTTCGGGTTGTCGATGTCGGCCTGACGGATGGCGTCGGTCATGACGGTGAGGCCACCGGCCTCGAGCATCTTCATCATCATGGAGGTGCCGGAGCGCGGGAGCCCGGACACGATGACGATGGGCTCGCCGTACTTCCGCCGTCTCAGGAAATCACCGAACATCCCCACCTCACGTCCTACAGCGTCACGCCGAAGCGATTCTTGAGGGCGAATCCCGCCGCCAGCGACGCCACGAAGAACCAGAGCACGATACCGCCCTCGCCGTCGGGAAAGAAGCGCAGCCGGCGCTCCGGGTAGCGGGAGTCCACCGAGTAGAGCGGCGAAGTCGACGGCATGCCGGCCTCCCCGGGGTAGAGGATGGCCTCCCAGCTCTTCGTCCGCATCACCGGCACTTTTCGCGGCGGTCCGCCGACGGCCAGGCGCTTCTCGATCACCGCGTCGCCGACGCGGATGCGCAGGACGTGGTCGCCGGCGGCCGTCGCGCGCACGCGCCAGACGATCTCGCCGTCGGGCGTGCGCACCGGCGGGGCGTCCAGCACGACGCCGTCGGGCAGCTCGAGGCGAACGTCCCTGGCCTTGGCCTGCGAGACGCCGGGATCGAGGCGCGCGGTCACCAGATCCACCGCCCCCACCGGGATCGGATCGCGCGCGTAGTGCGCGACGAGCTGCACCATGATGGCCGTCATCGGCACGAGCATGACCGCCATCGGCAGCAGGTTGTGCCCGAGGTAGACGAGGTTCTTCCCCATGGCGCGCGCGGTCGAGCGGAGGACGCCGACGAGATCGTCGCGGAAGAGCATCACCTCGAGCAGGTTCACCATGATGCCCTTCTTGGCGCGCGCGATCCCGTCCTGGTTGCTGAGCCGCTTGTACACGAGGAGCGCGACGATCCCCGCCAGCACCGGCCACACGGTGAGGTCGAAGCCGACCCAGCGGTGACCGAAGGGCGCGAGCAAGACGTCGAACACGGCGCTCATCGCCGCGTTGAAGACATTCATCGGGCGCCGGGGCTCCTATGAAATATAGCCGAGGCCCTTCAGCTTGGCGCGGATGGCGTCGTCGTCCTTCGAGTCGTCGAAGTGCACCATCTCCTTCTCGAGGACGTGCGCGATGAACTCGTCGACCGTGGCGTAGCCCGCCACGTCCGCGATCTTCGTGAGGCGCACGTGCAGGTCCTTGTCGATCTTGATGGAGACGGTCTTGCCCAATCCGAACATGCTCGCTCCTTCGGTCAGAAGATGGATTTACCGGACATCCCCTCGCTCAGCGGAACACCGTACCAGTCGAGGATGGTGGCAGTCACGTCGACGAGGCCGTGCCCTTCGCCGGTGATGCGGCGATTGGCAAGGACGACGCCCGGGACGACCGCAGGATCCATGAGGTGGTTGCCCGACCACCGCGACGTGTTGTCCTCGATGACCTCGTCCGTGACCTCGCCGAGCGTCGTCTGGTCGGAGGCGCCGTAGCCGACGTCGTAGCCGACGAGCAGGTCCGGCCCCTCGGCGACCCGGGGCCCGTGGAAGGCCTCGCGCCCGCGGAAGACGCGCCGGACGACCGCCTTCCCGTTCTTCGGATCGGTGAACGCCAGCAGCTGCCGCGAGAGCTCGCCCGCGACCGCGTCGGCCTCGGCGGGCGGCACGATGCCGTCGGCCTCGCGCCCCTGGAGGTTCAGGTACACGCTGTTGAAGCCGATGCCGTAGGCCCGTGTCTTCGTCCAGTCGACGTCGCCGGTGGCGATGTGGCCGGTGCGCTTGCCGTCCTTCAGCGCGAGCCACCCGTTATCACGGAGCCACGCGTCGACGTGGACCTCTCGGGTGAAGGGTTGGAACCCGTGGTCGGACATCACGATGAGCACCGTGTCCTCGGGAAGCCTCTCGCGGACGCGGCCGAGCATCGCGTCGACGTGGCGATAGTAGCCCTCGATGTCGTTCGCGTGCGCGCGCGCCGCCGCCTCCTCGCGCGCCGGGTGCGGGGGCGCGTCGGGATACTTCGGGTCCTTGTGCCGCCAGAGCATGTGGCACTGGAGGTCGATGTCCGAGAGATACACGAAGGTCATCGCGCCGCGCGTGAAGCGTGCGAGCGCGAGGTCGAGCATGGCCTCGGCGTCCTTCTGGACGAGCGCCACCTGCGCGACGTAGTCGTCGTCGGTGAACATCCGGTCCTTGAGCGCGTTCGTGTCCTCGGGCATGCCCTGCGTGTAGAACGGGCCGAGGAAGCTCGCGAGCTCGGGCGCGAACTTGGACGGCGTCGAGATCTCCTGCGCGGGCGCCGCCGGCGAGATGTTGACCGGCGAGGCGTAGACCTGGAACCCCGGCCGGAGCTGCTTCGCGTAGAAGCGGACCATGCCGGTGAGCGCCATGACGCCGCCGGGCAGCGGATCGAAGCGCACGTCCATCCAGTCGGTCCACTCGCCTTCCTTGAGCAGCGCACGCGAGTCGCCCACCTCGACCAGCGCCACCGGGGCCTCGGCATCGAGACGGATGGTGATGGGCGCCGTCAGGTAGTCGCCGTCGCCCGGGACCTTCCCCGGCGGCAGGCGGAAGATGTCCGGCGGACCCTTGAGCGTGCCGCGGACCGTATCCGGGATGCCATCGAGGTCGTCGTCCTGTACCGAGACGAGCTGGATGTCCCCCTTGAGGGCGCTCCGTCCGGGCACCGGCTGGTCGGTGAACCAGGTGTAGACGCCGTACCCCCCGCGCATGTCGACCGTGCCCATGCCGGAGAGCGTCTTCGCCTTCGAAGGGGTCGGCGGGTAGTTGCCCGGCATGCGGTACACCTCGACGGGCACACCGGCGTCGTGGAGCGCATCCCAGAACGGCACGCCGCCGCGGTTGTTCCTGGGGCTCTCCCCGCCGATCGGCAGGTAGTAGCCGAAGAGGTGCAACGCCCTGCCCGGCTCGCCGGGAGGCGGCGTCGCCGACGAGATGGGGAGATAGCTCTTCGGGTCGCGGTGGACGAAGTCGAAGATGCCGTGGCCGCCCGGATCGAGGCCGGTGACGAACGTCGACCACGCCACCGGGCTCTGGGGCGGGTTCGACGTGGCGAGCGGCTGGAAGCTGCCGTCGCGCGCGAGGCGCGCGAAGTTCGGCATCTTCCCCTCGTCCATCAGCCGCTGGAGGATGCCCGGATCCATCCCGTCGACGCCGAGCACGAACACGCCGGCCTTGTCCGGCGGCGTCGGCGCGCACGACGCGGCGAGCAGGAGGAGCGCGAGGAGCCTAGCCCGCATTCGAGACGGCGGCACCGTTGCCGTTCGGGAACACCCGCGCTCCCGGCGCCGCGCCCGACTGGCTGAGCGACGTCGGATCCAGCGGCCCGCGGACGGGCGCCGGCTCCCCCGGCTTCGCGAACAGGAAGCGGCCCTTCATCTGCGCCGGCGGCTCGTGGCCGAAGAGCCGGATCACCGAGGTGGCGAGGTCGAGGATGTGCGGGCGCTCCGCGACGATCGGCCGGCTGCAGAAGAAGATGCCGGGGACGATCGCCGGATCGACGCAGTGGTCGCCGCTCCAGCTCTTCGTGTTGTCCATGAAGACGTCGGGCGTGACGGCGCCCGTCGCGCACTCCCAGCTGTTCCGGTAGCCGCCCTCGTACCCGATCAGCAGGTCCGGCGCGTCGTACTTCTGCGGCCCGTCGAAGATGCGATCGGCGATCTCCACCTTGCGAATGGCGGTGGTGGCGTTGGCGGGATCGACCAGCTGCTCGAGCTTCCGCGCGATCTCCTCGGTCAGTGCCGTGTACTCGGCGCCCTCCTCGACGATGCCCGACGTCTCGCGGCCCTTGCGGTTGATGAACAGGCCCGTGAGCCCGAGGCTGAAGGCGCGCGTCCGGCTCCAGTCGACGTTCTCGAACCAGTCGCCCGAGGTGATGGCCCCGTCCTTCAGCGTCAGGTAGCCGTGGTCGCGGAGCCAGCTGTTGAGGTTCACGCCACGGCGGAAGTTCGTGAAGCCGTGGTCGGAGATGACCATGATCACCGTGTCCGGGTCGTCCGCCTCGGCGAGGAGGCGGCCGAGGATCGCGTCCATCCTGTCGTAGACCCTGGCGATCGCGTCCGCGTGGCGCGTCGTGTCCTTGCCGAGGTTCGCGGGGTGCGACGGGTCGAGGTAGCGGTAGAACATGTGCTGCACGCGGTCGGTCGTGTCGAACACCGTGGTGACGAGGCCCTTCTTCACGCGCGCCACCGCGTCGAAGAACATCCGCTCGCGCTCGTCGCAGAAGGCCATCGCCTGATCGAAGAACGCCTGCTCGTCGATCACGCGCTCGTTGAGCGCCCAGGTGTCCTCGGCGAGGCCGAGCGTGGCGAACGGTCCGAGCTTCTTGGCGAGATACACCGCGTACACCGCGGGATGGCTGATGGGCATCGCCGGCCGCTCGGGGTCGATGTGGATCGGCGTCATGTAGAGCCGGACCTCGGGCGCCACCGACACGAGGTTGAAGCGCACGATCCCCGAGACCTTCACGCCGAGCCCGGCCTTGAAGGTGAGCGTGATCCATTCCGAGTACCGCCCGAGCGCGAGCTCCACCGCCGGCCCACCGTCGATCTCGAGCCGCGCGCCGTCCGTCCGCGGGACCAGCGTGAACGGCAGCGTCATGCGCCCGCCGTTCCGGCTCATCGAGTTGTCGGGGCCGACGATGCGCGAGCGGATGCGGCCGTCCCTGCCGGGCCTGAGCACCGTCTGCTCGCCGCCCGTGAACGCGGCTTTCCCCTCGCGGCTCTCCGTCGAGAAGAAGGAGAACGTGCCCTGGCTGCCGCGGAGGTCGGGGACGCACATCCCCGACAGCAGGAGGCCACGGAAGCGGACCGGCGGGAAGGTGATCGGCACCCGCTGGATGATCGAGAAGATGTGGCGGTCGCCGAGGAACTTCCAGAACGCGATGCCCTTCTGGAGGAGCTTCATCTTGGGCTTCTCGAGCGGCACCACGTAGCGGCCGATGTTGAGCACGCGCTTCGCCTGGCCGATGTCGGTCGAGGAGAGCATGGGCGCGTAGGTGCAGGGGTCGCGCGTGAGGAAGTCGAAGATGCCGTGGTCGCCCGGGTCGGTCCCGGTGGTGAACGACGACCAGGCGACGGGAGACATGGACGGGTTCGACGTGTCGAGCGCGCGGAAGACCCCGCGCTCGGCGAGCTTCGCGAAGTTCGGCAGACGCCCCTCGCGCATGAACTTCGTCGTCAGGCCCGGATCCATGCCGTCGATCCCCTTTCCAGCACAGTGGGATCCGAAGCTTGGAATTCACGTGACTTGAAGTCGCG
>JADMIO011246982.1_pt1 | contig 11866 bp, 11 predicted proteins | sample 8958161 | NCBI WGS metagenome assembly JADMIO01 (sample SAMN16585339, study PRJNA669376) | soil metagenome | isolation source: Crop rotation soil | place: USA: Cullars Rotation, Alabama | collected 2011
CGCGACAACTTGTCCACGTGGAATTCTAAGCTTAGGATCCCAATGTGCTGGAAAGAGCTGCGGCAGGGCGAGTTCGACGTGCTCGTCGGGATCAACCTGCTCCGGGAGGGGCTCGACCTGCCGGAGGTGTCGCTGGTCGCGATCCTCGACGCGGACAAGGAGGGGTTCCTGCGCGCGGAGCGGTCGCTCATCCAGACGTGCGGGCGCGCGGCGCGCAACGTGAACGGGCGCGTGATCATGTACGCCGACCGGATCACGAAGTCGATGCAGGTGGCGATCGACGAGACGGCGCGGCGGCGGCGCATCCAGCAGGCGCACAACGAGGCGAACGGGATCACACCGAAGACGGTGCAGCGCGCGATCCTCGACATGCGCGGCAGCGTCTACGAGGCCGACTACCACGACGGGCTCACGCTCAAGGCGGCGGCGAAGAAGGTCGAGTACGACGTGATCCCGCCCGACGAGATCCCGCGGCTCCTCGTGGACCTCAAGGAGCAGATGAACACCGCGGCGGAGGCGCTGGAGTTCGAGAAGGCCGCGCAGATCCGCGACCGCATCAAGGCGCTGGAGGAGATGGCGCTCGCGTACGCCTGATCCGTTAGAACGGACGTATTTCCACGGTTCCGTTTTATTGGATCTTCGGCACGCACATGCCGTGGTCGCAGACCTCGTCGTCCATGCAGCCGCTGTTGTCGATGTCGGTGCACGGCGCGCGCTCGATCGTCTCGACCCACTGCGCGATGTGGTTGCCCGTCGACGCGTCCTGGAACGGGAGCCACACGGGCGGGTAGCCGGGGTCCTGGCCGGCCTGCAGCTTCGCCGCGTCGACGGGCACCATCCACAGCTGCGAGTTCGACGTGCCCGAGAGGCCGACCGACTTCTTGCTGGAGAACGTGATCCAGAAGATCGTCGCGCCCTGGAAGTGGTGGACGAACGGCGCCCACTTCGGCCACGAGTTGCCGGTCGTGCTGTTGACGGCGGCGAGGTTCACGACGGGGCCGCCCGCGGTCGGGATCACCATCACCTTCGCGTCGGCCGCGTCGTAGGACGTGCTCGACGAGCGGTTGAACACCACGAAGTTCCCGTCGGGCGAGAACGACGGGTAGTAGTTGTTCGCGCCGCCCGACGGGACGAGCGACTTCGGCGCGCCGAAGGCCGTGCCGGTGAACGTGGCGGTGAAGAGGCCCGCGCTCATCGTCGCGAGCGTCATGCAGAAGCCGAACTGGCAGCCGCCGTTCGTGTCCCGCGCGAACACGACCCGCGCGCCGTCGGGCGACACGTCGGGCATGTTGGCGTTCGCGAGCGTGTTGCCGACGGTCGCGCCGGTCTGCGCGTCGTGGATCGTGAGCCCGCCGGTCTCGGTGGTGATCACCTTGCTGCCGTCGGGGGTGAGCGCCTCGAAGTTGGAGCCGCCGCCGAACATGCCGCCCTGGTCGAAGAGCGTCTTGCGCGTGGCCACGTCGAGGAGGCGCAGCGTCGGCGTGGGCGTCGGCGCGTTCAGGCCCACGGCGATGCGCTTGCCATTCCGCGAGAGCGCGTGGCACCCGACGCACATCGTGCCGGGCGCCTGCTTCGGCGTGTAGAACGCCTCGGCGCTCTGCCCGCGACGGCCGAAGTCGTAGCGGTAGAGGCCGCCGGCGCCCGCGGCCCAGTAGTAGAGGCCGCCCTGCATGTCCTCGTCGGCGAACGAGAGCGTGATCGGGGCGGCGGCGCCCACCTTGCTGCCGTCGGTGCCGCGCACGGTGATCGTCAGCGAGCCGCCGCGGCCGGCGCCCGAGAGCAGCTTCCACGTCGCCTCGTCGGGGGTGAGCGCGCAGCCGGTGCCGAACGAGTCGCACGTCGCGTAGAGCTTGAGCTGGATCGCGTCGCCCGCGAACGTGACCTCGAACAGCGTGTTGCCCTCGTCGGTGTACTGGACCTGGAGCTCGTTCAGGTTCGGCGGGATGAGCGCGCCGTCGGGCGGGTAGGCGACCTTCGGCGCGCGCGACGGATCGTCGGGGCCGTTGAAGCGCGACGGGGCGTCGGCGGGAGCGCCCGGCAGCACCACGCTCTTCTCGATGCGCAGCGTGATCTTCGCGGTGGCCGTCTCGTTCCCGACGGCGGCGCGGATCGTGCTCTTCCCGACGGCGCCGGGCGTCGACTGGAACACCGCGCCCTGGAACGCGCCGAGGCGGTCGTCGTCGATCGCGAAGCTCGCGCGCGAGGTGACGTCGGCGCCGTCGAGGTAGACGTGGAACGGCTGCGACGCGGACGCGGCGCCGTCGACGCCCACCACGACCTCCGACGGCACGACCGCGAGGCCCGTCGGCGGGATGCCGGCGTCACCATCGCCGCTCGGGTGCGACGGGTGGCCGGACGAGCAGCCGACGACGACGAGCGGGAAGGCGCAGGCGAAGGCGAACGCAAGGGAGCGCGCGTGCATCGGGACCTCCACGCGCATGATATCGACGCGGCGCGCGGGCAGTTGTTGAAACGGCGCTGCGCCCGGCTACGCGCCGACGACGGTGACGACCAGCTCGCGCCGCCGCCCGCGCGCGCGGTGCTCCCACAGATACAGGGCCTGCCACGTGCCGAGCGCGAGCCGCCCGTCGCTGACCGGGATCGTCTCCGACGTGCGCGTCACCACCGAGCGGAGGTGCGCGGGCATGTCGTCGGGCCCCTCCTCGCCGTGCTCGTACTCGTCGGACTCGGGCGCGATCCCGTCGAGCCACCGCGCGAGATCGCGCAGCACGGCCGGGTCCGCGTTCTCCTGGATCACGAGCCCCGCCGACGTGTGCCGGATGAACACCGTGCACAGCCCCGTCCGCGCGCCGCTGCGTTCGACGACGGATTGCACCCGCGCCCCCACGTCGACGAGCCGGCGCGGCGCCGACTCGATCTCGATCCGCTCCTGGTGGACGCGCACGACGGGACGCGGAGCTACTGGCCGGCGCAGCCGATGAGCGTCCACATCGCCGGGATCGTCTGCGACGTGTAGGTGGTGCCGGCCGCGCCGGGCATCCCCGAGTAGCAGTACGTGCCCGTGCAGACGCCGCCGTTGCCGCCGCCCGCGCCGGCGCCCGCGTCGAGCACGCCGGTGAAGCTCGACACCGACGCGAACACCTTGACGCGCCCGCCGCCGCCGCCGCCGCCCGCCCAGCCCCAGTCGTTGGACTGCCCCGTCGCGTCGCCGCCCGCGCCGCCCGCCGAGCCGAGGGTGCCGGCGCCGCTCAGGCTGTCGGCGCGCACGATCACCGTGCCTCCCGAGCCGCCGCCGCCGCCCGGGTGGTAGCCGCACGCGTTCGGATCGACCGGCGGCTTCTCGCCCGTCGCGGTGACCGCGCCGTCGATCTTCACCGTCTTCCCGAGGAGGACGACCGCGCCGCCGCCCGCGCCGCCGCGCCCGCCGGCGTTCGTGCACCCGGAGCTGTTGCCGCCGGCGCCGCCGCTCGAGCCGAGGTCGTAGTCGGTGCCGGCCTGCGTGCCGTACGGCGAGCCGCCCGGCCCGAAGCAGTGCGCGAGCGTCGGGTTGTTGCACATGTTGCACGCCGCGGTCCATTGCGTGGGCTGCTTGGGCGTGCCGCCGGCGCCGCCGTAGCCGCCGCCCGAGCCGCCCTGCCCGACGGAGCTGCCCGGCCCGCCGCCGCAACCGAGCCCCGGCCCCGCGCCCTGGAGACCGCCGTTCGCCGCCGCCGCGAGGCCGCCCGGCCGCCCCACCGCGTCGGCGACGATGCGGCCGCCCTGCGCGACGGTGATGTTCGGCGATCGCAGGATGAGCGACCCGCCGTTGTTCGACACCACCAGCGCGCCGTTCACGATGATCGCCGACGCGTAGCACTTGTCGCCGGAGAGCGTGTACGTCTGCCCGGCCGGCACGCACAGGAGGTTCCCGTCGTCGACGATCTGGTTCCCGCACCCGAGCTGGCACTTGCCGGCGACGCACATCTGCCCGTTCGGGCACACGAGGTTGCACGCGCCGCAGTTCTTCGCGTCGGTCTGGAGGTTCACCTCGCACCCGTTCGCCGTCGCGCCGTCGCAGTTCCCGAAGTTGGCGTTGCACGAGGCGATGCCGCAGGCGCCGGCGGTGCACGCCGGCGTCGCGTTCGCCAGCGCGCACGGCTTGTTGCAGCCGCCGCAGTGCGCGAGGCTCGTGTTGGTGTTGACCTCGCAGCCGTTCCCGTAGGCGAGGTCGCAGTCGCCGAAGCCCGCCGAGCACGCGCTGACCTTGCACGCGGCGGCCACGCACGCGGGGGTGCCGTTCGCCACGTTGCACCGCGTCCCGCACGCGCCGCAGTTGTTGACGTCGCCGGCGACGTTCACCTCGCAGCCGTCGGAGACGTCGTTGTCGCAGTCCTTGAAGCCCGCGTTGCACTGCCCGATCTGGCAGTTGCCACCGGTGCAGAGCGGCACCGCGTTGGCGCGCTTGCAGAGGCTGCCGCAGCCGCCGCAGTTGTTGAGGTCGCTCGCGATGTTGATCTCGCAGCCGTTCTTCGCGTTGTTGTCGCAGTCGGAGAAGCCCGCCTGGCACGACGCGAGCCCGCACGTGCTGTTCGCGCACGCGGCGACGGCGTTCGCCACCATGCACGCCATGCCGCACGCGCCGCAGTTCATCGCGTCGTTGGCCACGTTCGAGCAGAGCCCGGTGCAGCACGTCTCGTTCGCACCGCACGCCTTGCCGCACGCGCCGCAGTTGCCCTTGTCGGCGGTCAGCGACACGCACGCGCCGCCGCAGCACGTGAGGTTCGCGTCGCAGCCGTGGTTCGCCGAGCAGCCGGGCACGCACGCGTTCCCCTTGCAGACGGTGCCGATCGCGCAATCGTCGTCGGCGAGGCACGCGACGCACGCGTGCTTCGTCTTCTCGCAGCGGGTAACGCCGCCGTCGCCCGCGCAGTCCATGTCGTCGCGGCAGCCGGTCGCGCAGGCGTACTCCGTCTTGGCGGGCGCGCAGTAGTTGCCGACCGGGCAGTCGTCGTTCGACGGCAGGCACGCCGAGCACGCGTGCGTCGCGGGATCGCAGCGCTTGCGCATCGGATCGCGGCAGTCGGCGTCGGCCACGCACTCGACGCACGTGCCCGCGTCCGCCTCGCACGCGCCGCCGTCGCCGCAGCCGTGCGCCTTCGAGCAGCCGGGCACGCACGCGTGGGTCTTCGCATCGCAGAGGCTGCCGGCCGGACAGTCGCTGCCGGCCGGGTCGATGCACGCGACGCAGATCTTGCTCTGCGGATCGCAGCGCGGCGTCGGGTTGGCGCAGTCCTTGTCGGCCGCGCAGCTCTTCGCCATGTTGAGGTCGGGGCACCCGCCGAACGCGCAGAGCCCGCCACCGTCGTCGGTGAACGTGGTGTGCGACGTCGGCGTCACGCCGCACGCCGCGAGGACGAGCGCGAGCGCGGCGAACGCGACGCGGGAGATGGACGAGAGGCTCGGGCGGACGGCGCAGGCGACGGTCATCATGTCCGCGATGTTCCGCGATCCGGGGCGCGGTGGCAACGACGACGGGCGCCGCGTTCGCGTGAATGCCGGCCGGCGTGGTACGTCTCTCGCGCAATCCCGCCAGGAGAACGACGATGCCGAGCCGCCGGTCCCCCCTCTTCGCCACCCTCGCCGCGTTCGCCGCGCTCGCCGCCCCGGCGGTCGCGTCGGCGCAGACCGCCGTCGTCGTCGACCGCGACGCCATGACGGGCCGCCTGCGCGACTGGCGCCACCAGCTCGAGGTGCTGCAACAGCAAATATCGTCGCTGCGCGCGCCGCCGAACAGCGCCCAGGCCGGCGCCATCGGCCAGATCAACTACAACCTCGGCCAGCTGCAGCAGCAAGTGAGGGACCTCGAGAAGGACCTCCGCTCGCTGCCCCCCGCCGGCGCGGTCGCGCAGGCGCCTCCTCCGCCGCCGCAGTACGCGCCGCCCGCCTACCCGCCCGGCCGCCCCGGCCCGACGACGGTGATGCCGCCGCCGCCCGCCTACCCGACGCCGCCGCCCCCGGCCTACCCGGTCCCGCCGCCGCCCCCGCACCACGGGCCCGGCCACCACGTCGTCGACGACGCGACGTTCTCGAGCATCGTCGCGGCGGTCAACGAGCAGTCGTTCGCGCAGGACAAGCTGCGCGTCGTCGGCGACGCGGCGCGCACGCACCTCTTCCGCGTCGAGCAGGTGATCCAGCTGCTCAACGCCCTCGACTTCCCCACCAACAAGGTGAGCGCGCTCGAGATGCTCGCGCCGCGGATGGTCGATCGCGGCAACGACTTCAAGATCTACGGCGCGTTCACCTTCAGCAGCGACAAGGAGAAGGCGCGCAAGATCCTCGAGCGCACGCCGCCGCCGGAGCGCGCGGGCTACTGATCACCTCGTGAAGGCGGCCTTCGCGATCGCCCTCGCGATCGCCTCCTCGACGGCGGCGCGCGCGCAGATCGTCAACGTGCAGCCGCTCCTCGCCAAGGAGCCGCACCCGGGGTTCGCGGCCGCCGTCGAGGCCGCCGTCGACTGGCGCACCGGCAACACCGACCTCCTCCTCGTCTCCGGCAGCGCGCTCGGCCGCTACCACCTCGGCCGCCACCTGGTCTTCGCCTACGTGCGCGGCGAGCTCGGCAAGAAGAGCGGCGCGAACTTCATCGACCGCGACCTCGAGCACCTCCGCTACCGCCTCCGCGTCCTCCGATTCGTCGACGGCGAGGCGTTCGTGCAGCACGACCGCGACGCGTTCCGCCGCCTCGCCCTCCGCGCGATCGGCGGCGCGGGACCGCGGCTCCAGATCGCGCGCTCGCGGCTCGTCGAGGCGGCGGTCGCCGTCGCGTACATGCTGGAGTACGAGCGGCTGCGCGAGGGCAAGGAGCCCGACGCCGGCCGGGCCACGCTCGCGCACCGCCTCTCGGGCTACGTGACGCTGTTCGTGCGCGTCGGCGAGCGGCTGAAGATCGGCCACACCGTGTTCGTGCAGCCGCGCCTCGACGCGCGGCGCGACGTCCGCCTCCTCAGCGAGACCGAGCTGCTCGTCGCCGCCACGCAGCACGTCGCGCTGAAGAACAGCCTCACGCTGACCTTCGACTCGCAGCCGCCCGTCGGCGTGTCGGCGCTCGACACCACGCTCAAGTCGTCGATCCAGATCAGCTTTTGAACGCGTTCATTTCTCGGCGACGAGGACCGCGCGCACGTCGGGTGGAAGGCGGCGCGGGCGTCCGCTCGCGTCGATGCACGCGTGGCCGGTGAAGCCCTCGGCGAGCACCTCGCCCTCGCGGCGCACCACGTACTCGAAGCGCAGCGACGCGGCGGCGACGCGCGCGGGCCAGCACTCGATCGCGACGAGGTCGTCGTAGCGCGCCGGGCTCCGGTAGCGCACGTGCGCCTCGGTGACCGGGAAGAGCGCGCCGGCCTCCTCGATGCGCTTGTAGACGAGCCCATACGCGCGCAGCCACTCCGCGCGCGCGACCTCGAAGAAGCGGAGGTAGTTCGCGTAGTAGACGACGCCCATCTGGTCGGTGTCGCCGTAGCGGACGCGGATCGTCTCGACGTGGGTGCGCGGCACTATTCGAGGATCCGGAGGAGGCGCGTCTTCTCGACGCACACGGGCAGCTTCGCGAACGCGGCGAGCGCCCCCTGCATGTCGTGCTCGCGCGCGCGGTGCGTGGTGATCACGACGTTCACCGGCCCGCCTTCCCGCCCCTCGCGCGCCGCGCCCTCCTGCACCACCTCGCTGATCGAGATGTCGTGCTCGCCGAGGATGCCGGCGAGCTGCGCGAGGACGCCGGGGCGATCGACGACGCCGAAGCGCAGGTAGTAGCGCGTGACGAGCTTGTCGGCAGGGCGGATCGGGCGGTCCTTCCAGTCGCGGATGTGGAGGCGGAGCGGCAGGCCCGACGCGCCCGAGCCCTGGAGGTCGCGCGCCACCTCGATGAGGTCGGAGACGACCGCCACCGCCGTCGGCATCATGCCGGCGCCGCGGCCGTAGTACATCGAGCCGCCGAGCGCCGCCGAGGACACGTACACCGCGTTGAACACGCCCGACACTGTCGCGAGCAGGAAGCGGCGCGGGATCATCGTCGGGTGCACGCGCGCCTCGACGCTGTCGCCGTGGTCGCGCGCGATCGCGAGCGGCTTGATCACGTAGCCGAACTTCTCCGCGTAGTGGAGATCGATCGGGGCCACGTCGCGGAGGCCCTCGACGAGGAGCTGGTCGGGCCGCACGCGCACCGCGAAGCAGAGCGACGTGAGGATGCAGAGCTTGTGGGCGGCGTCCCAGCCGTCGACGTCGAGCGCGGGGTCGGCCTCGGCGTAGCCTTTCGCCTGCGCGTCGGCGAGGATCTCGTCGAAGGGGCGGCCCTCCTCGGCCATGCGGCTGAGGATGTAGTTCGAGGTGCCGTTCACGATGCCGTAGATCTCGTGGATGCGATCGGACGCGAGGCCGTCGCGGAGCGCGCGGATGATCGGGATGCCGCCGCCGACGGACGCCTCGTAGAGCACCTGCACGCCGCGCTTCTCGGCGGCCTCGAAGATCTCGTCGCCGTGCACCGCGAGGAGCGCCTTGTTCGCGGTGACGACGTGCTGCCCGCGCGCGATCGCCGCGAGCACGATCTCGCGCGCGACGGTCTCGCCGCCGATGAGCTCGACGACGACCTTCACCTCGGGATCGCGGAGCACGTCGTCGGCGCTCGCGGTGATGAGCGCGCGGTCGACGTCGACGAGGCGCGGCTTGTCGACCTCGCGCACCAGGATGCGGCGCACGTCGACGCGCGCGCCGATGCGGGCGGCGATCGCGTCGCGGTTGTCGTCGAGGAGCTTGATGAGGCCGGAGCCGACGTTGCCGAGTCCGAGGAGGCCGACGCCGATGGCGCGCATGGAGGTGCGCGACGGTAGCGGCAGCGGCGAGCCGCGGTCAAGCCGAGGAGCCGGCTGCGCGGGCGATCACGCCGCCGAGATCGTCGGCGAGGTCGACGGCTCCGCGCCGTCGATCGCGGGCAGCCGCACGGTGAACGACGTGCCGCGCCCGGGCGTCGAGTCGAGGTCGATCGAGCCGCCGTGCTCGACGATGATCTGCTGCGTCAGCGACAGGCCGAGGCCGGTGCCGCCCTGCTTCGTCGAGAAGAACGGGTCGAAGATGCGCGCGCGATCCTCGGCGCGGATGCCCTCGCCGGTGTCGCTGATCACGGTCTCGACGAAGCCGTCCTTCGCGCGCGTCTCGACGGTGACGCGCCCGCCCGACTGCGTCGCCTCCGCCGCGTTCCGGAGCAGGTTGAGGAGCGCCTGGCGGAGCTGGTTCTCGTCGGCGTTCACCGCGGGGAGCCGCGCGCCGAGCCGCGCCTCCACGGCGATCCCGCGCGCCGCGAACTCCTCGCGCACGAACGCCAGCAGCGACGTGATGATCGCGTTCGGCTCCTCGCGCTCGAGCTTCGGCCGCGGGAGCCGCGCGAACTTGAGGTACTGCTCGGTGATCTCCGCGAGCCGATCGACCTCCTTCACGATCGCGCGCGCGATCTTCTGCGCCTCGCCGCCGTCGTCGAGCCCGCCGAGCTCGTCCTCGAGCAGCTCCGCGTTGAGCCCGATCGACGACAATGGATTGCGCACCTCGTGCGTGATCTGCGCCGCGATCTTGCCCACCGCCGCGAGCCGCTCGCTCCGGATGAGCCGCGACTCGCGCTCCTCGAGCGCCGCCGCCATCGCGTTGAACTCGCCCGCGAGCGCGCCGATCTCGTCGGCGCCGGGCACCTCCACGCGCTGCCGGTAGTCGCCGCGCGCCACCTGCTTCGCCGACGCCGCCAGGCGCGTGAGCGGCTTCAGCGCGCGCCCGACGAGCGCGATCACGAGCGCCGCAACCGCCGCCGCGAGGAGCGCGAGCCCGACGGTGGCCCACACCGCGCGTCGCGCGTCGCGCTCGAGCTGCTGCTGCGCGCGCTGCACCCGGCCGAGGAGCGCCTGCGCGAGGTCGGCGAGGTCCTTGTGGAGGATCTGCGCCTCGCGCGCGCGGAGCCGCTCGCGCGCGGTGGCGTCGACGCGGCGGTCGAGCGCCGCCAGCACGACGGGCTTCGCGCCGGGCGGGCCGAACACCCGATCGAAGAGCGCCTCGTCCTCGACGAAGAGCGCCTCCACCGCCCGCAGCCGCTCGACGATCGAGTTGAGGAACGCCGTCTCCTCGGCGCTGCGCGAGTCGGCCATCAGGTCGTTCGCGAGCCCGCGCACGCGGCGCACCTCGGCCTTGCGGTAGCTGCGCGCCACGTCGACGGCCGCCTTCACGAGCCCCTGCGCGCGCTGCGCGTCCTCGTCGGCGCGCTCGAGCCCCTCGACGAGGTTCGCCTGCCGCGCGCGGAGGTCCTGCACCTCGAGCCGCAGCGTCGAGTAGCCGCCCGCCACGCGCCGCACCTCGTCGCCGAGCCGCAGCATGGTGAGCGCGCCGTAGGCGGAGACGCCGCCGAACGTCGCGAGCACCACCAGGAAGGCGACGAACACCTTCCCGCTGAGCGAGGAGGGCTTGAGGAGCACGATCTCGGGATCGTAGCCCGCGCATCGTCGGGCGGCAAAAGCCGGTCGCGCCGGGCCGCGCGCGGTTGAACCGCGGGCGCTTCACGGGCACCCTCGGGCGATCGAGGAGGGAGAGCCTATGTTGCAATGCAGCAATCGTGTGCGGGTCGCGCTCGTCGCCGCCGTGTGCGCGCTCGCCGGGTGTCCCGAGCAGCAGGTGGTCGACGACGTGGCGGTCTTCCCCGATCTCGGCGCCGACCTCGCCGCGGAGGGCGACCTCGCGCCCGCGGACGACCTGGCCACGCGGCCGATGGTGGCGGTCACCGGGACGGTCGTCGACCTCGCGACCGCGCGCGTGCAGGGCGCCACCGTGTCGACGCTGGAGGCGCCCGCGATCTCGGCGCTCACCGACGCGAAGGGCGGCTTCAAGCTGGCCGTGCCGAAGGGCGCGATGGTGACGTTCACGGTGACCGCCCCCGGCTACGTGAAGACGCTCGAGCAGCCGGTCACGTTCCTCAAGGCCACGCAGAACTTCTTCCTGCCCGTCGTGCTCCAGGCGCAGTTCGACGCGATCCAGAAGGCCGGCGGCGCCGCGCCGGGCACCGCGGTCGTCGGGATCGACGTCGGCGCGTCGATGGCGTGCGCCGCCGAGGGCTCGCTCCTCGGCACCAAGCCGGCGACGGGGAAGGTGCTCTACGTGTCGCGCGGCGACGGCGGGATGAACTGGATGCCCGACCCCGACCTCACCGCCGCCGTCGACGGGCCGTTCGTGCACGCCTACGTCGCCGGCGCGAGCGGCACGATCACGCCGACGGCGAGCCCGCTCAAGTGCAACCCGCAGCCCTACCCGACGACGGTCGGCGGCTTCTACACGATCGCGGGACCGATCACGCTGGTCCCCGGCGCCTACCACGACACGCAGATCTTCTACCCCTGACGGGGCCGCCGCGACGCCGACCCGTCGCGCGGTTTACGCTCGCGGCGTTGCGGGATACGATCGCGCGATCGCCATGCGCTCTCCCTCGTTCCGCGCGTTCGCCGCCGTCGCGCCTCCCTGCCTCGCCGCGCTCGCCCTCGCCCTGGTCGCGGCGCCGGCGCGCGCCGAGCCGATCGTGGTCCTCGGCGTCGAGGCGGTCGGCGTCCCCGACGCGCAGGCGCAGGCGCTCACCGACGCGCTCCGCGCCGAGCTGAAGAAGCGCCCGACTGTGCAGGTGATGCCCGGCAAGGACTACGTCGAGATGAAGCTGCTCTTCGGCTGCACCGACGAGGCGCAGCTCGGCGCGTGCATGGCGCAGGTCGGGAAGTCGCTCGTCGCGGACCGGCTCCTCCTCGGCACGCTGCGCGGCGACACGAAGGCCGCGAAGTCGCAGGGCAAGGTCGACGCGCAGCTCTTTCCAGCACAGTGGGATCCGAAGCTTGGAATTCACGTGACTTGAAGTCGCGGC
>JADMIO010001455.1_pt1 | contig 11865 bp, 9 predicted proteins | sample 8958161 | NCBI WGS metagenome assembly JADMIO01 (sample SAMN16585339, study PRJNA669376) | soil metagenome | isolation source: Crop rotation soil | place: USA: Cullars Rotation, Alabama | collected 2011
AGGTGAGCCAGTGTGATTACATTTGCGGCCTAACTGTGGCCAGTCCAGTTACGCTGGAGTCACTAGTATTTAGGTGACACTATAGAAGCGGCCGCGACAACTTGTCCACGTGGAATTCTAAGCTTAGGATCCCAATGTGCTGGAAAGGCCCACAGCCCTACCACCCGTTGCAGTCGAACTTGAACCCGCACTTGAGGCACTTGATGCACCCCTTCACCTTGGCGAGTTCGTGCGACTCGCCGCAGCGCGGGCATGTGGTGTCGTCAGCGTCGACGCCGTGCGGAGCCATGCTGCGGGACGCGCCTTGAGCGGGCGGTTGGGTTGAATCGGGCGGCGCCGGGCTCATCGCCTACATACTAAATTAGCTTGCCGTTCGGATGGGCAAACGTGGGTAGGATACCGGGCGTGCGGCGCTACATCTTCCTCATCGTCCTCGCGGGCCTGGTCGTGTACAGCGCCGGCCTCGCCAATCCACTGCTGTTCGACGACGCGGCTGCGGTCTCCGGCAACCTGTCCATCCGCCAGTTGTCCCCGATCTCGGTGCCACTCCACCCGCCGGCCGGCACCTCGGTGGCGGGGCGCCCACTGACGAATCTGACCTTTGCCCTGAACTACGCGATGGGCGGGTTGGACGTGACTGGCTATCACGTCACCAACCTGCTGATCCATCTGCTGGCCGCCCTGGCGCTGTATGGCGTGGTGCGCCGCACGCTGGCCCTGCCGTACGCCGTACCGCGGGCGGTGAGCCATGACCGCGAGCTCGTGGCCCTGGGCTGCGCCTTGCTGTGGGTGGTGCACCCGTTGGCTACCGAGCCGGTGGTCTTTGTCGCGCAGCGCGCCACGTCATTGATGGCCCTGTGCTACCTCGTCACGCTTTACGCGTCGATTCGCGCCGCGGCGCCGTTTCGCCGCGACGCCTGGACCGTGGTGGCGGTGGCGGCATCGTTCGCCGGCATGCTGTCGCACGAGGCGATGGCGACGGTGCCGCTCGCGGTGCTGGCGTTCGATCGCGTGTTCCTGTACCGAAGCTGGCGCGACGCGTGGTCGGCGCGCGGACGCCTGTATGCGGGTCTGGCCGCGACATGGGTGGTGCTGGCGGCAGTGGTGTGGCTCCAGCCGCCCGCGGGCGTGGGCTGGGACCATGGCGTCGGCGCGGGCGAGTATGCCGCCAATCAGCCGCTGATGATTGCGCGCTACCTGTGGCTGTCGGTGTGGCCACAGGCGCTGGTGTTCGACTACGGCTTGCCGCGGGCGCTGTCGATGGCGAGCATCCTCGTGCCGGCCATCGCGGTGCTGGCCATCATCGCGGGCACCGCTGTGACGCTGCGGAAGCAACCGGCGCTCGGCTATCTCGGCGTGTTCTTCCTGCTGACGCTGCTGCCATCGTCGGGCGTGGTGCCGATCGCCACGGAAGTGGGCGCCGAGCGGCGGATGTACCTGCCGCTGATGGCTGTGGTGGTGCTGACGGTCAGCGGCCTGCACGTGTTGATGGTGCGCCGCGACGCGGAGACCGCGGCCTCGCGACGGCGCGTGTGGATGTCGGTGGTGGCGCTGGCCTGCGTGCTGCTGGGCGTGAGGACGGTGCTGCGGACGCGCGAATTCGGGTCGGACGTCACCGTGGCCGAAAGCAGCGTGTCGCGGTGGCCGCAGGGCCGTGCACGCGTCACGCTGGCCACGGCCTACAAGGCCGCCGCCCGGCGGCCGGAGGCGATCGCGCAGCTGCGCCTGGCGGTGGCCGACTATCCGCCGGCGCGAGTGGCGCTGGCTGCCGACCTGCTCGCCGGCGGCAACGGCGCCGAGGCGGTGTCGGTGGCCTCGGAGTTCATTCGCCTGGCGCCGAACCACCCGCAGGTCAACAGCGCGCACGAACTGATCGGGCGCGCATACTTCCTGGACGGCCGTTTGGACCTGGCGGCCGAGAAGTTCGACCTGCTGACGCGAGCGACGCCGAGCGACCCGGTGCCGTTTGCCAGCCTCGGCGACATCCGCCTGCGCCAGCGCCGCTTCGACGAAGCCATCGCCCACTACCAGACCGCGCTCAGCCTGCGCCCGAACGATGCCGATCTCTACCGGCAGATGGGGCTGGCGCTGAGCGCCTCACGGCGGATGGAAGATGCGGTCGAGGCATTCGGCAGGGCGGTGAGCGTGCGACCCAACGACATCTCGCTCCTCAACTTCCTGGGGCGCACGTTGGGCGCGCTGGGACGTTATCAAGAGGCGGTACTGCCTCTCAGGCGCCTCGTCGAACTGGCGCCCACGGACTCGCAGGCCCGGCAGAACCTGGCCATCGTCGAACGCCTCGCGCAAGCCCAACTTGAGGCCCGGAAGGAGGCGGCCGGACAGTCGCCTTCGAACGTGTTGACAGGTCGGCGGTAGCCGAGCAGAATCTATGTGAAGATCGTTAAGGTCTCGGCCGTTCCATACCAGACGCCGGAAGGGTCGAAGCATTGGCGGTATTTTCTGGAGGAGTGTTTGAATGCGGACCAAGTTTGCTGTTGCCGTCGTGGGCCTGGCGCTTCTGTCGCTGGCCAAGCCAATCGTGGCGCACCACTCGTTCTCGGCGGAGTTCGACGCCAACAAACCCTTCAAGATGTCCGGAACGGTCACGAAGGTCGAGTGGATGAACCCGCATACGTTCTTCTATATCGACGTGACCGACGAGAAGACGAAGAAGGTCACGAACTGGGCCATGGAGATGGGCAGCCCCAACGGTTTGATGCGCGCGGGCTGGAGTCGAAACACCATGAAGATCGGCGACACCGTGACGGTGGAGGGCAGCCTGGCCAAGGACGGCAGCCCGACCGGCAACGCCCGCTCCGTGACGACCGCCGACGGCAAGCGTCTCTTCGCGGCGTCGAGCCAGGGCACCAATCCGTAGTCCGCACCCGCGGTTCGTTCCAGAACGCGCCCCTCCTGCGCTCCCAGTTTGCTTCCTGGTGAACCGGCCTCGAGCCGGTTCATACTGTGGCCCGGTATCCCCGGGCCACACTTGTCTGTCCTCACTTCTGCCAGGAGTCTACTTGTGACGCACCTCCTGCGTACCGCGCTCCTCGGATCGACGGCGAGTGCCGTCTTCGTCACGTCGTTGTGGCTGGCCGACCAGCCCGCCAACGCGCAATTGGGCGCCATTCCGCCGGCGGCCGGCGGTGCCGCGGCCCGCGGGCCGGTCGACCCGACGCCGCGGCTGGCCAACGGCACGGTGAACCTGGGCCGCGTGCCTGGGGAAAAGGGCACGTGGCGCGTGCCCTATATCCAGAACATGGCGATGCGCGTGGTCGGGCCCGACGGTCAGTTGCTGCCCGACATCGCGCGGGCGCAGCAGGCCGCGCGCGCCGGCGGCGCCGGCCGTGCCGGGGGCGGCGCAGGCACCGGCCGCGGCGGCTCGAAGTCGGAGCCGTGGATGCCGTGGATGCCGTGGTCGGCCGCGCTCTACGATTACACGTCCGCGAACGAATCGAAGTACGACCCCGAGGGCTACTGCCTGCCGCCCGGCGGGCCCCGCATGATGGCCACGCCGTACCAGATGGAGATCATCCAGTTACCGGAACACCAGCGCATCGTGATGATCTTCGAGGGCGCCACGCACATCTGGCGCGAGATCTACATGGACGGCCGCAAGTTCCCCGACGGCGACGCGATGAATCCCACCTATCTCGGCTACTCGATCGGGCGATGGGAAGGCGACACCCTGGTGGTCGAGAACAAAGGCTTCAACGAGAACAGCTGGTTCGACTACTACGGGCATCCGCATACCGACCTGATGTCGGTGGTGGAGCGCTGGACGCGGCCCAACAAGCAGACGCTGCACTACCAGGCGACGGTGACCGATCCAGGCGCCTACGTGCGGCCGTTCACGGTGGCCTGGGACGTTCCGTTCGACGTCACGGCCGAGATGCCCGAGTACATCTGCCAGGAGAACAACCGCTACCTCAATCGGCTCACCGACGACTTCGGGCAACCGATCTTCGGACCGCGTTTACAGCCGGGACAGCGGCAAGGCCGGGGGACGAAGTGAGAACGTCGCGTCGCGCGTGGTTGCTGGCCGCGGCGAGCGCCGTGCTCGCGCCTGTGGGCGCGCTGGCCCAGTTCGGCCACCCCATGAAGGGGCAGTGGAGCGGCACCAGGACGGTGGCCGGACAAGAAAGCCGCGTGTTGCTGAACCTGGAATGGGATGGCAAGGCCATGACCGGCGTGATCAATCCCGGCCCGAACGCCGCCACCGTGAAGTCGGTCACGTTCGACTATAGCAAGCCGTCGGCCTGGGGCGTGAAGATCGCGGCCGAAGGAAAGGACGAGAGCGGGCAGCTCGCCGCCATCACCATCGACGGCACACTCGAGAACCTCGGCGCCTACGTCCGTCACTTCCACGGCACGTGGACGCAGGGCGGCCGCAAGGGCGAGTTCTCGGTGACGCGGAATTAGCGTCCGGCTCCCGGAGCCCGGAGCCCGGAGCCCGGAGCCCGGAGCCCGGAGCCCGGAGCCCGTCGCCCGGAGCCCGGAGTCCAGAGCCCAGAGCCCGGAGCCCGGAGCCCATTCTGCGCCGGGCAGTAAGATAACCCGCGCCCATGATCATCGACTGCCACGGTCACTTCACGACCGCGCCGAAGGAGCTGCAGGCGTTCCGCGACGAGCAGATCGCGGCGCTCGAGCACCCCGCGCAGCCACGACCCACTCGTGCGCTCGCGATCTCAGACGACCAGTTGCGCGAGGCGGTGCAGCCGCAGCTGAAGTTCCAGAACGACCGCGGCACCGACGTCACGATCTTCTCGCCCCGCGCCTCGGCGATGGCGCACCATATCGGCGACCTCACCACCAGCACGCAGTGGAGCGAGCACTGCAACGATCTGATCCACCGGGTGTGCGAGTTGTTCCCGGGCAACTTTGTGGGCGTGTGCCAGTTGCCGCAGACGCCCGGGGTCAGGCCGGACACGTGCATCGCCGAGCTGCGGCGTTGCGTGACCGAGCTGGGCTTCGTGGGTTGCAACCTCAACCCCGACCCCTCGGGCGGTCACTGGAACGCGCCGCCGCTGACCGACAAGCACTGGTATCCGTTCTACGAGGCGATGCTCGACCTGGACGTGCCGGCGATGGTCCACGTCAGCGCGTCGTGCAACCCGAACTTCCACGCCACGGGCGCGCACTACATGAACGCGGACACCACGGCCTTCATGCAGTTCCTCACGGCGGATCTCTTCAAGGACTTCCCGGCGCTGCGGATGATCATCCCGCACGGCGGCGGCGCGGTGCCCTACCACTGGGGCCGCTACCGGGGCCTGGCCCAGGACATGAAACGCCCGCTGCTCACCGACCTGATCCGGAACAACGTGTTCTTCGATACCTGCGTCTACCATCAGCCCGGCATCGATTTGCTGACCAAGGTGGTGCCGGCGGACAACATCCTGTTCGGGTCGGAGATGGTGGGCGCGGTGCGCGGGATCGATCCTGAAACCGGCCAGTATTACGACGACACGAAGCGCTACGTGGACGCCGCCGCGCTGGGCACCGCCGACAAGGCCAAGATCTTCGAAGGCAACGCGCGCAAGGTCTACCCGAGGATCAACGCGCGGTTGAAGTGAAGACAGGCTCCGGGCTCCGGGCTCCGGGCTCCGGGCTCCGGGCTTCGGTAAGAGGGCTGGGATCGTATGAAGCCAACCATCGTTCGCAACATCCACCGCGCCGAAGCCACCGTCATCACCGTGCTCGGCGAACGCGGGGTGGCGACGGTGCACGAGGCGCAGCGCCGGACCGGACTGCTGCACCCATACATGCGCCCGATCTACCCCACGGCCCGCATGGCAGGCAGTGCCGTGACCATCAGCTGCCAGGCCGGCGACAACCTGATGATCCACGCGGCCATCGAACAGTGTCGCGAAGGCGACGTGCTGGTCGTGACGACGACCTCCGAGTCGACCGACGGGATGTTCGGCGACCTGCTGGCCGTGTCGGCCCGCGCCCACGGCGTGGTGGGCTTGCTGATCGACGCCGGCATCCGCGACGTGGCCGACCTCACGGCCATGCAGTTCCCCGTGTGGGCCAAGGCGATTCACGCGCAGGGCACCGTGAAGGCTACGCCCGGCTCGGTGAACGTCCCGGTGGTGTGCGCCGGAGTGGCAATTGCCCCGGGCGACGTAATCGTGGCCGACGTGGACGGGGTGGTGGTGGTGCCGCGGCCCGATGCGGCGCGGGTGGCGAAGGCCGCCGACGCGCGCATCGCCAAGGAAGAGCAGTCGCGCGAGCGGCTGCGGAAGGGCGAACTGGGGCTGGACTTCTACGGCCTGCGCGCCAAACTGGCCGAGCTGGGCGTCGAGTACGTGGACGGGCCACTGTAGTAGTCCATGGTCCGAGGTTCATAGCTCGAGGCCGATTCTTCCCCGCCCCTGGAGCCCGGAGCCTGGAGCCCGGAGCCTGGAGCCCGTCCCGCCCTATAATCGTCCCTCGAAGTCTTCCCATCAAAGGAGCACTCATGCGCATGCGAACTCTGGCCGGACTGGCCCTGGCGGCTACCTCGGCGCTCGTCGTCGGCTGTGGCGGTGGACCTGCCAAGAACGCCGAATCCACTGCGGCCGCGCCCGCGGCAGAGGCATCACACGAGGGCCACACGGGCGGCCGCGTGTTCTTCGCGAGCCCGAAGGACGGCGCGACCGTGAAGAGCCCCGTCGCCATCGAGTTCGGCAGCGACATGTTCACGATTGCGGCCGTGCCGCCCGGCGAGGTGACCTCGGTGCGCGCCGGCACCGGCCACTACCACCTGGGCACCGACACCGACTGCCTGCCGGCAGGCACCGTCATCCCGAAAGCCAATCCCTGGGTTCACTTCGGGGACGGCAAGAACGCCATCGAGATGCAATTGACCCCCGGTCCTCACAAGTTGTCGGTGCAGGCCGGCGACGACAAGCATCAGACGATGACCGGTCTGTGCGAGACGATCAACATCACGGTCACTGAGTAGGGCGCTCCGGGCTCTGGGCTCTGGGCTCCGGGCTCTGGGCTCCGGGCTCCGGCTTGGGGCTCCGGCCTCCGGGCTCCGGCTTGGGGTCCAAAGTAGCCTCTGAACTGACGGCTGGTTGTCCTGGCGGGCGACCGGCCGTTTGTCTTTTGCGACGCGCTAGCCTCTCCGGAGCCCAGAGCCCAGAGCCCAGAGCCCAGAGCCCGGAGCCCGGAGCCCGGAGCCCGGAGCCCGGAGCCCGGAGCCCGCAGCCCCTTCCGACTCAACAAAGCCCCGCCATTTCCTCCGAGCCCGCGCTCCTCTCTTGCGCCCTACCCTAAATGGGGGGCACTATTGGTCCCGTCATTGAGGGGTTGGAACCTAGCCTTGGAGGAAAAATGCGCCAATTCGCCAGAACTTGGGCCGTGTTCGCGGGCCTGCTGATCGCGCCAGCTACCGTGTTCGCCCAGGCCTCGATTACGGGCGTCGTGAAGGACACATCCGGGGCCGTGTTGCCAGGAGTCACAGTCGAGGCATCCAGTCCCCAAATCATCGAGAAGGTCCGAACCGCCGTCACCGACGGATCCGGACAGTACCGCATCACCGAGCTCCGTCCGGGAGGCTATACGGTCACGTTCACGTTGGCTGGGTTCAACACTGTCAAGCGTGACGGCATCACGCTGTCCGGTGCCTTCACGGCGTCAGTCGATGCCGAGATGCGGGTCGGCGCGCTCGAGGAGACGATCACCGTCACCGGTGAAGCCCCGATCGTAGACGTCCAGAGCACGACGCGGCAGCGCGTCGTAGATGCGGAGGACATCACCCGGTTTCCGACCGGACGCAACATGTTCGAGCTGGGCATCCTGATCCCAGGAGTGTCGATGGTCTCGCAAGGAGGGTCGCTGGCCAACCACAACGTCGGTGGCGCGGTGGGACCGGAAACACGCGCCCTCGGCGCCCACGGCGGCCGTACCGAGGACCAGCGCTTCATGATGAACGGCGTCTCGCTGAGCTCCATGATTGGCGGCGGCTGGGGCGGCGGCGCCATCCCGAACGCGACCGGTCTGCAGGAAATGGTCTTCGACACGGCGTCGGTCTCGGCCGAGCTGCCGACCGGCGGCGTGCGCATCAACTTCATCGCTCGTGAAGGCGGCAACCAGTACCACGGCACCCTCTTCGGCAGCTTCGCGAACGACTCCTTCCAGGGCAACAACATCGGGCCCGATCTGCTGGCGCAAAATCCGGCGCTCGTCAACCCGGGCTTCATCGACAAGAACTGGGATTTCAACCCGGGCTTCGGCGGCCCGCTCAAGCGCGACAAGGTGTGGTTCTACTTCAGCGGCCGCCACCAGGGCGCCAACCTGTTCGCCCCCGGAATGTTCTACAACGCGAACGCGAACAATCCCGCTCGTTGGGACTACGTCGCCGACACGAGCCGGCCGGCCTCGATCGAGAAGACGTGGTTGGACGCGCAAACGCGCCTGTCGTGGCAGGTGTCTCCGAAGAACAAGCTCGGCGCCACCTACACGCAGCAGAGCTTCTGCGCCTGCCACGACGCCATCACCGCCACGGTGGCGCCGGAGGCGGCCAACGATCGCCGCTTCCCGATGCAGCGCGTCATCCTGGCGGACTGGACGTCTCCGGTCACGAACAAGTTGCTGATCGAAGCCAGCGGTATCCATCGCGTCGAACGCTGGGGCAACATGCACCTGCAGACCAAGGGCCTCGATCTCGACCCGCAGATGATCGGCGTGGTCGAGCAGGGCGGCGCCATTCCCGGCCTGCGATACCGGGGCGCGGTCGAGTCCACGGCCAGAACCGGCGGCACCTACAACAACTCGTGGAACGAGAACTTCCACTGGCGCTTCCACGTGTCCTACATCACGGGGTCCCACGCCCTCAAGGTCGGGACCAACGACGCCTACGCCTACCACGAGAACACCACCTACGTGCCGAATCCGCTGTCGTACCGCTTCAACAACGGCGTACCCAACGAGATCGTGCTGCGCGCGCTGCCCAATACCGTGAAGAACAGCATCGACCATGACTTCGGGCTGTTCGCGCAGGACAAGTGGACCATCAACCGCCTGACGTTATCGGGCGGCGTCCGCTACGACCATCACGCGAACCACTTCCCCGAACAGACGCTGGGGCCGACCTTCGCGACGCCGACACGGAACCTCACGTTCCCCGAACAGGACAACCTGAACTGGCAGGACATCACGCCAAAGAGTCAGGCGGCCTTCGACCTGTTCGGCAACGGCAAGACGGCGCTCAAGGTCAGCCTGAACAAGTACCTGGCAGGCCTGGGCACGACGAACGCGAATGCCGGCTACCCCGTATCGATCGGCAACAACCCGATCAACGTCCTCAATACGGTGGCGCGGAGGAATTGGACCGACGGCAACGGCAACTACGTGGCCGATTGCAATCTACTCAGCCGGTTGGAGCAGAACAACCTGGCGTCGGGAGGTGACTTCTGCTCGGCGTTCGACGACTCGACCTTCGGACAGCCGACGCCGAACACGCGTTTCGATCCGGCTCTGATGACCGGCTGGGGCAAGCGCGCCTTCAACTGGGAGTTCTCGGCCGGCGTGCAGCACGAGATCCTGCCGCGGATGTCTCTCGACGTCAGTTACTTCCGCCGCTGGTACGGGAACTTCCTCATCCAGGACAATCTGGCTGTTGCCGCCAACGAATACAGCCAGTTCAGCGTCGTCGCGCCGGCTGATCCACGCCTGCCCGGCGGCGGCGGCTACACGGTGCCCGGGTTCATCAATCTGAACCCCTCGGCGTTCGGCCGCGCCGCCAACAATCTGTGGACGCTCGCCGACAACTACGGCAAGCAGATCGAGCACTGGAATGGCGTCGACATCGGCGTCAACGGACGCCTCACCAATGGCATCCTCTTCCAGGGCGGCATCAATATCGGCCGTACCTCCACCGACAACTGCGACATCCTGGACGACGTGCCCGAGGGGGCGACGGTCTCGACCGCTGGTGCCGTGGCGCCGTCGCTGACGAACTTTCCGTTCTGCCACGTCGACACCAACTGGCTGACGTCGATGAAGGGTGCGGCATCCTACGCCATACCGAAGGTCGACGTGTCGATTTCGGCGACCTATCAGAACATTCCGGGTCCCGAGCTGGCCGCCAACTACGCGGCGCCGAACTCGGCGATCCAGCCGTCGCTGGGCCGGCCGCTCTCCGGCGGCGCCCAGAATGCCACCGTGAACCTGGTCGCCCCCGGCACCGAGTTCGGCTCCTGGCTCAACCAGGTGGACCTGCGCGTCGCCAAGATCCTCCGCTTCGGTTCGACGCGCACGACGCTCAACTTCGACCTCTACAACCTGCTCAATGCCAACACGATCCTGACCTACAACAACACCTTCGGGGTGGCGCAGACGGGCGCGGTGACGTGGCTGCAGCCGACCCAGATCCTGCAGGCGCGGTTCTTCAAGATCAGCGCCCAGTTCGATTTCTGAGGGATGGCTGGCCAAGAACCAAAAGTAACGGGCTAAAGACCAGACACGGGCGGGTTCGGGAGACCGGATCCGCCCGCTCGCTTGTGGGCGCGCGATTGATGGCGCGATGGCGACCCCTGCAACCCCAAGGCGTTGCAGAAGCGGACACTGGCGCTACGATTCGCTGCATGCGCCGGGTCGTTGCCAGTCTCGTCGTGCTTTCGTTTGTCGCCGCCTGCACGTCCTCGACAGCCCCCGGCGGACCGCCGCGGGATTGGTTCGTGGACGGGACCGCCGCCGCGGGTCTGGACTTCGTGCACGTGAACGGCATGTCCGGCGCCTACTACATGGCCGAAATCATGGCCCCTGGCGTCGCCCTCTTCGACTACGACAACGACGGGGATCTCGACGTCTATCTGGTGCAGGGTCAGCCCCTCGATCCGTCCGCCCCCGGCGAGCGGCCTCGTGCGTCCGGGCTCTCCGACCGTCTCTTCCGCAACGACCTCGACAAGGGGCCTGACGGCACGCGCCGGCCTCACTTCACCGACGTCACGCGAGAAAGCCGTATCGAGGTGCACGGCTATGGCATGGGCGTCGCGGCCGGAGACTTCGACAACGACGGCTGGGTGGACCTCTACCTCACGAAGTTCGACGCACCCAATCAGCTGCTCCGCAACAACGGCAACGGCACGTTCACGGACGTGTCCAAGGCCAGCGGCACGGACCAGCGCTCCTGGAGCGTGTCGGCGTCGTTTGTCGACATCGATCGTGACGGGTGGCTCGATCTCTACGTGACCAACTACCTCCGCTACAGCCTGACGTCCAACCCGCGCTGCTACAACGCCGCCGCCGTGGTCGGCTACTGCACGCCCCGCAGCTTCGATGGTGTTGCCGACCGCCTCTACCGCAATCAAGGCGACGGCACGTTCGCCGACGTGAGCGTGTCGTCGGGGGTGGCGGCCGAGCAGCGCCCCGGGCTGGGCGTGACCGCGGCCGACTTCAATCGGGATGGATGGGTTGACATCTACGTGGCCAACGACGGCCGCGAGAACCTGCTGTGGCTGAACCGCGGCGATGGCACCTTTGCGGACGGAGCGCTGCTCGCCGGCGTGGCCTTGCCGGTGACCGCCAGAGCCGAGGCCAGCATGGGCGTGGACGCGGCCGATGGCGACGGCGACGGCGACGACGATCTGATCGTCACGGAGCTCGGCGGCGAGGGCAGCAACCTGTTCGTGAACGACGGGTCCGGCGTGTTCGAAGACAGGAGCGCGCCGTCGGGCGTGGGTCCCGCCAGCCTGGCCCTCACAGGATTCGGTGCGGCGTGGGTCGATGTCGACGGGGACGGTCTTCTCGACGTGCTGTCGGTGAACGGGGCGGTCCAGGTGATCGAGAGCCTGCGGCAGGCCGGCGACCCGTTTCCCCTGCGCCAGCACAAGCAGTTGCTTCGCAACCTCGGGGGCGGGCGGTTCGAGACGT
>JADMIO010928710.1_pt1 | contig 11865 bp, 7 predicted proteins | sample 8958161 | NCBI WGS metagenome assembly JADMIO01 (sample SAMN16585339, study PRJNA669376) | soil metagenome | isolation source: Crop rotation soil | place: USA: Cullars Rotation, Alabama | collected 2011
GCCGCGACTTCAAGTCACGTGAATTCCAAGCTTCGGATCCCACTGTGCTGGAAAGAGGGCGGCGCGGATGATGCGGCGCGCGTCACGTTTGCGTTCCGGGTTGTGGCGACCCGCAGGCCCACGCCGGCCGAGCTCCAGATGCTGCTCGCCGCGCTGGCCGACTACGGACGCGAGTTCGACGCGGCGCCGAAAGATGCGCCGCCCGTTCGTCGCAAGATCGACACCACCACCGCGACGAAAAACCTGGCGCCGCGGGACCTCGCGGCCGCCACCGCGCTGGCGAATGTTCTGCTCAATCTCGATGAGGTCACGACGCGTGAATGAGGAATCGCTCCTCCCCGTAGAGCGTCTGCTCGCAGACGCCCTACGCGGAAGTAATCACGACCAGCAAATTATTTTGGCCCGATGAACTCCGATCTCTACCACGCCGCCTTCCGCTCCACCCGTCGACAGTTTCTCGGCCGCGCCACCGCCGCGATGGGGAGCCTGGCGCTCGCGTCATTGCTGGATCCGGCCCTGGCCCGCGCCACGTCGGGGCTGCCCGGGATCGTCACGGGGACTCCGCGCGCGAAACGGGTCATCTATCTGTTCCAGTCGGGCGGTCCGCCGCAACACGACACGTTCGACTACAAACCGCATCTCGAGAAGGTGCACGGCACCGAGACGCCGGCCTCGGTTTTCAACGGCCAGCGTCTCACCGGCATGACCGCCGGGCAGAGCTCGTTCCCGGTCGCGCGCTCGATCTTCAAGTTCCAGCAGCACGGAAAATCCGGCGCGTGGGTGAGCGAGGCAATGCCGCATCTCGCCGGCGTGGTCGACGATTTGTGCTTCATCCGCTCGCTGCACACCGATGCGATCAACCACGATCCGGCGATCACGTTTCTCCAGACCGGATTTCAGATCGCGGGCCGGCCGAGCATCGGCGCGTGGATGAGCTATGGCCTCGGCAGTGAAAACGAAAACCTGCCGGCGTTTGTCGCGATGCTCTCCGGCAAGGGCGACCAGCCGCTCTACGATCGACTCTGGGGCGCGGGCTTCCTGCCGTCGGTGCACCAGGGCGTGCGTTTCCGCTCGGGCAAGGATCCGGTGCTGTATCTCAACAACCCCGATGACTTCAGCGATGGACTCCGGCGCAAGACGCTCGACCATCTCGGCGCGCTCAACCGTCTGCGGCTCGACGTGACCGGTGATCCCGAGATCGAAACGCGCATCGCGCAATACGAGATGGCGTATCGCATGCAGAGCTCGGTACCGGAGCTGACGGATGTTTCGCGGGAGCCGGAGAGCACGTTCGAGCTTTACGGCGAGGATGCACGCAAGCCCGGCACGTATGCCTACAACGCGCTGATCGCCCGCCGGCTGAGCGAGCGCGGCGTGCGTTTCGTGCAGCTTTTCCATCGCGGCTGGGACTGCCACAGCGGACTCCCCGCCCAGTTGCGCGCGCGCTGCAAGGAAACGGATCAACCCACGGCCGGCCTGATCAAGGATCTCAAGCAACGCGGGCTGCTCGAGGACACGCTCGTCATCTGGGGCGGCGAGTTCGGCCGCACCGTCTATTGCCAGGGCGATCTCGGCGCCAACAACTACGGCCGCGATCATCACCCGCGCTGCTTCACCATGTGGGTCGCGGGCGGCGGCTTCAAACCCGGCTTCACCTTCGGCGCCACGGACGATTACGGCTACAACATCGCCCAGGATCCTGTGAGCGTGCATGATCTCCATGCCACGCTGCTGAACCAGCTCGGCGTCAACCACGAGCGCCTCACGTACAAGTTCCAAGGCCGCTACTACCGGCTGACTGATGTGCACGGCAGCGTGGTGAAGCAGGTGCTGGCGTAACCAGAACGCACGTCGACGCCCGCCTTGGCCGAAAAAAAGCCCCGCGTTGGCACGCGGGGCTCGAGAATTTTCGAAAGCGCGGATGCGCTCGGACGTCGTCAGGAAGCGGCGACGGTGCCGGACTGCATCTGCGGGATCTTGAACGGCGCGCGGCCTTCGCGCTTGCGGATCGCGCAGCCGTTGGCGGCGTCGGCGATGACCTTGTCCGAGTGGACCAGCATCTCGCGGTGGCCATCGACCTGCAGGAGCGGGCCGACGATCGGCTTGGTTTGATCGAGATCGACCTCGTTCGCCTTCAGGTGATCCAGCGTGCGCCAGTACGCCTCGCGCGTCACGAGATTCGACGCGACGGCCTCGGCGAGCTGCTGGTTCGATTTCTCCATGCCGGCCAGATACGAGATGTTCGAGAGGTGGCAGAGCGACGTCGAGTAGTGACCTTCCTCGAGGATGCCATGCGTCACCTTCCGCGTCTGCAGCGCCTTGATCCAGTTCTTGCGATGCGCGCCATTGTCGCTGCCCTCGAAGGCCATGAGCTTGGCCCCGTCGTTGTCATACGCGACCGCGGCGCCGTTTTCGGCGACGTTGATGTAGCCGTTCTCGCACTGGACGACGACGCCGACGGATGACTTGCGATAGAGATCCATCGCGCGCATGCCCTTCTTGCGGCCGAGACCGCGAACTTCGAAGATCAGCGGCGCCTCGTCGTAGGTGAGGACGGAGACGAGCGTGTTCGGAGTCTCCGCATCATCGCGGTAACCGAAGCGACCACCGAACGCCTGGACGGACTTCGGCAGACCTTTCGCGCCGAGCATCCAGCGGGCGACGTCCATCTGGTGGATGCCCTGGTTGCTGATGTCGCCACCACCGTAGTTCCAGAACCAGTGCCAATCGTAGTGCACCACACCCTTCGGGCCATTGCGGGTCGGCGGCTTGAGATCAGCGGGACCGGTCCAAAGATCGTAATCGATGCCGGGCGGAACGGGCTGGGGCTCGCCATTGTGCATGCCGATCGAATCGCGCGGCTTGTAGCACGTCCCAGTGACCCACCGGATTTTGCCGAGCTTGCCGCCGCGGATGTATTCGATCGCGTGCATGATCTGCTCGGAGGAGCGGTTCTGCGTGCCGATGAGCGCAATGTTCTTCGAATACTTGCGCGCAGCTTCCACCGCTTGGCGGCCTTCCCAGATATTGTGCGAGAGCGGCTTCTCGATGTAGACGTCCTTGCCAGCCATCAAGGCCGAGATCGTGACGATCGAATGCTGGTGATTCGGCGGCGCGCAGACGACGGCGTCGATATCCTTGTTTTCGAAAAGCTTTCGGTAGTCCTTGTACTCGGCGACCTTCAGGCCGGCCTTGTTGGCCGCCTCACGCCCGCGCGCGAGCACGGCATCATCGACATCGCAGATCGCTGCGAGCACGGCGCCGTCGAGCTTGCCCTTGCCGCCCGGCAGGTAGTTCTGCAGATGGCCCCAACCTTGGGAGTTGAAGCCGATGATGCCGACACGGATATCGCCGTTGGCGCTGCCTTTGGGAGCGGTGGCTCCGTAAATCTTGGTGCGACTCGCGATGACGGCGGCGCCGCCGCCGAGGATCGAAGTCTTGAGGAACTCTTTGCGGGTCCAGTTTTTCATAAGACGTGACTCAGGGGAGGTTTGAGAATTCGGGCGAAATTGCCTGACGACGGTAACCAGAAAAGGAAACGGAAAATTACTTCACGTCCCTCGTCCGAGGTCAATCCCGCGTCGCGGAGAATGCAGAGAATTTCAAGTAACCGAATGGTTCACGCAATGGGGCAGCGGACGCGACATCGCATGGGGCAAAAGCCGATGGATTTCTGGGAGCGCGGGCGTCCCGCCCGCAAAAAAGAATCGAGGCGGGCGAGACGCCCGCGCTCCCAAGCAGCCTCACGGCGCCGGCTGCAGATATCGCTCCGCAAACTCCAGGAACGCCGCCCAGTCCGTGGGCGTAATGGTGTGCCCGCCCGTGTGATAATGGAATCCGAGATCTCCTGAGACCAGCGGCCGATCGAGCGGCGGCGTCTCAGTGGCCCCGAGATCCTTGTGGCCGAGCAGGCGATACACCGGGCCCGCCGCAACCTCCGCGAGAAATTCGCCGTGCGGATCGGCCCACTGATCCTTCGTCCCGCCCGTGATGAATACCGGTCGCGGGGCCAGCAAGGCGATGAGCATGTGGGCATCGACGGGCATCGCGTTCCAGCGGCCGATGTATTTTCGGTAGTTGCCCGCGAACTGCCACGAGAAGTTCACCGCCATGTCATCGACCGTCTCGCCGTAATCGCGGCGCGCGAGTGACGCGCCCATCTCGCCGCTGCAACTCGAGAACACGATCGCGAAGCGCGGATCGCGCGCGCCGGCCCAGAGCACGGTCTTCCCCAATCGCGAATGCCCGATTAACGCCACGCGACGCGCATCGATGCCCGAATCGCGTTCGAAATAATCGAGCACCCGGCTCGCGCCCCACGCCCAGGCGGCGATGGTGCCCCACTCGTCCGCCGCGGGTTCTTCCTGGCCGGCGCGGAGCGCGAGCTTCCGCACGCCGCTCAGGCTGGTCTCCGCGCGGTCGCCTTCGATTTCCGTGTAACGCAAGGTCGCGTAGCCGTAGCCGCGCGAGATGATGTCGTCCACTGGTCCGACTTCCACGAAGCGCGGCGCGTTGCCCGGCGTGCGCGGCGCGATGTCGGTGCGCGGCCGCGCGCCAGGCAGACCCGAGAAAAACACGAGGTGCAACAATACCGGCACCGGGCCCTTCGCCTTCGCCGGCAGATAAATCGCCAGGTTGACCGCCGGTCCGTCACGCCCGCCGCCAAAGTGGACGACGATGTGTTTGCGCACGGCCGCGCCGTCGAGCGCCGGCTCACCGGAGAGCACGGTCTCGAAGGTCACGTTCGGCGCGGTCTTGGGTACGCGACCGTAGATTTCGTCCTCGTAGAGCTTCACGATCTCGGGGCGCCGGAGCTTCCGCCATGTCTCGGCGTCGCGGACCGGCTGGCCGTTGTTGAGCACGAGCGGATCCGGCAGCACGTAATCGCCCACCTTCGCCTCGTCGTAGTTGGAAACGTGGCCGCTCTTCGCGTAGCGGATGGGATTGCCGGCCGCGTCCTGTTTCGGGCGATTGTCGGCGGCGGGCTCGGCGGCAAATGCCAGTGCGGCGCCGCACAGCAAGAAAAACGACTGTCCGCGCAGCGGCGTGCGCGGACCACCCGATCTGCGTGGCGCAACACATCGGTGGTCCGTGCACTCCGTGCGCGGCCGGCATGAGTTCACGAAACACGAGTGGTTCATGGATTCGACTCCACGCTCTTGAATGGATTGCGCTCCGGCGCCTCCTCGTGCGGCACGGCGCCGAGCAGGCCGCGGAGCAGCCAATTCAACGGTGATACGCGATGGCGCACCCACACCGCCATCGGCTCCGGTTTCGCGCCGAGTCCCGCTTTCGGCTCGAGCGCGGTGCGGCCGAGCGAGAGCCGCGTGCAACGCCACGCGATCGCATCGGCGACCGTGGCGTGGAGCAGGCGCAAATAAATCGGGAGCCCCTCGGCGGCCGCAGCGCGGTCGAAACCAATGTAGTAGCCGATCGCCGTGTTGCCATCGCGGATACTCGTGACGAAGCCGATCACTTCCGACCCGCGCCGGATGATCGTGCAGCGAAAATCATCGCCGGCCACCCGAGCCAGCTCCGCGAAAAAACTCTCGCGGAGCGTCACGAGCCGCACGGATGCATTGCCCTGCACCGCGAGATAAAGCGCGTGCAGGCGCGCGGCATGCGCCGAAGGATCGCGCACCGACTCGATCGTGCAGCCGGCCGCCGCCAGGCGCTTCACCTGGTCCTTCACCTTGCGCCGATATTTCGCATCGAGCGCCGCCACGTAGTCCTCGTAGGTCTTCCAAGCGGGATCGAGCGCGAGCACCATGTTGGGCTCGGTCTCGAGCGCGCGAAAGCTGAAGCGGCGCAGCATCTCGAGCCCGATCTGTTGCTCCGTCACGTCCTTCACCATCGCGAAATCCACCTGCCCGCCCAGTCGCTCCGCGCGGCGAATTCGATAGAGCGCTTCCGCGACCGCGGGCCAGAGCGCCGCTGCATCCTCGCCCTCGGCAAACGCGATGCCGTGAAAACCCCACGAGAGCAGGTTGCCCGCGACGAGCATCCGCTCGCGCAGCCCGGCCCCCGCCGTGCGCGCGGCTGGCGCGATCAGTCGGCGCAACACGCCTTTCTTCGGCGCGGCCTTCGCGATCGCCGGATCGCGGCGCAGGCGATCGCCCGTCACCGTGACGACCTGGACTGCGATCACCGCGACTGCGCGGCCGTCGCGAAACACCATCGCGTAACGCGGCTCGATGTTGGCGGGACCGTGCTGCTCCACGAGCCGCAGCATGGCGCGGCGCAGAAAAATGCTGCCGCTTTTCGTCACTTCATCCCAGCGCGCGGGATCAACGTAATCGATCCGATCGGCAAACACGAAGCCGCGGCCCGTGGGCGCATGTCGCTCGCGATGGCGTGCCCGCAAATCGGCCAGCGAGGCCTTCAGGCGGCGCAGCCGGCTGGGGGTGGCTTCGGGGGATTCCATGATCCGACGATCTGCCGAACCTGGCCCGCGCGCGCAATGCTGCGAAAACACGCTTCCGCCGCGCCGGCGGAACCGTACAGTCACCTTCGTCCCCCGATGCCCGCTGCCCCTCCCTCGCGCTGCCCCTGGGTAGACACCAGCCCGATCCAAATCCGGTCGCGGTTGCTGCGCCTGTTATTCCGCTATCTGCCACCGCTCGATCCGTGGGCGAAGGTGGAGCAGGCGGTCGACTGGCCGCGCTTGATCGCGGCGGCGCCGCGTGATTTCCAACCGTACTTCAATGGACAAATCCTCGCCGAGGCCAACAGCCTCGAGGGCGTGTGCGACTGGCTGTTTCGATGCGAGTACCGTTCGGATCGGCTCGTCGGCGACGGCCGCGACAACTGGGCGCATCCGCTCGACTTCGAGCGCGAGCGCAAGGGCGATTGCGAGGACTTCGCGCTCTGGGCCTGGCGCCGTCTCACCGAAATCGGCTACGCCGCGGAATTCGTCGTCGGCCTGCTCGACCGCAAGCCCGAGCAACTCACAGCGAACCACGCGTGGGTGCACGTCTACGATCGCGGCGAGCTGCGCGTCTTCGAGACGACGGCAACCCGCCGCGAAGCGATGCTGCTCACGCCCGAGGCCGCCGGCGCTCGCTATCTGCCCACGGCCTCGATCGACTCCACGTTTCGCACGTATTGGTACGCGAATTACTTTCACGTCCGCGCGTACGGCAAAGCCTGGTATCCGCCGAGCATGCACATCACCCCGCCGTTCGTGACTGCGGTGGAGGCGACGCAAGGGCAGTCGAAGGTAGCCAAGGATAACCAAATGTGAGCGTACATCGGTGGGCCGTGCACTTGTATGTCCCCCGTCCTGCAAACGAGGGGATACAGGTTTCCGAACAGCAGGCTTCCGGAGAAGAACCAGCAGAGTTTGTCGGAGGAAGCCTGCTGCTGTAGAGAAGGATTTGGCAGCCGACGAGTTTGCGCTCGCCGGCTGCCGCCAGGGGGCGCGTGTGACTTGGCCGTTACGCGTGCTGCAGGACAGATAGGCCGTGTCGTGCACCGAGGGTCGACCTCGTCACGGAGCGTTTGGCCACTGTCCTGTTCCTGGTTAAACTCGAACCGCTGAAAGAGCCCTGAGCTCGCATTGCAAGAAAGAGTGAACCATGCCTGATACAGCCGAACCCCACTACGTTGGCCTCGAGATCGCGAAGGCTCAACTTGATTACGCCGTCAATGACAAGGAAGTCGCCCAGGTTGCCAACACGACCGAAGGCCACACTCAACTCATCGTCGTACTGCGGCGCCTGCGGCATCCGCGCGTCGTGTGTGAAGCGTCCGGTGGTTACGAACGCTTGGTGGTAGCCGCGTTGCTGGCCGCCGGCATCGAGGTGTGCGTCGTGCCGGCCGGCCGGGCACGTTCGTTCGCCGACTCCGAGGGACTGCTGGCCAAGACCGACCGCATTGATGCCCTCATGCTGCGTCGCTATGGGCGGAGTGTGAAGTTGAGGCTGGCGGTGCCGGAGGATCCGCTGTGCACCGAGTTGCGTGACTTGTTGGACCGGCGGCGCGATCTGCTCGAGCGGCTGAGTGTGGTGCAGTGCCAGCAAGAGACCGCCAGGCCCACCCTCGTGCGCTACCTCAAACGAGAGCAGCGCTTCCTGGAAAAGGAGCTGCAAGCACTGCAGCATCAGATCGAGAAACACATCGACCGCGATCCCACGCTCAAGCAGAAGTACGAACGGCTGCAGGAAATGAAAGGGGTCGGACCGGTGCTCGCTGCCACCTTGCTGGCCTATGTGCCCGAACTCGGCAACTTGCCCGACGCCACCCTCTCCGCGCTGGTTGGCGTCGCCCCCTTCCCCAAAGATAGCGGCAAGACGCGTTTCCCGCGACATGTCCGTGGCGGCCGCGCGGCGGTGCGTCATGTCTTGTACATGGCCGCCGTCTGTGCCTCACGCAGCAACCCTATCCTCGCCGCGTTCTACCAGCGTCTCAAAGCCAAAGGAAAACCAGCCAAAGTCTGCCTCATCGCCGTTATGCGAAAGATGCTCACCGTCCTCAACCGTCTGCTCGCCAAACCCAATTTTGTCCTTGCCGACTAACACCGCTGCTCCGTGCGCGGCCGAACGCCCCATCGGCTCCGCGATCGGCGCGGCAATACGAGTCGCGTCCGCGCACGGAGTGCCCGGACCACCGATGAGTTTCGACCACCGATGAGTTTCGTCAGCGTATGCGTACTGGCTACGGCGCATTCGCGGCGGCGAGTTTCGCTCGCCAGAATTTTTCGGCGTCCAATTGATACTTCATCACGTGAGCCTGCTTTTGCGGATCGGTGAGCTTGATGCGACCCATGCGTTCGCGCACCCAGTCCGCGAAAAACTGCGCCGACGCGCGGCTGATGCGCGGCGCCGCACCGTCGATTTCGACGTAAAACGGCGCGGTCGACGCGAAGCGAAACGTCTCCGGCGCGTCGGCGATCACGCGCACGAGAAACCAGCCGCTTTCGTTCGTCCGCAGCGTGCCGAGGCTTCGCGTGCGCAACCACTCGGCCGAGGAAATTGTTTTTTCGACCACGCCATTGTGGATGATCTCGATGCGTTGGATCGGGTCGCGACCATCGAGCTGGGCATCGAGGGCCAGGTCGAGCGTCTCACCGGGCTTCGCCTGAAAAACGTGGCCGGGCCACTGGCTGTTTGCCTTCACGCGCAGCAGCGGGCCATTCGTCACGAAAGACCGCCCCGCCTTCAAGCCGGCCCACCAGGCTTCGTAAGAGAGCTCGCCGTCGAGATGCACGTAGACTCGATTGTAGCCGACGGCATTGGGAAGCACCCCGGAGGCGCTGCCCGCTGACGGTGGGATGCGCAGGCCCGAGTTGAGCACGTGATAGTAGATTTCCTGCGTCCAAAGCCCGTTGCCGTGTGGCGGCGGCAGCCGTTCGCGATCGCGGGGACGTCCCCACGCCTCGTTGTTCGCGTACATCCCGTCCCGCAGCATGTGATTGTTCGCGATCCCGATGGAATCGGCCATCCCGCTCGCGAGCCACACCGGCGCATCCCACCAGAACGGCTTCTCGATGTCGATCCACGCGCCGAGCTGCCGCGCCTGTTCGAGAAACACCATGGGCGACAGGTATTCGCGTTCCTGATTCGCAATCGGCAGCGGCTGTTGCAGGCCGAAGAAGAGCAGCGCTCCGCCCTCGCGCTCATCCTCGCCGCCCATCACGCGATAGTAACGATCGCCATCGAAGCGCGTGAGCAGCTCCGGCGGCGGCGGCTCCTTGGCCCACGGGTTGCGGTTATTCCACCACGTGATCACCGGCGCGATGTGGAGATCGTCGGCTCGCATCAGAAGCTCGATGTCAGCCAGCGCGCGATGCACATGCAGGTCGCCGTCCCACCAGCCTTCGCGCTTGAGATCGGTGATGCGCTTCAGCTCGTAACGGTACGCCGGCTCCGCGTCCTCGGTCACAACCCACTTCGCGTCGGCCGCGGCGTATTCCGGCCCGCGCTCAATCGCCACCTTGTATTCGCCCGGCGCCAGCGGGATCCGCGCCTCGCCGGAGCATACGAGGTGCGTGCGGAAAACCAGGAATCCTTCCGGCAGCACATACTTGTCCGCCGAGTCTTTGATGTGCACGCGACACGGTAGCGGACTCGAACCACCCGCCTCGACGACCGTCAGTTTCACCGTCGCCGCGGCCGCAGGAACAGCCAGCGACAGCAAGCCCGCCAGAAAACCGAAGGCGCGCGGCCGAATCATCGGCGTAGTGAGGCCCGACGCGCGACGCAGGTCACGTCTTCGATCTGAGAAACTTTCCCGAGCTTTGCGAAAAATTCCTCGCCTCGCGGTCAGAGCCATTTCTAATGGGAGAACCCGCGCGACCGACCGGCGTTTGCCAACCGGTCCGCGTGCTCGCGCCAATCCTATCCGCCGGAAATCCCATGAAACGCCGCCTCCTTCTTGTCGCTTCGAGCAGTCTCCTCGTTTTCCCGCTGGTTCTGTCTCGCCTGGCCGCGCAAGCCACGGCCCAGACGACAACGTCCACCCCCGCGAAGGAAGAAATCCTCCAGCTCTCGCCCTTCGAGGTCACCGCCGGCGACCGCGGCTACTACGGCTCGAACACGATGTCCGGCACGCGCCTCAACTCGAAACTCGAGGACCTCGCCGCGTCGATCACCGTCATCACCAAGGAGCAGATGGCGGACTTCGCCCTCCTCGATATCAACGACCTCTTCATGTACGAGGCCGGCACCGAGGGGACGGCGACGTACACGGACTTTTCCTTCGATCGCAACGGTTACCCGACCGACAACTCCTCGCTCGAGCCGAACTCCGCCAACCGGGTGCGCGGCGTGAGCAACGCCAACATCGCCCGCGGCAATTTCGAGACGAGCGGCCGCGTGCCGATCGATCCGATCGACATCGACGCGGCCGAGCTCAGCCGCGGCCCGAACGCCAACATCTTCGGCCTCGGCAACGCCGGCGGCACGATCAACCTCGTGCCCTCCTCGGCGAATCTGTCGCGCAATCTCGCCCAGGCGCAGTTGCGCGGCGACAGCTTCGGCGGCTATCGCTCGAGCCTCGACGTGAGCCGCGTGCTGATCAAGGACAAGCTGGCGGTCCGCGCGAGCACCGTGTACCAGCACACCGGTTACACGCGCGAGCCGTCGGGCGTCGATACGGTTCGTCTCAACGGCATGATCAAGTACCGGCCGTTCAAGTCCACGACGCTGAGCGCCTCGCTCTCGTCGTACCGCACCTGGGGCACGATGCCGAACCTGACCACGCCGCGCGACACCACGACCGCGTGGCGCGCCGCCGGCTCGCCCACCTGGAACCCGATCACGTTTCGCCTGAATTTCAACGGCACGCCGAGCGCGCAGACGTACAGCATCGCCACGCTGCCGCTCTACCTCCTGAACACCACGGGCTCGGGCCGCACCAACTCGCTCCTGCTCGTCGATGGCGACGGCTCCGTGAAGTACTGGGGCCAACCGGAGGGCACCACCAACAACAACCCGGGCGCGCGCAACCAGGGCAACATCGGCTTTCAGGTGAATACCAACTCGCCGGTCGAGCTGGTGCAGGGTTTGTCGGCGCCGGGGTTGTTCAACGACTTCTCGGTCACCGATCGCCGCATCTACGATTGGACGTCGGTCAATCTCGCCGCGATGAACTACCTGCGCGAATCGACCAAGACCACGTTCGTCAACCTGGAGCATTTCTTCCTCAACACCGGCCGCCAGACGCTCGCCTTGCAGCTCGGGTATTTCGCCGAGGATTCGGAAAAATATCGTCGCGATCTCGCGGGCGGTCCCACCAGCCAGCGCCCGGTCGGCGCGCTCTATGTCGACGTCAACGAGTTCCTGCCCGACGGCACGCGCAACCCGAACCTCCTGCGCCCCTACATCGGCCTGTGGATTCCGACCTCGTACGAGCAGCCGCTCGATC
>JADMIO010976225.1_pt1 | contig 11865 bp, 11 predicted proteins | sample 8958161 | NCBI WGS metagenome assembly JADMIO01 (sample SAMN16585339, study PRJNA669376) | soil metagenome | isolation source: Crop rotation soil | place: USA: Cullars Rotation, Alabama | collected 2011
AGACCACCGGTGTTGCCCTGCGTTCAACCCCAGCTTCGGTGCGGCCGCGAACCGTAAGGGCCTTTGGCGGTCCATCGGCCCGCCGTGACTGCGACCCGGACAATCAAGCTGGCCCGCTCCTGGCCTTGGCGCGCTCCGCGCGCCGTGCGCCAGGTTTCCTCCGGGTCGCTCCGTTGCCGGCGAAAGTTTCTCCGTTATTTTCCCCGCGGATTTCGGGACGAAAAATATCTCGAATGGGAACGGAATTACAAATGGGACGCCCACGTCCGATGGGAAGCCGAGCTCGGGCGCGCGACCTTTGCGCGATTGTTGGCCGAAGGCGATTTTCGGGAAATTGCCGAGCGAGCCGTGCGAATCGAGTCGCGCACCAATCTCCTTTTTTCCTTCGAGAAAATGGCGCTCCGGGACGCGGTAAGATCCAAAGCTGGCGCACGCCTCTTTGCGGAGGGGTTGTTTGCACTGCTCCATGGAGACGAGTCGTCCCACCGCAAGTTCGACGGGTGGTGCGACGCCGTCGCGGCATTACCGCGGAGACAGACGCGCGTCCTGACCTGGCCGGCGGTGACCGTCTTTCCGTTTTTGGCCCAGCCGGGGCGACATTTCTTTCTCAAGCCGAACGTTACACGCCGCGCGGCGGCGGCTTATGGCGTGGATTGCGCTTACCAATCCCGTCCCACGGCGGAGATTTACGCCGGGTGGTTGGAATTCGCTGCGCGATGCTGGGAGGATTTGGGGGATTTGGGCCCCCGGGACCTGATCGACATTCAATCTTTTCTTTGGGTGCTGGGCTCGGACGAATATCCGGATAGCTGAGCACCGGACATGGCACGCAACCGAGGGTCAAGTTGCGGGTCGGGAATTCTTGAGTAAATTTCGTCATGGCCAAGCTCAGCCGCATTTCGAAGGAAGCCCAGCAGGATGGCTATGCTTGGGTGAATTGGATTCCGATCGCGGAGCGCATGCCGTCGGCGGGCCAGTTCGTCCTCGTGAAGATGCGGGAGGGCAACATCGAGGCGGCCCAGTGGAATGCCGAGCGCTCCGATTGGAGTCGTGCGCCTTTTTGCGATTGGGGCGAGCCGATGGCGTGGGCGCCGCTCCCCGTGCTGGGAAAAAAACCGTAATTCGCCGCGGGGCCGGGGCGTCGGCCATCGCGGTCACGGGTCACGCGCGCAGCGGGCGAACGCGTTTTGCGCGCGAAACTTCGATGAGGCACATCACTTGCAAATCGCTGTAAACCCCAAAGATAGGGGAATGCCCGACTATCGCATTCGCGATGTCGTGTTAATGTGGGGCGATGAACGACTCCCCCTTCGATTCAGATGAGGGCCAATTGGGGGACGCACTTAAGTTCGAGGGACTTGCTTGGATTCCCTTGTCCGACCGATACCCGGCGACCGGCGAACGCGTGCTGATCAAGATGGCGAACGGCGATGTCGAGGTCGGCACCTGGCGCGGCGATGCGGGCACCTGGAGTTACAGTCCCTTTGTTGCGTGGCAGATGCCGGTCAGCTGGGCCCCTCTGCCGAAGTCCATGCAATCGGGCAGCCGATCGCCGATGGAAGGTTTTTAGGGGGACAGCGTTTACCTACTGGCCGTGGCGACACGGGACGGAGGCAAAACGCGGCACCGTTCGGTAGACGCGGGGTTTAAGAAAATGAACGCGTCTGGCGGGAAACGTTAGGCGGGGATTTTGGCCTACCGGGAACTCGGTAGTCGCGGTCGGGAACCGTCAGACGCTTCCCCGTTCTAGCAGCCCTCAATGGTTCCCGAAAGACCTCTGCTGCTTTTCCACGGCAAGGCGTCAAAGCCTCTTGGAGGCTGGGGCGATTTTCGCGGGGCGTTTCCCTCCTTGGACGCGGCCCTGGCGGCGCTGGAGGCGGTTCCGCCTGGAGAACAGGAATGGGGCCACGTGGTGGACGTACGCCCAATGAAATACGTCTACATCAAGACCGAATCCTATCGGGCGGTGATGGGAGAGTCGCCTGCCGGTCTGGAGAAAAACTTTGCCGCGCGGATGTTGGCGGCGCGTGGCCGGCGTTCGCAGGTAGAATTCGCGCGTTACCTGGGCGTCGGCAGCGTCAGCACCTATCGGAAATTTGAGCGCGGTATCATCCCCTCGGCGGCAGTCTTGCACCAGATCTCCCGCCGTTTGGGAGTTACGATCGATAGCCTGCTGTCACCGCCCTAGTCCGGTAGGAATTTCCGGATCGGGTAAAGTGGTGGAGGTGGTGGGAGTTGAACCCACGTGCCCCTGGCCTTTGCACACCGCGTCTACCTTGCATAGCGTAACTTGATCTTACCGGAACCAAGTGTTCACGCGCACTCAGGCTCCAGCCAGTCCCCGGATTGAAGATACGGTGCGCGCACCGCGGACGGCTCCGCGCACTATTCCTGCTGTCGTCGTTCGCTCCGGCTAGCAGGTGTCGCCGGGCAAACGTGGTCGCCTAATTAGGCAGCCATTAGCATTTCTTCGTTGTTGCCATTTATTGTTTTGAAGGAGGATTTACGAGAAACCTTCATTCTCGGCAGGGCAGCGGCGCACGCCAACCAAGGGTCGAATCCGGAACACCCCCAAAATTAAAGGAAGAGGTAAGAAGTCAGAGGGAAGAGGGAGGAAACGACCGGTCTGTGCGACCAGTCAAAGAACGGGAGGCGGACCATGTCCGCGCTCCCGGAAAACGCAAGCGGCGACCAGGGCGCCCGGCGCCCGTGGTCAGCGCGTCGCTGCGAAGAGGCTCGCTCCGTCCGCCGTGGCCCGGGCCATCTCGTCGCGCATCTTCACCGAGCGCAGGTAATAAGGGGTTTCGTCGCTTCCGGTCTTGAAGCCGTTGTAGACGAAGACCGCCATGCCGATGACGTTGCCCGCCGCATCCTTCAACGGGAGCAGGACCTCGAAAATCTGCGGATCGGCCAGCTTTTGGAACGCGATGGTCTTGTGCAGACGCGCGACGACCTTGTCCTCATCGGTGTCGGCCTTGCCGATGCGATCCAGGTTGCAGGCGATCATGGTCTGCTCGGTGGCGCCGGGCGCCACGGCATGCAGGCCGAGGATGTAGAGGTCGGCGTTCTCGGGCTTGGCGGTCTGTTGGTCGACGAGACGCTGCGCGTGGATGTGATTGTCGGAAGCCTTGCCCAGCACCGGTTCAGCCGCGAAGGCGGAACCGGACGACAGGGAAAGGGCGAGGAGGGCGAGACGGACGAGGTGGTTTTTCATGGTTTGGGAGCGGCGGAATTTGCCGGGACGACTACTCTACGCCGGGCGAGATTACCGTTACATTACGCGGCCGTTTTCTTTCGGGAGCATTTATTTCGACGACATAACCTTCGGGTAATGTGCGGCGCGGTAAGGTGGGGGCATGAACTCATCCCTTTCCTTCTCGTCCACCCGCCCGCGGCGGGCCGTGGTCTTCGCCGGTCTCGCGCTCGGCTCGCTCCTGTTCAGCCCCGTGGGTTTCGCGGGTCCGGGCGAAGTCGACGACACCGACACCGCCGAAGTAGGGCACTTCGAGCTGGAGAGCGGAATCGAATACGAGCAGGCCGCCGACGGCCGCGAAACGGTGATCGCGCCCGCGATCACGTACGGCCTGGTCGACGGGGTGGAGGTCGAGCTCGGGCTCGACTATGCCTTCGAGTCCGCCGACGGCGAACCTGACACGGAGACATTTCTACCGGCCGCCCAGTTCAAGGCGAAATTCTGGAAGTCGACCGACGGCAGCCGATCGCTGGGGTTCAAAGGCAAGATCGCCTTTCCCATGCGAATGCGCGGTCCCGCGGACGCGGAGGATCCCGAGGGCTACGCCCGGCTGCTTTTCACGGAGGAGCACGGCGCATGGCAGTTCGACGCCAACCTGGGCTATGGTTACCATGGGGCGTGGCATCGCGATGACGACGACAAGGTCACAGCGGGAGTCGACGTGCGCTATCGCGTCACGCCCCGCTGCCAGGTGATGCTCGAGACCGTGGCGGAACGCGGCGATCATCCCGACGCGCACGTTACTGGGCTGGTGAACCTCGGGACGAAATACTCGATGACCGACCGCATGAAACTCGAGTGCCTGGTCGGAACCGGGGTCGGACGCGAATCCGTCCAGCTCCGCCTTGTGAGCACGCTCAAATGGGAGTTTTGAGCGCGCCGGCGGTCGCGACGTCGCGTTTGCCCATGACCGGGTGAATCGATTTCGGACTTTCCCCACCGCGGACAAAGCTCACCTTGCTCCCATGCGCCTCTTGCTCGTCGAAGACTCGCTCCGGCTGCAGCGCAGCGTGGCCAGCGCATTGCGCCGCTCCGGCTATGCCGTGGACACCGCGGAGGATGGCGAGCAGGGGTTGTGGCTGATCGAGTCGAACCCGTACGACGCGATCATCCTTGATATCATGCTGCCGAAATTGGACGGCCTCGCCGTGCTGCGACGGATGCGGGAGTCCGGGCGCAAGGACCACGTGCTGTTGCTCACCGCGCGCGACACGGTGGCGGACCGGGTGGAGGGACTGCGCCGCGGCGCCGACGACTATCTGGTCAAACCCTTTGCGCTGGAGGAGCTCCTCGCCCGCGTCGAGGCGCTCTGTCGCCGGGCTTACGGGGACAAGGATCCGGTCTTGAAGGTCGGGGGCCTGCGGATCGACACGCGGGCGCGACAGGCGAAGTGGGAGAATCACCCGGTTGAGCTGACGGCGCGCGAATACAACCTGCTCGAGTTTCTCGCGCGGCGGCGGGGTGAGGTGGTTTCCCGGCGCGAGATCGAGGAGCACATCTACGACGGCGACGTGGACCCGATGAGCAATGTGATCGACTCGGCCATTTGCGTGCTGCGGCGAAAATTGGCCGTCGGCGAGGCGCCGCCGCTGATTCACACCCGACGCGGGCAAGGCTACGTGCTGGAAGAATCCAGCGCGAGCGAGGGCACCGCATGACCTCGATCCGGCAACGGTTGACGCGCAGCCTGCTGCTCACGCTGGGGTTGATCCTCACGGCGGGGCTGGCGGCGATTTTCTTCGAGGTCCGGCGGGAGCTGACCAAGAGCTTTGACCGCACGCTGCTGGCGAAGGCGCAGGCGATCAGCACGCTCGTGCTGCTGGACCAGGAACGGGTGACGCTGAATTTCAGCGACAAGTTCATGCGGGGATTCGATGAGGATGTCGGGAGGGAATTCTACGAAATCTGGCGGGAGGACGGGGTCTCCGTGCAGCGCTCGGAATCGCTCGCGACGGGTCACCACCTCGAAAACCGCGCAGGCACCTTTCAGAAGCCGGCCAAGTGGAAACTCACCCTGCCCAACGGGAAACCGGGGCGGGCGCTGGGCGTGGAGTTCGTGCCGCGTGGCACCGACAAGGCGTCGACCCGGTCCAACCGCGCCACGTTTCACCTCGTCGTGGCAGCCACGAGCGAGGGTTTGACGGAGGATCTGTGGGAAATCTTTTTGGTCACCCTGATCGGCGGCCTGGCGATGATCGTCCTGACGGCCGTGCTGGTGCCGTGGATGCTTCGGTCGGGACTGAAGCCGCTCGAGCAGCTGGCGGACGAGGTCGAGAAGATTAACGCCGACACGCTCACCGTGCGTCTGCCCGCCGGCGCGGCGCCGAAAGAACTGGTGGCCATCACGACGCGGCTGAACGCGCTGCTGGCCCGGCTGGAGCTGTCCTTCGAGCGGGAGCGACGCGTGAGCGCGGCGATGGCGCACGAGCTGCGGACGCCGATCGCGGAGCTGCGGAGCCTCGCCGAATCGGCGATCAAGTGGCCCGACGCGCGCGATCCGGAAACCGATCGCGACGCCCTGGCCATCGCCCAACAAATGGAAACGCTCGTCACGCACCTGCTCGCGCTGGCGCGCAGCGAGTCGGGCCAGTTGTCGCTGCAAACGGCGGACGTGGACCTGGCTGCGGCCGTCGCCCAGGCGTGGAAGCCGCTCGCGACTCGGGCCGAGGAACGCCGCTGCCCGGTTAAACTCGAGCTGGACTCCGTCACCGTGGCGACCGACTCGGTCTTGCTCCGGGCGATCTTGAACAACCTTCTCGAGAATGCGGTCGAGTACTGCCCTGCGGGCGGAGCGATCGGCGTCACCCTGCGCCGTACGGAGGGCGCAAATTTTCTGCTGACCATCGCCAACCCCGCACCGGATTTTACCCCGGCCGACACCGCCCAGCTGTTCGAACGATTCTGGCGCAAGGAGCAGGCGCGCAGCGGTGGCGTGCACGCGGGGCTCGGTTTGTCGCTGGTGAAGTCGTTCGCGGGAATCCTGGGCTGGGAAATCACGGCCCGCCTGGAACCGGCTGGCGTGCTGACGCTGGCGCTGAGTCCGCGCCTTGGAATCGCGGGTGGGACACCCGCGCCACGTCAGACGTAGTGATCCTTCCGATCGGGCGAGCGGCGGATAGTCTTAAAGTCAAGGTCGTGCACCGTCTTGATGTAGCGGACGGTGCGGCTCTGGGAGCGCATCAGGATGGAATGCGTGATCACCTTGCGGCCGATCAGCCGCACGCCGGGCAGCAGCGCGCTGTCGCTGATTCCGGTGGCGCAGAAGATCGCGCTCGGACTGGTAATGAGATCCTTGGCGTAGAAAATCCGTTTTAAGTCCGCATCCGGGCACGTCGCTTTCAGCTCGGCGCGTTCGGCGTCATCGCGCGGCCACATCCGCAGCTGCTGGTCGCCGCCCAAGGCCAAAACACCGGCAGCGGTCAGCACGCCCTCGGGCGAACCGCCGACGCCGAGGTAGAGGTCGATGCCCGTGTCATGCAACGACGGCGAGACGGCCGCGGTCACGTCGCCATCGGAGATCAGCCGGAGCGCGGCGCCGGCGGCGCGGATCTCGGAGATGAGTTTGGCGTGGCGCGGGCGGTCGAGGACGACGACGTAGACCTGGCGGACATTCTTGCCGAGCGCGCGGGCCACGCGGTCGAGCGTTTGCGCCACCGGTGTGTCCAGGTCAAAGCGCAGCGAGGGGTCTTTTTCCATGGCCTCCACCACGGCCGGACCGTAGGCGAGCTTTTCGGAATAGAATGTCGGGATGTTGAGCATGGCGGCTTTGGCGCCGTGGGGCACGTGGGCGGCGGCCATGACCGAGATGGAGTTGGGCAACCCTTTCGATATGTTGGTCGTGCCGTCAATCGGATCGACCGCGATGTTGAAGCGCGGGGAGGGGAATTTCCAGGAGCCGATCTTTTCACCGAGGAAGATGCCGGGCGCGTTGTCCTTGATGCCCTCGCCAATGACGACCTCGCCGCAGAAATCGCTCTGCTCCAGCGTGCCCCGGATGGCATCGCTCGCGGCGGCGTCGGCCGATTCCTTGTCGCCGCGCCCCAGCCAGTCCACGGCGCTAAGCGCGGCGTTCTCGGTGGCGCGGACAAAGTCGAACTGGAGGGAGCGCTCGGGATGGCGCTCATTGGCGCTAAGGTAGGGTTCGGAATGCTGGGGCGGCATCGGGCGTGGGGTTGGAGAGGATTGAGGCAGCCGGGGGTAAATTGGCGAACGCGAATCGTGACGGGAGTCAGCTATTAGCAGCCGTGGAGGTGAACGTAAATTCAGCCGGAAGGGCTTCGGTCCAGTCAGACAGACCGCGGATTTTACAGGAGGAAACGGAGAAAACGGAGGGACCAAGGCAAGTTTGCCCGCGGATTGCGCGGATGAGCGCGGATACGGAACAGAGGATGTCTTTCCCATCCGCGTCCGTCCGCGCAATCCGCGGGGAAATTCCGGGGCCGGAGGGAGATTATTCGGAGGAAAACGCGTTGAAGGCGTCGGGGCTCGCGGCCAGTTTCGCCGGACCATGAATGCTGCCGTTCGCATCGCACTCGTTTCCGGGCTGGTGGCGACGGTGGCGGGCGCGGCGCCGTTTGTGCCGGTCACCACCCCTTTTCTGGAACGTCACGTTCCCTACGAGCCCGCGCCGCCGTTGCTGAACCATGCGGATTTCGGGGACGTCTTGCGCGACGCGAAGGTCATGGCGTCGGACTACGAGGAGGGACAACGGCCGGACTTGGTGCAGGATCATCCGGTTCGCGATGACACGATCATGTGGTGGTCATCGAAAAACTTTCCCGCGTGGATCAAATGGTACCTGCCGGAAGTGCGCTCGGTCGCGCAGCTCACGCTCAACCTGCGCGCCCCGAACACCCGGGTATTTCATTTCTTCATCGAGGGATCCGAGGATAGCGGGGCGAACTGGAAGCTGCTGCACGATCAGCGCACCGGATCGGCCCTGATCCCGGCCGACGGCCTCGAGATCGTGCTGCCGGCTCCCGAGCGGGTAAACGCGCTGCGGCTCACCGTCACCGGGAGCTCGAAGGCCGATGAAGGCCCGATGATCTCGAAGCTGGCGGCGTATGCGTTGCCCACCGGCCGCACGCTCGAGGCCGCGGTCGGCGACCTGGATCATCAATACTCCGCCGCCAACGTGCCGCTCACGCGTGGCGCCCAATCCTGGCAAGGCACCGCCTGGCGGGGTGAACGCATTCACGCGCAATTTGTGGCCTGGACCTCGGCAGAGCGAACGGGACTGCGGGCCGACGTGTCCGCGCTGCGGGACGCCAGCGGCCATGAGTTGCCCGCGACGGCCCTGCGCACGCGCTTCGTGCGCAACGTGCTGGCCGAAGGCGAGCCGGTCGGTGACGTGCTCGATGGCGCGGACCGCGTGGACATGCCCGCCGGCTCGTACCGCGCGGTCTGGCTGACCGTGGAAATTCCGCGCGAGGCCACGCCCGGCACCTACACGGGTACGCTCACCCTGCGCGTGGATGGGATTGAGCCGAAAGTGTTTCCGTTGTCGCTCGAGGTCCTGCCGGCGACGCTGCCGTCGCCTGCGGACTGGAAGTACCACCTGGATATCTTCCAGCACCCATGGGCGATCGCGCGGATGCATGGCGTGAAGCCGTGGAGCGACGAGCATCTGCAGGTCATGCGGCCTTACATGCTGGAGCTGGCGCACGCGGGGCAGAAGGTCATCACGGCGACGATTACGCCGCGGCCGTGGGGCAAGCGCGACTACGACGACTACGACACGATGGTCACGCACACGAAGCTGCCGGACGGCTCGTGGAAATTCGATTACACGGTGTTCGACCGCTACGTGGAGTACTCGATGAGCTGCGGGATTTCGCAGCAGATCAACTGCTACTCGATGCTCACCTGGTCGGGCCACATGGAGTACACCGACGCCGCGACCGGTGACACCCGACTGGCAATGAGCGAGCCGGGCACACCGAGCTACGCGGATTACTGGGGACCGTTCCTGAAGGATTTTGAGCAGCACCTGGAGGCCAAGGGCTGGCTGGAACGGACGAGGATCGCGGTCGACGAGGCGCCGGCGGCGATGATGAAGGCCATGGTGGCGGTCATCCGCGACAACTCCCCGCGCATGAAAGTGGCGCTCGCCGGCAACCAGACCTCGTCGCATTACGGCGGACTCGATCTGGCGGACTTCACCATCATTCTCGATAAGGCGAGCGACGAGCTTTACCGCGACATCGCGCAGCGGCGGAAGGACGGGAAGGTCACGACGTTCTACATCTGCCTCGATCCGAAGCGGCCCAACACCTTCGTGAAAAGCCCGCCGGACGAAGCGGTGTGGGTGGGCTATTATGCGTGGGTGAACGGCTACAACGGCATGGCTCGATGGGCGCTTTCAACCTGGCCGGAGAACCCGCTGCACGAGACGCTTTATTCGTGTCACCCGTGGCGGAAAGATCTGCCGCCCGGCGATGAATTTCTCCTCTATCCCGGCCCGCGCAGCGGCGTGCACTGGGAGATGTTGCGCGACGGCATCGAGGAGTTCGAGAAACTGTCCTGGCTGCGGGACCGCAACGGCGGGACGTTACCCGCAGCCGTGGCGACGGAGCTCGAGGCGTTTCGTGACCCGAGCCTGAAGCAGCTGGGCGATGACGACAATGTCCGCCGCCATGTGAACGCGATGCGGCGGGAAATCGAGGCCGCAGCGAAGGGGGCGAAATGAGTGGTCTCCTCCAATCCTTTCCGCGGATGGCGCGGATCAACGCGGATGATGATGCCGAGCCGGCCACAAGCTATCCGCCATCCGCGGAGTGTTTTCCTGGGATCTTATGAGCATCAAGGTCGGCATGGTCGGCACGGGCCAGATGGCCCAGAGTTTCATCCCGCTGTTCAAGGCGCATCCGCTCGTGCGCGAGGTGGTGCTCTGCGATCTCGACGCGCCGAAGTTGCGGGCGTCGGCGGAGAAATTCGGCGTCGCGCGCACCTGTCCGTCGCTCGACGACATTCTCGGCACGGACGTGGACGCCGTGGCGATCATCACCCAGCACTGGTTGCATGGGCCGCAGGCGGTGAAGTCGCTGCAGGCGGGCAAGCACGTCTACTCGGCCGTGCCCTGCGCGGAGACGATTCCAGAAATCACCGCCGTGATGCGCGCGGTGGAGCAGAGCGGGCGCATCTACATGATGGGCGAGACGAGTTATTATTACCCGCACGTCGTCTGGTGCCGGGAGCAGCATCGCCGCGGGGTGTTTGGCGAGATCACGTTCGTGGACGCGAGCTACCATCACGACTGGGACATCACCAGCATCGACTCGCGCGGGATCATTCGCGCGCGCACGGGTGACAAGTTCCTCGAACTGGCCGGTTCCCCGCCGATGCACTACGCGACGCACTCGGTCAGCCAGGTGCTCGGCGTGACGGGCGGATACATGACCAAGGTGTCGGCGCTCGGCTGGCGCGATCGCCATCCCGACGGCATTTACGACCCCAAAGTGAACAAGTACCGGAATGCCTTCTCCAACGAGACGGCGCTGTTCGCGATGAGTGACGGGGCGTGCGCGCGGGTGAACGAATTCCGTCGCGTGGGCCATCCCGGCGGGGAGTTCATGACGCTCTGCGGCACCGAGGCCAGTTTTGAGTACAACCAGGCGGGGCGGGTGATCATCGGGAAGAGTTTTTCCGACACGAAGCGGCTCGACGACATCCTGACCCTGCGGCCCGGCGTGTATGGTGGCACGGCCATCGCGCACGATACCGCGCGGCTGCCCAAGGAATTCGAAAAGATGCCCAACAACCACTGGGGGTCGCACCAGTTCCTGGTGGACGACTTCGTGAAGGCCTGCGTCAGCGGCGAACAGCCACCGAACAACATCTGGCAGGCTGCACGCTACATGATCCCCGGCCTGATCGCCCACGACTCGGCCGAGCAGGGCGGGGTGCAGCTGGATGTGCCGGATCTGGGCGGACCCAAGAAGGTTTAGCCACAAAGAGGCGCAAAAAGCGCAAGCAGGCGTTTGGTTAGACCAAACTATGCTGCATGAGGGCTTTTTTTACGCCTTCTGGCCCCTCTTTGTGGCCAACATTCCGGAATTAGGCTGGCTCACGGGCGCAAGTGATTCGCGTGAAGACTGCGGGGACGGGCTGAGGGGCCGTTGACCGTGTCATAAAGTCGGGGTTGAGTGGGGAAAATCAACCGCGGCCCGGCGCGCCGCCCACTCCATGTCCGCTCTCGAAGCTCCACCCCAGAAACCCGATGACGGCCGGTCCGTCATCGACATGTCCAAGATGAACGAAGGGCAGCGCGCGGCGCTGCAGGTCACCGAAGCGGCCCGCGAGTCGCACGACGATCTCAGCTTTGTCGCGCACCTCTTTATGGGCCGGTTTCGACCCAAGAAGCTCTATCCCGTCACCGAGATCGACTCCGCCGAGAAGGCGCGGGCCGACCAGTTCCTCGCGGAGCTGAGCATCTTCCTGCGCGACCGCGTGGACCCCGACCTGATCGACCGCACGGGGGAGATTCCCGACGACGTCATGGCCGGCCTCGCCCGGCTCGGCGCGTATGGCATCAAGGTGTCCCGCGAGTATGGCGGTCTGGGCTTCTCGCAGACGACCTACTGCCGTGCCTGCCAACTGATCGCCAGCCATTG
>JADMIO011113659.1_pt1 | contig 11865 bp, 7 predicted proteins | sample 8958161 | NCBI WGS metagenome assembly JADMIO01 (sample SAMN16585339, study PRJNA669376) | soil metagenome | isolation source: Crop rotation soil | place: USA: Cullars Rotation, Alabama | collected 2011
GACAACTTGTCCACGTGGAATTCTAAGCTTAGGATCCCAATGTGCTGGAAAGAAATCTCGCCGCGCTCCGCCCTCCCGCTCATTCGCTTTTTCGGTTCGTTTGACGCCGATCAATCGCTGAGAAAGGTGCTGCTATGACGTCAGAGCAACGGACGGCGATTCAAAGTGTGGTGTGGCTATAGGAAGATGCTGTTATTTTCTCTCATGCGGAGGACAACAGTGGAAAATAAATGCTATTTATCAAGGGCGAAGCTTCGAGGGACGCCGGGAGGGATTTTCCTCCAATTTTTGGAAATGTATACTGAATTATCACGTAATCTATTGATGCTCCCCCTCCGGACCATTGCTTCCAGTTTGCCTATAGTATCGTTAACTGAAAATGATATCGTATCTGTATCATGATGTCATTTTACTATCAGTCAATGACATGATATCATTCATTTTCGATATTTCTGATGATTCCTGATTCCTCGATAAATAGAATAACGATATCATCAATTGACGACAATGTATTATCATTGCTACTTCATAAATCCTAAGAGAGCAAGAGACGGATTTCAATCATTTTTTATATCAAACGATAAATTGATAATAAGATGCTATACGATATCATTTCTGTTGCACAAGCAAAAAGTTGGTAGTACAGCGCAGGGCCGTCAATCATCTTCGCATGGGTACGAAAATTCGAAGCGATGGCGGGCGCGCTGCTTCGCGGCGAGACCAGTTTCTGCTGGTCGACGACGCAGCTGGAACGCTAGAAGGTGGCCGTCAGCTGAGCTGCTGCGTTGGGTGCGCCGATGACGTAGGTGGAAAATCGTTACTTGGTCGCGCGCCAGCACGCTCCCGCGGCGCTCGTCCGCTCATGCTGCGCTCTTTGCCTCCAACAACGTGCGAAGTTTGCTCCACACAATCGCGTCTGATAACCCCTCTTAACGTAGCATTTTTACTTTTGTGGCGTGTTTGCTCTCCACTTGCTCCCCACCATCAACATGATTGAAGAGTGAATGAGAAAGTGTTCGCCTTTTCGCAATAATTCTCGCTTCATCGCCTCGCCAACGACGATATGTCGTTGCAGCGGCCTCTGCTGAACGTCAAGCTGCTTTCTTCGAGATATCGGACGTTTTCCAGTCGAATATTAAAAGTATGTCGGGAAGCGACGCAGAAGGCGTTCTCGCCGCGATATTTGCTGCCGACGAATATTTTTCTGAGCGTGTCGCTATCGGGTTTGGGAGATTTGCTGCAGCAGAGCAGCATGGCGCTGAACGACAAGGTAGAGTCGCACGATTTGAGTCGAACGGCGAAAATGACAGCGATGGGGCTGCCGACGGGGATTATCTGCCACTACTGGTACATTTGGTTGGACAGAACATTTGTGGGCACGACGACTCGCATCGTAATGAAGAAAGTGTTCGTCGATCAGTTGGTGCTGTCCCCCGTATTATGGCTCGTTTACTTCGGCTGTATGGGCCTAATAGAACAATCCGGGAGGGAGAAGTTCATCGAGCGGCTTCGCTCCTGCGGCCTTCCCATGTATATCAGCGAGTGGCTCATTTGGCCTCCCGCCCAAGCCATCAACTTCTACTGGCTGCCCACTAAGTACCGCGTACTTTACAGCAATATGATCACGTTAGGTTTCAATTGGTACATCTCGTACTTAGTTCATGATCAGACTGACTTATAAATTATGTTTTCATGACGACGCTGCGTTTTCCGATTTCAAGTCCCCCAATTGTATTTGGTTCTGGACAAGTTTACGTCTGAAAAAATGAATTATTAGCTAGCTGGAAGAAATTCTGATATCGCTGATGTCACTACTTTGGCAAATACGATTTTTAGCTATTGCAAGTCTATTCGGTAACAAAGTATCCAAAAATATTAGCGAAAAATCGAATCAAATAATGCTCCTGGAACTTGTATTTGGAGGGAATTGGACTCGGAGAATACCATTACATTTTATGCGATGCCGCTAGCTGTGACGCCTCTAGAGATGTTATTATTATGCAATGAGCGTAACGAATGACTAGCATTGACCGCTGGTCGATCGATATTTCGGCGTTGTAGACGCTGTGATCGTTTTTTGAAGTGATCTGTTGAAGCGTACCGGTACGACAAATATAGCAAACGTCATGCATTGATTGATCTGCCCAGACAGCTTAATTTGATTCGACTACTCAAGCACCTAGTATACTTTTCTTTTCCATGTCTTTCAGCCGATGCTTGTGACTTTACCGTTTTCCGATATGATGATCAGTCACCCATCCTGTTCTCTTCTCTTGGACAAGTTAGCTTGCACTTTATCCTTTATCCCGTTTTTTCATCTACCCTTAATACCTAATTCTTACGTAGTCTGCATGATTTTTGATTGGGCAGCATTTGTAGATCGGCAGTAAAAATAACTGAGCCGCTCCTTTGACAAGCAGCAGCTAATCTATTCTTTGATGACGCGTGATACGTAACACTCTGATAGGATGCGATGAGACGCTTCAAAGAGGAAACGGATTGTGGTCGGATATCGAACAAAACCGATTTGAATTCGAAGGTTACACTAAACTAATGTTCTTGGCAAGGATTTATTCCGCCGATTCCATGGTCGAATCCAATAATCTATTACTTAGCAGAGCTTTAAGATCACCTCTGCTAAATTTCAACCAAGTTGGTGCATACTTGCCAAAATTGTTCAAAAAGAAAATTGATTGGTTACTTTATTACCACCTAGTCTAAGACATCGAACACAATCATGACAATTAAGAGACAATTACGAAATCGACGTTGCAAACGGAAAGCTTTCAAAGATAAAGACATAACAATAGCAAAATTTAACCGGTTTCAGAGCAGTAAAACAAAGTGTAAAAATCACGAAATCTTGTAGGAACCAGTGTTTTACCTGATCTCGAATTTTAATTCTGACATGTCAGATTATACCGACGTCAGGTCAAACAGTGGTAGTAATATGAATGATTCGCGTCGGTCTCGCTCCCAACATCTCGGGGTTTCGATCCCCCCACCCCCGCCGTCCCTTGGTGGCAAGCACGCGACGACCGACCAAGGTTCTCATCCGCATTCTCAAGTCGGGTATCGATACCCGCAACAGCTGGCCGCGCGAAATTGAACGCGAATATACATCTTAAGGAAAAAATCTTCGAATCGTAAATGTCGTATAAATATTTATAATCGGTAATACTATATATTAATTAGAATATGTCCACTGTGCGCATGTGGCACACACTTACATTTACCAGGATCAAGTTTATGAAGTATCCATTTTCGATCGAATGCCTTTTTCTAATCAAAACTTTGTACCACTACTCGATATTTTCTATTTCCATAGTAGCATTTGCAGCAATATTCTGTATAGGTTTAATTTTGTTCTTTTCCTGTATTTCTGAGTACAGTTTTCGTTACTTGTATCTACACTCGTCGACATCTCTTATATTTTCGAATAGACCATTCTTACATTCATCGTGGCTGATCAAATAGTTTTCAATTTTTTTAATAGCAGTAAACAATGCCCTCTTAGAGAGGCTACTATTTTACTGACAATCATTATGATTCCCAAAAAATCCAGTGGCAAGTAAAATCCAAGCGCACCGCCAATAGCCCCAGCAAATGCTGCAAATGTAAATTCATATTCTTCTTCGAATAATGGATAATCAAAGTTCACCAGCTGAACTGCAATGCGTGCACCAGAATCACTACGTCCAGCACTGTACGTCATTGCGTAGCTCCAACGTTCGCACAACTGTATCTTATCGCCACATCTCTCCTTCACACAATGCATATCATCAGTGTCATTATACTTTGCACACTCAACATATGTGCTCAATTTGCATTCCTTAAAGAGGTTCAATTGGACCCAATCTGACCAACTTGTCGGAGTGCAATTGCACATTTGCTGAAACATTTCAATGCGACATTCGGACACGCAATTTTCGCGCGATTTATATTCGTTGCAACTGTTCAAAGATTTCAGCGAAAGATGTATGGCAGAGATAGCAACTTTAATGAATGTTTCAGCATAAAACAAGCTAGTTAGTTGATAACTATCAACTCGCGCTCTATCCCAGTAACTGGTTATATTGCTTCCCAATAAATTGATCTTCATAGCTCTTTCGTAATCAGCGTAATATTTATTTGGAAGTGAATTGCTGTTCGCTGTGACGACAAACATTTCTTTTGGATTACGTACTGCGTATCGATCAAAAGATATTCGGTAGCAGATGTAGCAGTCTCGTCCAACACTTATCACTTCGTGAATAGGTATTTTAGATTGATTTCGACATTCATAATATCCCTGACAGTTTGTGGCATGATACGCATTGAACGAGAATAAAGCGGCAATCTGAAAATTTAAAAAACAGTAGCAAGTACTGATATGAATGTATGCAGTTTAAATCGTTAAGCGAATAAGCTGAATGGTTAAACACAGAATCTGTTGATTACTTCTTTCTAATTTTCAGGAATAAGAATTTTGCGACTGTCGAGAAAGACTATATGATGCCGTACATTTAACATTGAATATTATTTTCATCTGCAACTATTCGATTTTTTTCTGTAAATACTATATTTAGTGCAAAAAAGTCTCTAAATTATAAAAAGAGCCCGTTAACGCCGTATTGGATATATTTTGCCCTACATGACGAGGTTCTAAACACAAATCAGTTTGCAAGATATTCTCTTATCTGAAATTTATTCATATTATGTGCACGTATCCAATTTTGTTTGAAACAAAGGCGAATCATCTTAAAGTAATAAAAATTATGATGAGAATATATTTCCCAAATGGGTTCGGGTACAGCTAATCAAAAGCGCAATGATGCTCAATATGAACTACACTGGATGCTTTGAAACTGATAAGATTTTGCACAAAAAGTAATACTAATAGGAAAATGTAATAATCTCAGATTAAAATAATTTTTAGGGTATCATTTATGCTTGCAGGACAGTAGTCATTTATCGCTATTCTATGCGTCTGCATGATGCTATAATGCTCGCTTGTCAAGCATCATAAATTTGCATAATGCCTTAGAATCAAAAAACCTCGTACCATTTTTTAGTTCTTATTGAAAATTGATTACTATTTTTGTAATATGTTCGGATCGCAACCTCCTATGGAAAAGAATAAGAAATTTGCACAAATCTTCTTGAAAACGAGACAACGGACTATACAATAGGCCCCTAATTGTAAAATATTTTAGAGCATATTTTCGAACGTCATTTTGGCCCCACAACGAGTTTTTCGCTGGAAGTTTGCTTACTTAAAGTTTCCCCCAGGGGACTTCCTGATCCAAGTTGCAGCTTTAGGCGTTTCATTTACTAGCCAGGATAGCCCTTTTTCAACACCCTATGTATCCCACGCCTAGGCACCAAAAATATCAATCTTATAATATAAGTGCCAGACGTCTGTTTGTCTGTCTATTTGTAACTTTGATTATGAAGCAATTGAAACTTGCATTTCATTGATAAAGGTATCGGAATTGAGATTTACTAAAACTGCAGTTTGCAAAAAAGTTTGGCTTTTACATATAGTACTTTTCAGATAAAGTGTGTTAAAATTGCAGTTAAGTAACTTGCATACCTCGAGGCCAAATTTTTGACGCAATTCATAAACAGAAATATTGAGTGATTCTAGTTTTGCTTCTAGATAAACAAACGCCTTATACGAGTCTTCGGTTGATCTAGGATCATCTAGCAAACTTCGATTCATCTGATTCACCAAATAAGGGAGCGTAAAATCGAAATCATGATTTTCGTAATAGAGATATGGACCTAATTCGATTGTCGCAAGCCAATACAGATACATATTGACAATATAACGAAGATCATTTGTCCATTTCCTGCTTTCAAGAAAGCCTGTTTTTGTCATATTCGCATAATTGAAAAATTCTTCTACATGGGCATGCTGTTTCAAACGTTGAGTATTAGTCAGTTCTCTTGGATGAAGGTAAATGCATAGGGTGGCAGGTTTTAATGTTATTGATTCATTATTTACTAACTTCATCTTGTAGACTGTTGGTTTTTCTAAAAAATGCTGTGCAATAGGAACACTCACTTCTACAGTCTTATAGAAGAAGCAGCCAATCAAGATGCATTTGAAAACGGAACTCAAATTCCATTTCAACTTGCCAACGGCCCAACCAATTATGTGTACCTTACATAAGAGATTCGTAAATTTGCTAAAAGTATCTGATTTAACCACAGTTGAGCGAGAGTCATCGTCCGAATCGTTGCTTATTTTCGCTGCAGGTTGAACTTCAATAATTATAGTTTGAGATTTTTTGAAAAATTTCAATTTCAGTTTTGCCAAGAATAACTCAAACAGCCGAGCGAAAAGTAAATATGCAATACAAAGCAAGTCGAATAAGCTGTAACTCAGAAGGAAACCGACAATTCCACCAAGTGTTCCTAGAAACGTTTCGAAAGTAAAACTTAATTTTTCCTCGTATATTGACATATGCGTCGTAGAAATGTATAAATTTATTGCAGTGATAGGACTACGGCTGGCAAAATAGTATGATTGCAACTCCTCGACTTTTGCAAAAATTGACAGCTGCTCACATGGTCTTAAACACTGATTAAGACATTCATCTTTCAGTGGCTTGCTTAAGTTCCGGCAAACAGTGTAATGCTTCAAGTTGCAACGAGCGAGTGTGGCTGCCTGAAATATGTAATAATTACTAATCGTGTGGTATCGGTTATGGTATACGTATTCGTATACCAACTGCATGTGTGTTACTTTGGCACGGAAAGTCCAAAAGGATTCCAGTTCCTGAATAAGCCACGAAATGAATCTACCGGCATCACCTCACTCATCATCCTTATCCTCGAAAATTAAAAAGTTGGCGATTTGCGAATTATATTGTTTGTTTACAGACATCATTTAAAATGGTCCAATTTTTAAAGTGAATAAAGCATTTCACCTCCCTCACTAGCATTAAAAATTAAAATTAAATTTGTAGAAGAAAAGACAAACTTTATTTATGTATTCAAGCAAATTCGGCCAAGACGTTGGTACGCATTTGCAGTGTTCCAGAATAAACTTGATGCGGCAAGTTGCTTCGCATTGGTAAATGGTTTGCTCACCACAGCGTTGTGTATCGTCATTCATTTTTGAAATCCTGTTATATCTTATCAGTTCCAAAGGCATGATAACTTCCTGACCAAAGCTCACTTGATAAAATATATCAGCATTGGAAATATCGTTGAACAGTCGATCAACAAATGCAATAGTGATCATCTTGCCATTGATACCAACATTTTTACGATTTGGAAGATTATGCTGAACAAGGCCAATATGAAAATTGTTCGTGATGCTTATTGGGCGCAGACTGAACGGCATTTCATAGCATATCTGATTTACGCCTATAAACTTTGTGTGAATGATATCTATTACATATGAGATGTAAGCGCCAAATTCATACAAAGCAATGTAAAAGGCATAATATTCAGCAACTTCATAACCAAACCCCTGACGGAGCTCATCGACTGTTATATTTAATTTTGATATCATTTTTTCCAATATATTCAAAGCAATATTTAAATCGTCATCATTTGTATAATTTTGATTGCATTTTGCATGTATACCAGCTTCACAGTTCGATAGGTCGATCAAATACGCATGAACAGCGTTGCGGACAGCGTTGTTCCAACGACGATCCTTCGTAATAAAATCATTTTTACTCCAGTTCTGTTTATGCAAATATTCTAATGCAGTGACTAATCTCTTTGGTTGTTTTTCTAACGAACGACTCTCGTCCAATTCTCCATAATCGAGCGGCAAACATATTGTTGAATTGGGTAAAATCCTTGATTGGCTATAGTCAACATATGAGTTAATCACCACGGGCAGAGCGAAATATTCGCTCATTGTTAATCCGACCATTATCAGCGATATCAAGCCTAAGAAAATTCTTAAAAAAAGAAAAGGAATATTAGATGACCTAATCCACTTCAAGATTATAGCAAAGAAAGCAGAAGAGGCTCTTTCCACAAATGTCTCACTGAAACAATTATGATTTTATAATTTATAACGGTCATACGTAGTATAGAGCGAACTACTGAAGAGTTACAAATTATCAGTTTGCTGGATGTTCCTGCGGGTTGCAAGTTTCTATCGGGGAAACAAAATGTCGAAGTAAAAATTAATCGAATATAAAATGTCAGATGCATAAGAATATCGTTAGTTTTCTATTCTTGAGACACATAATTCTTTTATTACATTCTTCCTTTTCCTTCAACTGATTTGCTTCTGTCCCGTTTCTACAGCACTATAAATGCGTAAAAGGCTACAGTAGTTTAGTGCCCGCATCTATTGGTACCGGTAGCTAAATTTGAAGGCTGTAGCTTACCGCTTTCATCTATTATTTGCTATAGAATCGATAATTAAATTTTTACGTTTAAAATATCGAAAGTTTTTCAAAATTGAGAACGATCATGATTTGGCTATCAAGTATCCAATCGAGCTGAGTTTGGCAGATTTAAACATAGCATTTCAACCTCTACAAATAGTATAGCTTTCACCGAAATCTGTGATTCACCCCCGGATCAAGTAGGTCGATCCTACCGTGAATCCCCTCACAAATTTTGTATATACAGCATTCGTAATAACTTCACACGAGTGAAGTCATTCTGAATGATTTTACCTGTGCCGTTTTGATTTCGAAGTGCGCTCATCTTCATTAATGTTATCATTTTTGACGCGAGTACAAGATTTTCTTGCCAATTTTTCATCAGCAATTTTTCGTTGACGAGCTTTAATCAAAATTTTGATGCCTTTTGTTACATAAATAATAGTATCCAAAACAGTGATGCCGAGCCATAACCCCAGTGCACCGCCTAATGCTCCAAAGAACTGTGGAAATGACATTTCCCATATCTCCTCAAAAATCGGATAATCGTAACTTGCTATGACCAGTTTTATAGTGGCAAAGAGTTTGCCTTTTGTGTTTGTGACGATCGATCTGATATCGCCTTCATGTATATCTAACCTAGAATATATTTTCTTCTCACACTTTCTTAAGCAACGATTTTCACATGCAATCAGATTTTTGCGAGCTTCTCCAGCGTTCATTGAATTTTCTTCTTGGAAGCAAGTCATGTAATTTTTCAAATAGCATGCGTTTTTGCTCGATACGTTTGCCTGAAAATATTGGTACGTTGTGAAAGACAACTGATAGTCACCGGTCCCTCCCCCCTTCCAGCGCCCAGGTCTGCCCAGCAGCCATTTTCCAGCTACAATGATAAACTGCTGATGTTAAATTCCAGTGAAATTGGCGTCCCTAAATGTTGATAGGCCATCTTGCCTGTTAATGCGGATGAGAGTTGATTCATACAGTATATATAATACATATTCAAACAAAGGGGATTTTCTTAGCTCTTTGAAGCATACAAAAAACGAGCAAATTGGGAATAGGTTTCGCACTTTTTCTCTCGCGATAGCTTTATTAGGATTAATTCGATTATTACCTTATTTTAAAACAGTTATCCCAAACTGCCTCTAACATTTTCGTTAAAATATCAGCTAATTTGATTAAAAATGAATTCTACCGCAGGCGATGGGATATCACGGTCCAAACACGCATTCGTCAAATCCACTAACGAAATTAGTGCATTGGCGAGCGCACGCGTGTTTGGATTGTGATATTCCATCAACTGCAGCAGGCTTCATTTTATCTTTAGGCAGACAATTTTTACACTCGGCAAAGTTTGGCTCGATCAAAGATTTTTACTTAAAACTTATTAAATACGTTTTCATGGATTTCATTACCCCAGTGAGCTCATATTTAGATAAATTTTCCTAAATATGACTTGATCGAATTTTTTTGACAAAGAATTTTCCAAAATTTGCTTTATCAAAGCGAACTCTAAACAATCTTTCCGAAATCAATTCGGTGAAGCAAAATTCTTCTTTTTCGAAAATGAGCACCCTGAAGTAGAAAAATCAGCAAATAATTGATTATTAAATCTTACTTTAATGAATTTATCAAGTGCTCTGCCGAGACAACACTAATCGCAACAATTTAATTGCAAAACATTGATAGTTTGCTAAATATAGACGGTTTGCTGTAGTTAATCTTTTATGTACGAAGCTAAAATCTTTCCTATGATCCCTGTGCGAAATGATACGATTTTCTATCTCAAACTTTTCAATATTTGAACTTTATGATCATTAAAACCTTTTTATTTTAACTAATTTTATGATGAATTATAATTCTTGATTATGAATGGGGATCCATTGACCCACATAAGCCAATTAACGCTTATTAATGTAGTTTGCTTTCAAAGTAAAGCACATGATTCGAATATGCAGTCAGTAAGCCCACAGAAAATGATACCCTAATAAGCGAAATATGACGTGATTAATGATATTCTTCTTCTATTGAATTATCCAGGCTTGCTATCGTCATATAAATTATATTAAAATCGAGGTTTAATGATGTAACGAGAGACTAAGATTAAAAGGACCAACCTTGTCTCCATTAGCGGAAATGCAACTACAAATAACTTGAATATATTCTGTGCGACAATTAGACTCGCATAATTTCTCTGACGATGTTTCACTGCAAACTAGCTCGCCGCCCTTACGCGAAATTTTTTGATAGACAGAATTAATATTGATCATTATCGTAGATAAAATGTTGTCAAATAAGGCTGAAAAGGTAATGCTAATATCTTCAAGATTTCCTAATTCGTATACATCACCCATTGCAAGGTACATCGCTGATTGAAAATATTCGTCGGGATGGTCTAACGCTTCTGATATATGCGCTTGAACAATAATTGAATCCCTGTTCTTCAATGACTGCTGGTCGAAACGCATGTTGATGCAAACTAAACTATGTTCCACAAGTGATACTCTATCAATTTCAATGCGTGTAGATGTTAGGACTCCTTGATCGTAGAAAGCGGCAGTAATATTGAACACAGTCGCAACTTGGGCGCCATATTTATTCTTTAGCTCTTGAACGGAAATATCAAAGAGCTTCATTTTGTTATCAAGAATATTGATAGCTATAGCTATGTCCCTAGAGCTAACATTTAAATTTTTAATGTACCCGATTGTTCCACTTGTATAAAATCCTTCGAACTGTTGAATTAAGAAGAGATAATAATGCGCAACATATAGCAACGAATTGGGCCATTTCTTCTCTATGTTTAAAATGGCATCTTTTGAGACATTGGTACCGTTAAAAAAAGCAACTAATGATGTTTGATAATGATTTGTTTTGTGTGAGGGCGGCACCGAAAATGAATTTTGGTTAGATGAGTAAACGTCCAGATAGGCCGGTATCACGTCCACACATATGCTTGATTGTGGTAATGCAACAGATTGATTGAATTTTGACTGCGGGGTGAATGACGTCTTTGAAGCAGCATAGCTTGCTATAAGATCGTAACTTGTGCTTGCTGTAAAGTGTCCAAATATTATCCAAATTATTAACAGCGAAATTTTATGCAATACCCATTTTACAGCATTAGCTTTATTCCGTCCAGATGTATTTACATCAAACTGTTGTAGCAGTAGCTTTATTCGATTGAACAGTTTGGAATTATTTTCAAGCGGCACTTCGGAGATCTCAAAAGTTTCGCTCATTTCAGAGTGACTTTCAGTTATACTTCAGCGTCTACAGTTCTTCGAATTTCTAATATGAACGGCGCGTGGGATATAATTACTGAAAATAGATAAATTTCTTCTATTATTGTTGACGTTGCACAGGTGGTATAATAAAAATCGAAGAGAACGTTGCTAGACTTCAATTAATCTTCAATTCTTTACTGTTAAGACACGCTTTTTCTAACGACCGACTTTCCTTTGGAACAATTTTTTGAAAGCTGTCAGATTAAGGTAAAATTTGATATTTGGGAGTA
>JADMIO011246983.1_pt1 | contig 11864 bp, 10 predicted proteins | sample 8958161 | NCBI WGS metagenome assembly JADMIO01 (sample SAMN16585339, study PRJNA669376) | soil metagenome | isolation source: Crop rotation soil | place: USA: Cullars Rotation, Alabama | collected 2011
CGGTGGCAACGCGGCGTCGATGGCGGGCTGGGGCGAGCCCGGCCACCACGACGCGACGTGCGCGGCCGGCGGCGCGCCGGGCAATCACAACGAGGGCGGGGCCGGCGCGTGCGGCGTGACGCCGCCCGGCAGCACGAACGGCGCGACCACCGGCGATCGCGGCGGCGGCGGCGGCGCGGTCGGCTGGATCCACGTGCGCGCGGTGGCGCGATCGCTCGCCGGCGTCGCGAGCCCGCCGGTCACCGCGTCGACGGCGTCGGTCGAGTAGTCAGCTCGCGCACTCGCCTTCGCCGCTCTCGACGACGAACGCGGTGGTGGTGCCGAGGTCGATGTAGTCGTCGGCGACCGCGTCGGCCTCGCCGAGCTCGCTGAGGTCCGCGATCAGCGCGCGCAGCTCCTCGATCGGGACGCCGGCCCAGAACGCGTGGTCGGTGCCGCCGCGCGCGATGTAGAACCCGAGCAGCCGCTCGAGCGTCGCCGACGCGCGCCGGGCCGGCACCTTGCCGATCAGCCGGCCGAACGCTGCGCCGGAGTTGCCGATCCCGCCGCCGGCGTAGACCAGGTACTGCGGCGCCGGCTTGCCGCCCAGCTTGCGCATGCCGCCCTGGAAGCCGATGCCGGCGATGTAGTGCTGGCCGCAGCCGTGCGGGCAACCCGACACCTTGACGTCGAGGCCGCGCGCGCCGGCGACCAGGTCGGGGCGCGCGTCGAGCAGGTCGGTGAGGATCTGCGCGAGCCCGCGCGACGCGGTGACCGCGAGCTTGCAGCTCGACGCGCCCGGGCAGCTCGTGACGTCGGCGAGCGAGTTGGCGCCCGGCTTCGCGAGGCCGGCCGCGATCAGCTCGCGGTGGAGCGCGCCGAGCCGCGACACCGGGACGAACCGCAGCACGAGGTTCTGCTCGTTGGTCATCCGGACCTCGCCCTCGCCGTAGTTGACCGAGAGCTGGCCGAGCGCGCGCAGCTGCGCCGCCGTGATGTCGCCGAGCACCAGGCGGATCACGACCGTCGTGAACCCGGGCTGCTTCTGCACCCGCACGTTGTCGGCGGCCCACGCCTCGAAGGCGGGGTCCTGCACCTGGCTCTGCGCGAGCGACACGCGCGCGAGCGGCCGCGTGGTCGGCTGGGCCGGCAGCGCGAGCGGCACGCCGCCCTCGGCCTTGATCGTCGCGCGCTCGGTCGCGTACTCGGCGAGGAACGCGGGCACGCCGATCTTGTCGATCGCCCACTTGAGCCGCGCCTTCGCGCGATTCGTGCGGTTGCCGATCCGGTGGAACACGCGGACGATGGCGTCGGCGGCCTCGAGGATCTCGCCGGCGGGCACGAACTCCTCGACGACGAGCGCGCTGCGCCGCAGCGTCGAGAGCCCGCCGCCGGCGATCAGCTTGAAGCCGATCTCGCCGTCGCGCGAGGTCGCGAGGAACCCGAGGTCGTTGATGAACGCCTGCGAGCAGTCGGTGCCGCAGCACCCGCCGATCGACGGCTTCAACTTGCGCGGCAGCGTCGAGCTGTACTTGCCGCGCAGCAGGTGGCGCGCGAGCGCCTCGACGTACGGCGTCGGATCGAACGCCTCGTTCGCGGCGACGCCGGCGAACGGGCAGCACGTCCAGTTGCGCACCGAGTGTCCGCACGCCTCCTTCGTCGTGATGCCGGCGGCGGCCAGCGTCGACAGGGCGGCCTCGACCGTCGAGGTCTCGACGAAGTGGTACTGCACGTTCTGCCGCGTCGTGACGTGGCACTTGCCGCCGGCGTGGCGATCGGCGACGTCGGCGAGCGCGTCGAGCTGGCTCGGCGTCACGATGCCGCCGGGCAGCTTCGCGCGGATCATCATCACGCCGTCCTGGCGCTGGCCGTACACGCCGTTCAGCAGGCGGAACGAGCGCCAGTCGTCGGGCGACAGCTCGCCGCGCTCGAACGACTCGAGCCGCTGGACGAACAGGTCGACGTCTTCGCGACGGGCGAAGCCGAGGCGGCCGACGGGAGGGGACTCAGTGGTGGCGAGCGAGGTCATGCTGGGCTCCAGGTTCCGCGTACTCGTTGACGATCACGTTGGCGAGCGAGACGACCGCGCCGACCACGACGATGCCGGGATGGTCGCTGTCGATCGGGGCAGCATCGAGGGTCGCGAGCGTGCCGACCCATCGCGCCGTGCCGGTGTGCGACGCGCCGAGCACGACCGCGGCCGGCGTCGTGGCATCCCAGCCGCGCGCGATCAGCCGGCTCGCGATCGCGCCGCGGGTCGCGAGCGCCATCAGGAACACGAGCGTGGCGCTGCCCGGCGCGAGCGAGTCGACGATCGGTCCGTACGCCGAGGCCGCGTGGCCCGACGCGACGACGAACGCCGTGCTGAGCCCGCGGTGGGTCACCGGGATCCCGGCGAGCGCGGGCGCGGCGATCGCCGACGACAGGCCGGGGACGACCTCGTACGGCACGCCGGCGAGCTCGAGCGCGAGCGCCTCCTCGCCGCCGCGGCCGAGGACGAACGGGTCGCCGCACTTCAGGCGCACGACGCGGGCGCCGCGCCGCGCCGCGCGGACCATCAGGCGATTGATCGCCTCCTGCTCGATCGAGTGCCGGCCGGCGCGCTTGCCGACGTAGAACCGGCGCGCCGTGGGCGCGAGCGCCATCACCGCGTCGTCGACCAGGGCATCGACGAGCACGAGGTCGGCGGCTCGCAGCCGTTCGACCGCGCGCAGCGTCAGGAGATCGGCGGCCCCGGGGCCGGCACCGACGAGCGAGACAAATCCGGTCATGCGTAGAGCCTCTCGAGTGCGCGGAACAGCAGCGGGCGGCGCTCCGTCATCGGAACGCCGGCACGTTTCCAGTCGGACCGGGCCGCCATCGCGACGGTGACCCAGCGCTCGAGGTCGAGCGGCAAGACCGCGTCGAGCGCCTCGCGCAGCAGGCCGGCGAGGGCAGGGGCCACGCCGCGCGTCGAGATCGCGACGGTGACCTGGCCGCGGCGGACGACGCCGCCGAGGAACGCGGTCGCGCTCGCGACGTCGTCGACCGCGTTGACGAATAGGGCGCGCTCGCCCGCGGCGCGCGCGACCTCGGCATTGACCTCGCGGGTCGCGGCGGCGACGACGTAGCGCGCGCCGTCGAGATCGCCGGACACGAACGCGCGCGTCACCACCGCGAGGCCGTCGCGCGCGCGGATCGCGTCGCCGATCTCCGGCGCGACCACGGTCACGCGCGCGCCGGCCGCGACCAGACCGTCGAGCTTGCTCGCCGCGACCGTGCCACCGCCGACGACGACGACCGGCAGGCCGGCGAGATCGAGGAACACCGGATACAGCGTCACGACGCGCGCTCCGTCGGCGCGGGGAGGTGCAGCCCGCACTCGCGCTTGTTCGAGCCGCGCCACCGACCGGCGCGCGGGTCCTCGCCGATCTGGACGAGCGAGGTGCACGGCTGGCAGCCGATCGAGGGGTAGCCCTGATCGTGCAGCGGGTGATACGGCACGTCGTTCGCGTAGATGTGGGCCCACACCTCGTCGTGGGTCCACGCGACGAGCGGGTTGATCTTCAGCAGGCCGAACTTGGGGTCCTGCTCGACCTGCTTCGCGGTCGCGCGCTCGGGCGTCTGATCGCGCCGGATCGCGGTGATCCAGCCTTCGAATCCGGTGAGCGCCTGGCGCAGCGGGAGCACCTTGCGGAGCTCGCAGCAGCGATCCGGATCGCGCGTCCACAGCGCGTCGCCGAACGTCGCCGCCTGTTCGTCGATCGACTGCACCGGCCGCACGCCGCGGATCGTGATGCCGTAGCGCTCCTCGAGCCGGCGCCACAGCGCGTAGGTCTCGGGGAACAGCACGCCGGTGTCGAGCGTGAAGACGTCGATCGCGACGCCGGCGCGCGCGATCAGATCGATCACCACGCAGCCCTCGGCGCCGAACCCGGTCGCGAACGTCACGCGGTCGCCGAGCGTGCGGCTCGCCCACGTGATCAGGTCGCTCGCCGCCGTACCCTCCGCGGGGAACGCATCCGTCATAACGGATATACATCTACCCGCCCCCGACCTGTCTGTCAACTATAACGGACGAACGTCCAATCCGTCTAGCGTTTGCTCAGCTCCGCGATCAGCTCCTTGGCGCGCGCGCGATCGTCATCGGTCTTCGGCGCGAGCTCGAGGTACTTCTTGTAGTTCTCGACGGCGAGCTTGGGTTTCTTGCGGCCGGCGTACACGTTGCCGAGCTGAAAGTAATTCGCCGCGGTCTTCGGCTCCCGGCGGATCGCGCTGGTGAGCACGACTTCGGCTTCGTCCCAGCGCTTGGCGGTCACGTACATCGCGCCGAGCTTGGTCATCGCCTTGGGGAACGGCGGGTCGATGTCGACCGCCTTGCGGTACGCGTTGATCGCGTCGTCGGCGCGATCGCGGACCCGGTAGATCTCGCCGTACGCGTACCAGTAGAGCGACTCGTGCGGCGACAGCTTCACGGCCTTGGCGAACGCGGTCTCGGCGTCGTCCTGCTTGCTCTGCTTGTTGTAGAGGATGCCGAGCTCGAAGTACGCGCGACCGTTGCGCGGGTCGAGCTCGATCGCCTTGTCGAGATAGGACTTCGCCTCGTCGAACTCGCCCTGGTCGCGCAGCGCCATGCCGAGCAGCACGTGCGCCACGGCGTCCTCCGGCGCGCGCTTCAACGCGGCCCGAAACTCGAGCGCCGCCTCGTCGACCTTGCCGAGCTTGTGGAGCGCGACGCCGAGCGCCTCGTGATAGGTCGCGCGCTCGCCGTCGAGCGAGACCGCCTTCCTGAGCTCCTCGAGGCCCTCTTCGGTCTTCTCGACCATGACCAGCGCGCGGCCCTTCTTCTCGTGGCCCGCGGGATCCTTGTCGTCGAGCGCGACGATCTGATCGGCGACCTCGAGCGCGTCCTGGCCCTTGCCGCTGGCGAGCAGCGCCTCGGCGTAGAGCTTGTAGCCCTTCACGTCGGTCGGGTTGGCGTCGTAGTAGGCCTTGGCGGCGTCGAGGCCTTTGCCCGCGCGACCCGCGTGCACCAGGAAATCGACGCGCTCCTCGAGGATGGCGAACTGCTTGTCGAGCGCGTAGGCCTGATCGTACTTGCGATCGGCGTCGTCGACGTCGCCGTCCTTCGCGGCACCGCGGGCCTCCTCGAGCAGCACGTGCGAGTCGTCGGTGTTCTGCTTGATCTGGGTCGTCGTCTTCGGTGGCTTCTTGCCGCCGCTGTGACACCCGGCGCCGGCGAGCGCGAGTGCGACCGCGAAGGTCCCAACACGATTCATCCCGAAATCGTAGCACGCGCCGGCTTGTACATACCCAGGACGATGGCGCCGACGATGAGCACGTTCGCGATGAGCGTCGTCACGCCGAGCGGCTCGCCGTAGAACGCGGCCGCGATCAGCGTCGCCAGGATCGGATTCACATACGCGTAGCTCGTCGCGACGATCGGTCGCGCGTTGCGCAGCAGCCAGCTGTACGCGGTGAACGCGATCAGCGAGCCGAACACGATCAGGTAGCCGAGCGCGCCCCACGCCGCGGCGCTCGCGTCGGTCGGGATGCGCTCGCCGCGGAGCATCGCCACGACGAACAGCGCGGCGCCGCCGGTCAGCATCTGCATCGCCGGCGGGACGAACGCGCTGGAGTCGGGCTTGCCGATCGACTGCCGGCGCGCGAGCAGCGAGCCGAACGCCCACGAGACCGGCGACAGGATGATGAGCGCGATGTGCAGCGGCTCGCCCGACAGCGACGGGCCGCCCATCAGGACGATCACGCCGACGAAGCCGAGCACGAGCGCGCTCCACTCGCGCAGGCTCGGCCGCGAGCCCGACAGGGCGCCGAGCACGCCGGTCCACAGCGGCATCGTCGCGCACACGACCGCGGCGCCGCTCGACGACACCGAGGTCTCCGCGATCGCGACGAACCCGTTGCCGCCGAGGCACAGGAGGACGCCGACCGGCGCGACCCGCAGCCACGCGCGCAGCGGCGGCAGGCGCGCGCCGGCGCGCCAGCCGAGCATCAACATCACGCCACCGGCGACGGTGAACCGGATCGCGGCCGTGAGCAGCGGCGGCAACTCGTGAACGACGATCCGCATCGCGAGATACGTCGAGCTCCAGATCACGAACACCGACGCGAGGCTCGCGATCAGGCGGGGGTCGACCGGCGCGGTCACCGTACGAGCAGGAGCGAGCGTGGACATCGGCTTCATCTTGCGGTCTCCGCGAGCATCGCAAAGTGACACCCCGAGCACGACGTGACCAGCACAGATCCCCTGTGCTGGTCGCCACACAGCAAGCTGTACTGGTCCCGGCAAAGTCGGGGATCTATGCTTTGCGGGATGGTGGCCACCCAGGGGTTCCTCTACGCGCACCTGGCCGACGAGCTCGGCGAAGCGATCGGCCGCGGGGCGCTGCGGGCCGGCGACCGATTGCCGTCGGTGCGACGCCTCGCGCAGGAGCGCAGCGTGAGCGTCGCCACGGTCCTCGAGGCGTACCTCCGGCTCGAGAACGCCGGGCTCATCGAGGTGCGCCCGAAGTCGGGGCACTTCGTCCGGAAGCGCGGCGCGGTGACCGCCGAGCCGCGCACGCCGCGGACGTGCTCGACGCCGTCGCGCGTGACGGTGTCGGACGCCTACGTCGAGATCCTGTCGGCGATGCGCGATCCCGAGCTGCTGCCGCTCGGCTGCGCCACGGTCGATCCGTCGTACCTGCCGATCGGCGCGCTCAACCGGACGATCACGCAGCTGACGCGCGAGATGACGACGATCGGCGGGCGCTACGAGGGCGCACCGGGGCTGATCACGCTGCGCCGGCAGATCGCGCGGCGCGCGGTCGAGGTCGGCGTCGCGCTGGCCGAGGCCGACCTGTGCACGACGATCGGCGCGACCGAGGGCCTGTCGCTCGCGCTGCGTGCCGTCGCCCGGCCGGGTGACGTCGTCGCGGTCGAGTCGCCGGCGTACTTCGGCGTGCTGCAGGCGATCGAGAGCCTCGGGCTGCGCGCGCTCGAGATCCCGGCGAACCCGAAGACCGGCCTCGACGTCGCCGCGTTCGAGGAGATCGTGCGGTCGCAACCGATCCGCGCCCTGATGGTCACGCCGACGATCTCGAACCCGCTCGGATCGATCATGACCGATGAGGATCGCGAGCGCCTGGTCCGGATCACGCGCCGCCTCGACATCCCCGTGATCGAGGACGACGTCTACGGCGAGCTCGTGTTCGACGGGTCGCACCCGCGGCCGCTGCGGGCGTTCGCCGGGCCGTCGGAGGACAGCCACGTGATCCTCGTGTCGTCGGTGAGCAAGACGCTGGCGCCGGGCTACCGCGTCGGCTGGATCGCCGGCGGGCGCTGGCACGATCAGATCGTGCGCCTGAAGTACGGCCACACGCTCGCGTGTCCGTCGCTGCTCGGCATGGCGGTCGCCGAGTTCCTCGCGTCGGGTGGCTACGACCGCCACCTGCGCCGGCTGCGGACCGCGATGGCCGCGAACCTCGAGCGCTACCGCGAGGCGATCGTGACCCAGTTCCCCGAGGGGACCCGCGTGTCGTCGCCGCGCGGTGGCTTCGTCCTGTGGGTCGAGCTGCCACCCGGAGTCGACTCGCTCGTGCTGCACGAGCAGGCCTTGCGCAAGCGCATCGTCGTCGCGCCGGGGCCGCTGTTCAGCGCGCGCCAGCGGTTCACGAACTTCATCCGGGTGTCCGCCGGGACGCCGTGGAACGAGCGCATCGCCGAGGGCGTGCGCACGCTCGCGCAGCTCGTCGAAGCGTCAGTTCACCGTAAAGGCCACTGAGCCGAGCGAGGCGCCGTCCGCGGTCTGGACCTCGACCGCCCAGCTCCCGGCCTTCGGGATCGTCCGCCGCGACTGCGTCGCCCATCGCTTCGAGCCGACCGGCAGGGTCGCGGTCCACACGACCTGACCGTCGCGCTTCCACAGGTGCTTGATGCCGGCCTCGGCGTTCGTCACGCGCGACCACACGAACACCGTGGTGCCGGCGGCGAACGTCGTGGCCTCGCCGGCGATCTCGAACTTCTCGACCCCGGTGCCGGCCTTGATCTCGGCCGCCGCGTCGCCGGCCTTCTTGGTGTCGTCCGCCAGCGCCACGCCACCGAACACGAGACTCGCGATCACGATCGTTGCCTTCAGCATCACTGTTCCTCCACCTCTCCAACGCCCCGCCGCGCGCGAAATATTTTGTTTACATCGACATGCCGCCATCGACGTCGATGGTGCGGCCGTTGAAATAATCGCACTCGAGGACGAACTTCACCGCGAGCCACAGGTCCTCGGGCAGGCCGATGCGGCCGACCGGGATGGCGGCGACCAGCGCGTCGCGCGCCTTCTGGTTCATGCCCTGCGTCATCGGGGTCTCGACCATGCCGGGCGCGACCGCGCCGACGCGGATCTTGAACGGCGCGAACTCGCGCGACCACGTCACCGTGTTGGCGGCGAGCGCGGCCTTGGCCGAGGTGTAGTTCGACTGGCCGCGGTTGCCGTGGCGCGCGACCGACGACATGTTGACGATCACGCCGGGACCCTGCTCGGTGCCGACCATCTTCGCGACCGTCTCGCGCAGCATCAGCATCGCGCCGGTCAGGTTGACGCCGATCACGGCGTCCCACTGATCCTTCGTGAGCTTCGTGATCTCGCCGGTCGTGCGGTCCTTCTTGACGAGGAGGCCGTCGCGCAGGATGCCGGCGTTGTTGATGAGGCCGTTCAGGCCACCCATCGCGCCGGCCGCCCAGTCGACGAACCCGGTGACGTCGGCCTCGCTCGACACGTCGAGCTTGCGCGCGTGGATCTTGCCCGGGAGGCCCTTGGCCGACTCGACGAGCTCGGCGAGCAGCTCTTCCTTGACGTCGCCCGCGGCGACCTGGGCACCCGCCTCGGCGAGCCGCCGAGCGAAGTGTGCCCCCATGCCCTGAGCCGCGCCGGTGACGATGATCTTGAGCGACGAGAGGTTCATGTCGGGTCATATATCATCAGAGCCATGTCGAAGATCGACATCCCGGGGATCGAGTTGGGCGAGCTGCTCTCGGAGCACCCGATGCGCTTCGCCGTGGTCCCACGACCCGACGCTCCCGACGCGGTCGTCGAGGTGGTCCCGGTCGCGACCCGCGCGCGCCGGGACCAGATCTTCGCCCGGCTCGAGCGGATCCAGCAGGACTGCGAGCACCCGAGCTTCGCCGCGATCCGTCGCGTCGTGCGCTACCACGACCACGGCTACATCGTCGTCTCCGATCGCGTCCGCGGGGTCACGGTCTCCGATCGCCCGCTCGACCGCACGCTGGCCGTCGAGGCCGGCATCCAGATCGCCGGCGCGCTCGCCGAGCTCCACGACCGCGGCATCGTCCACGGGGACGTGCGCACCGAGACGATCGTGTTCGCCGGAGACCGGGCGACGCTCGTGTTTCCCGCCCACGTGATCCCCGAGGACGCGCGGCCGATCGACGACGTCGCGGCGGTCCTCGGCGTGCTCGACCTCGACGACGTGCTCGCCGAGCTTCCCGAAGATGGCGACGCGCTCCGCGAGGCGCTGATCGCGATCGCGCTCGCCGAACCGATCGCGGTCGCCGACGCGGTCGAGGGCGCGCTGGTCACGTCGATCCGACGCGAGCCCTCCGACCTGCAGACCCGCCGGGTCTACGCCGACTGGCTCGAGGAACACGGCGATGCGAGCCGCGCGGCGTTCCTGCGTGCCGAGGTCGACGACGCGACCGACGAGGAGGTGGGGCCCCTCGCGCGCCCGCGCGATCTCGCGTGGCGCGCCGTCGTCTCGCGCGCGCCGATCGCGCGCCACGTCGACTTCACGTTCGAGTGTCCGGAGCGGTGGGATGCGCTGGCGCCGACCGAGACCGACGGGGTTCGCCACTGCGCGACCTGCGCGCGCAACGTCTACTTCTGCGCGAGCCTCGAGCAGGCACGCGCTCGAGGTCGCGAGGGCCAGTGCATCGCGATCGACGCCGGGCTCGCGCGCGCCGACGCGGAGCGCGCCCACACCCCGCCCAAACACGTGATGATGGGCGAGGTCGCGGCCGACGAACCCTAGATCAGAAGCAGGTTCCCCAGCCGCTGTCGGTCCACGTCACGTCGGGTGCCGTCATGAGGGTGTCGGAGGACTTCGTGCCGGTTCCCTCGTCGAACGGGAACTGCATCACCGTGTTGGCCGCAGCGGTGGACTGGTAGGGCGGGGTGAACGTGGTCGAGTAGCGCGCGACCGAGGAGACCCGGAGGTCGAGGAGCGCACCGTCGGCGAAGTTGCTGCCCGTCGAGCCGCCGCGGAAGCCCGCGTGGACATTGATCGGGTGGTTGCTCCCCGTGAACGCGGTGTTGAAGGTCGTCGTGGCGAGCCCCGCGGTCTGGACCACGGTCAGGACCTCGGTGCCATCGATGAACAGGCGCTGCGTGACCCCGGTGAACACGGCCGCGTAGTGGTGCCACAGGGTGACATCGAACCCGGCCGCCGGCGTGAACGTGCGAATGTTGCTCGTCATCCCGCTGGTCGTGAACACGATCTTGCCGTTCGCGTAGGCGACCTCGACGAGCGGTGAGCTCGGGTACTGGCTCGGTTGATCGAAGCCGACGAGGCCCTGGGTCCCCGAGCTGCTCGTGCCGCGGAACCAGAACTCGATCGTCGACGCCACCAGGTTCTCGACGTCCGCCTGGACGTCGCCGGAATCGCCGTGATCGGTCGAGCCATCGAGGCACATCACGGTGGGATCGAGGTCGTTGATCGCGACGGCGTCAGCCGTGTTTCCGGCGGCATCGAACGCCCGGATCGTGATCGTCTGCGTTCCCGCGGTCAGCGTTCCGGTCACGAAGGGCGAGGTGCAGGCGGCGAACGCGCCGGTGTTGACCTTGCACTGCGTGCTCGTCGCGCCTGCCCCGGTCGTGAACGTGAAGATCTGCGGGCTGTCCCCGGTCGGGAGCCCGCCGCGCGGACCGGCGGTGATGGTCACCGTCGGCACCGTCGTGTCGATCGTGAACGTCGTCGACGAGGATCCGACGTTGCTCGCCGTGTCGGTCGCTTGCACGAGGACGGTGTGCGACCCGTCGCCGAGCGTCGCCGTCGTGAACGGCGACGTGCACGTCGCGAGCGCCCCGCCGTCGACCTGGCACTTGAACGTCGAGGACGGTTCGTTCGACGCGAACACGATGCTCGGCGTCGAGTCCTTCCCGGGGTTCGCCGGCGGCGTGATCGTCACGACCGGGACCGCGGTGTCGACGGTGAACGTGTTCGAGGTGTTGCCCGAATTGCCCGCCGTGTCGGTCGCGATCACCTTGATGGTGTGCGAGCCGTCGGACAGGGCCGGCGGCACGAACGGCGAGGTGCAGCTGGCCGCCGCGCTCGAGTCGACCTGACACGTGGTCGTGGCCGGGCCGCCGGTCACCGTGAACGCGACGCTCGGGTTGTTGACGTTGGTCGGGCTCGGGATCGCCGGCGAGATCGCCACGGTGGGGGCGGTCGTGTCGACGGTGAACGTCGTCGACGTGTTCCCGAGGTTGCCGGCGGCGTCGCTCGCCTGGACGGTGATCGTGTGCGCGGCCTGCGAGAGCGCGCCGGGCACGAACGGCGAGGCGCAGTTCGCGAACGCGCCGCCGTCGACCTTGCACTGCGTCGTCACCGCCGGGCCGTTCGTGATGACGAAGCTGATCGACGGCGTGGTCTGGTTCGTCGGATCGGCCGGCGGGTTCGTGATCGTCACCGTCGGCGCGACGGTGTCGACGACGAACGTCGTGGCCTGGACATCGAAGTTGCCGGCGCCATCGGTCCCGCGAACCCGGATCACGTGGGTGCCGTCGGCCAGCGAGGTGCCCGGGGTGAACGGCGACGTGCAGGTCTCGAACGCGGTCAGGTCGATCTGACACTCGATCAGCGTCGCGCCGGTCACCGTGAACGTCACCGGCGGCTGGG
>JADMIO010921853.1_pt1 | contig 11863 bp, 9 predicted proteins | sample 8958161 | NCBI WGS metagenome assembly JADMIO01 (sample SAMN16585339, study PRJNA669376) | soil metagenome | isolation source: Crop rotation soil | place: USA: Cullars Rotation, Alabama | collected 2011
CCCGCGCCGGTCAGCGCACGCGGCGCGGCGTCAGCGCTTCCGGGTTGACCACGCTCGACATGTCGCCCTGGTCGAACGCGAGGATGTTCCGGAACGCCGCGCTGAAATAGAGCTCGTAGCTTTCGCGTTCGACGTAGCCGATATGCGGCGTGCAGATCACGTTTTCCATCCGCAGCAGGCTGTAGCCTTGCAGGATCGGCTCGCTTTCGAACACGTCGATCGCGACCATCCCCGGACGGTTGTGCGACAGCGCGTTCACGAGCGCGTTTTCCTCGAGCAATTCCGCGCGGCTCGTGTTGACGAGCAGCGACGTCGGCTTCATCCGCATCAGGTCTTCCTGCTTGACGATCCCGCGCGTGTCGTCGTGCATGCGCAAGTGCAGCGACAGCACGTCGCTCTGCTCGAACAGCGCTTCGCGGCTCTCGGCGGCCGTGTAGCCGTCGGCGCGCGCGGCCTCGAGTGAATGCTCGCGGCCCCAGATCAGCACGTTCATGCCGAACGCCTTGCCATAGCCGGCGACCAGCCGGCCGATCTTGCCATAGCCCCAGATGCCGAGCGTCTGGCCGCGCAGCACCTGGCCCAGGCCGAAGTTCGGCGGCATGGCCGACGTCTTCAGGCCCGACTGCTGCCACGCGCCCTGCTTCAGGTTCGCGACGTATTGCGGAATGCGGCGCTGGGCGGCCATCACGAGTGCCCAGGTCAGTTCGGCCGGCGCGACCGGCGAACCCGTGCCCTCGAGCACCGCGATGCCGCGGTCGGTACACGCTTCGAGGTCGATGTGGGTCGAGATACGGCCGGTCTGGCTGATCATGCGCAGGTTCGGCAGCTTGGCGAGCAGTTGCGATGAAATGGGCGTGCGCTCGCGAATCAGCACGAGCGCCTCGACTTCCGCGAGACGGCTCGCGAGCTGCCCCAGGCCGCGCACCGTGTTGTTGAAGACCTTCACGTCGTGCTCGGCGAGCATCTCGAAGCAGTTCAGCTTGCGGACGGCGTCCTGGTAGTCGTCGAGAATGGCAATTTTCATGATCAGCGGGAGTCGCGCGTTGAAAGCGGCGGCGGTGGCGGCGGCGCGCGTGTGGCGCACCCGTCCCGCCCGGCCGGGGCCGACATGATGCTACGTCGGTGTCCGTCGTGGTGTCTTTTTAACAGGTTGTTACGCTCCGCCGCAATCGTGCCGGCCTGATGCGGCGGCACTCCCGTGCCAGGAGGCGGGGTGCGCTGTTGTGTCGCACCAAATACGTCCTTTCTGATTCGCCCGTTTACCCGACGAGGTTCACCCAATTGTTGCTTCGATCAGAATAATTGGATCATCCGTTCGCGACGAGTGAGGATTTTTGACTATTTTTATCGTCAACGGCCACCTTGTTGAGCAACTCTGCATCATTTCCGCTGTCGTAGGAGAATTACGCATAGGCTTCAACTTTTTGAAGTTGTAACAGCGGCAGGAGTCGTTTATGGATCATTTGCAGTCGATGCGCGTGTTCGTCAAGGTTGCGGATCTCGGCAGTTTCGCGCGGGCCGCGAGTGCTATGGATATCTCCAACGCGGTCGCGACACGTCACGTCGCCGATCTGGAGGGCCGCCTCGGCACACGGTTGCTGAACCGCACCACCCGCAGCCTTTCGCTGACGGAGTCGGGCCAGGTCTATCTGGAGCGGGCGCGCCAGATTCTCGATGAGCTCGAGGATGTCGAACAGATGGTCGTCGCGCGCAATCACGAGCCGGTCGGCACGTTGCGCATCGTCGCGCCGGTCGTGTTCGGCCTGCATAACCTTGCGCCCGTCCTGCAGTCGTACACGGAGAATTTCCCGAAAGTCGTGCCGGATCTGACGCTGGTCGACCGCCAGGTCGATCTCGTCGAGGAAGGTTTCGACGTCGGCATCGTCGTCACGCGCCAGATGCGCAGCGCGAGCATCGTCACGCGGCGCCTGACCACGGGCTGCATGACCGTGTGCGCGACGCCGAGCTACCTGGAAAAGCATGGCGTGCCGACTCATCCGGAACAACTCGCCGAGCATCCGGCGCTGAGCCTGCCGACCGAATACTGGGGCGACGAGCGTGTGTTCACGGGGCCCGACGGCGAGGTGCGCGTGCGCCCGACCAACGTGATCGTCGCCAATAACACCGCGATGCTGCGCCAGTTCGCGCTGCTCGGGATGGGCGTCGCGATCCTGCCGAGCTACCTGATCGGCGGCGACATCGCGCGCGGCGCGCTGGTGCGGTTGCTGCCGGATTTCCGGCTGCCGCAGGTCGAGATCAACATCGCATACCCGAGCCGGCGCCATCTGCCCGCGAAGGTGCGCACGTTCATCGACCACCTCGTCGAATATTTCAGCCACGCGACCGACGCGGTGATTGGCGAACAGTGGGCCGCACAGAGTGCGATGCCGGCGCCGATCGGCGTCGAGATGCGTGCCGAGCAGCCCGAATCGACCGACCCGAACCTGCAGCCGCGCGTCGCGCGTTCGGCGCGCCCGCGCGTCGCGGTGCCGTCACCGCTGTAACGGCGCGGCGGTCGCGCACTGACGCGGCCCCGGCGCCAAAAGAAAAAACGCGGATCGAGCGATCGATCCGCGTTTTTTTATCGCCGTTTGACCGGCGTGTGAGATGCGCCGGGGAGCTCCCCGGCGGCCGGGGCATTACGAGCCCGTCTTGCGCGCCGTTGTCTTGCGGGCGGCGGTCTTGCGGGCTGGTGCCGGTTTCTCGTCGGCGCCTTCCGTCACGGTTTCAGCATCCTTCGTCGCCGATTTCGCCGTCTTCTTCGCGGCAGCCGCCTTCGGCTCCTTCTTTTCGAACTCGAAACCGATCTTGCCATCCGGCTGCTTCACGAGGAATGCCTTGAAGTTGCGGCCCGTGCGCGACGACTTGAAGTTCGGCATCAGATCCGTTCGACCGTCGGCGAGCAGCTTGGCCATCTGATCGCGCGTGATTTCCTGCTGCAGGATCACCTTGCCCGAACGGAAGTCGCAGGTCTTCGGATTCGCGACCGAGTGCTCGCACACATAGCTCATCCCGTGTTCGAACACGCGGCCGTTGCATTTCGGGCACGCGCCGACCGGTTCCTGCTCGGAGAAGTCGGGCGCCTCGCCTTCCTCGCCGCCCTGGTCCTGGCCGAAGTCGAACTCGAGCTTGTAGTTCTTCGTTTCGTCGTCGAACGACAGCTTCAGGATCGCCGAGAACGGACGGCCCATCTTGCTGCGGAAACCGGACAGCGGACCGATGGTCTTCTGCTGCAGCAGTTCCTCGACTTCCGCGATCTCGAACTGCCGGCTACCCGGAATCTTCGAGATCGAGAACTCGCACTTCGTGCACGCGAAGCGGCGGTAGTTTTCCTTCACCTGGCCGCCGCAGTTCGGGCACGGCGTCTCGAGCGTCGCGTAATCGCCGGGGATCGTGTCGGAATCGTATTCCTTCGCGCGCTTGACGATCTGCTGCGTCATGCGGGCGATTTCCTGCATGAACGCGTCGCGCCCGAGATTGCCGCGCTCCATCTGCGACAGCTTGTATTCCCATTCACCGGTGAGTTCGGGCGCGGTCAGTTCCTTCACGCCGAGCCCGCGCAGCAGCGTCATCAGCTGGAATGCCTTCGCGGTCGGGATCAGCTCGCGGCCTTCACGAACGAGATATTTTTCGCCCAACAAGCCTTCGATGATCGCCGCGCGCGTGGCCGGCGTGCCGAGGCCCTTCGCGGCCATCGCCTCGCGCAGCTCGTCGTCCTCCACGAGCTTGCCGGCGCCTTCCATCGCGGACAGCAGCGTCGCTTCCGAGTAGCGTGCGGGCGGCTTGGTGACGAGCGCGACGGCGGCGATCTCGTCCGTCTTCACCTTCTCGTCCTTCTGCACCGGCACGAGGTTCGCGTCCGCGCCTTCGGCGTCGCGGCCGTACACCTGCAGCCAGCCCGGCTCGACGAGCACCTTGCCTTCGGTCTTGAAGTGATGACCGGCGACTTCGGTGATCCGCGTCGTGACACGGAATTCGGCCGCCGGGAAGAACACCGCGAGGAAGCGCTTCACGACCATGTCGTACAGCTTTTGCTCCGGCTCGGACAGCGACTTCGGCGCCTGCAGCGTCGGGATGATGGCGAAGTGGTCGCTGATCTTCGAGTTGTCGAAGATCCGCTTGTTCGGCTTCACCCAGCCCTGGTCGAGCACCCGCTTCGCATGCGGCAGGTAGTTGTGGCTCTCCTTGAGCATCTCGAGCGTGGACTGCACCGTCGAAATGTAGTCTTCCGGCAGTGCGCGCGCGTCGGTACGCGGGTACGTCAGCACCTTGTGCTTTTCATACAGCGCCTGCGCGAGGCCGAGCGTGTTCTTCGCGGAGAAGCCGAAGCGGCTGTTCGCCTCGCGCTGCAGGCTCGTCAGGTCGAACAGCAGCGGCGACAGCTGGGTCGACGGCTTCGATTCCTCGGATACCGTGCCGACCTGGTCGCGGCATGCGGCGACGATGGTTTCGGCGGCCGGCAGGCTCCACAGGCGGGAATCGCGCCTTTCCGGATCGAACTCGTCCCGCTTGAATTTCGGGTCGTACCACTTGCCTTCGTAGAAGCCGCTCGCGCATGCGAACGCGGCCTTCACTTCCCAGTAGTCGCGCGGGACGAAGCGGCGGATTTTCTCTTCACGTTCGACGACGATCGACAGCGTTGGCGTCTGAACGCGGCCGACGGTCGTCAGGAAGAAGCCGCCACCCTTGCTGTTGAACGCCGTCATCGCGCGGGTGCCGTTGATCCCGACGAGCCAGTCGGCTTCGGAGCGGCAGCGTGCGGCGTCGGCGAGCGGCTGCATGTCGGTGTCGCTGCGCAGGTGCGCGAAACCGTCGCGAATCGCCTGCGGCGTCATCGACTGCAGCCACAGGCGCTGGACCGGCTGCTTCGCCTTCGCATGCTGCACGATCAGGCGGAAAATCAGTTCGCCCTCGCGCCCCGCGTCACATGCGTTGATCAGGCGGTCGACGTCCTTGCGCTTCATCAGCTTGGTAAGGACCTTCAGGCGCGATTCGCTTTTTGCGATCGGATTGAGGTCGAAATGCGGGGGGATGACGGGCAGATGAGCGAAGCTCCATTTGCCGCGCTTGACCTCGTACTCTTCCGGGGCGGCGATTTCCAGCAGGTGGCCGACCGCGGACGAAAGGACGAATTCGTCGCTTTCGAAGTATTCGTCATGCTTGGTAAAGCCGCCCAAAGCGCGCGCGATGTCGTTCGCGACAGAAGGCTTTTCCGCAATGATCAGAGCTTTGGACATGACAGGTGTGTGTTGGTAGACCGGGTTCGCCGGCGTGGGTCCCTTTTACGACGGCTTTATAGCACACGCCGCGGCGACGGCGGCGCGGCGTGTAAAAAGCGGCTCATCATAGAGGGGGCCAGCAATGGCGGCAAGCGCCCGGCCTGGCGGCACGCGCAACGTCGCGCGACGCCGCCTGGCCGGTGCGCGGTTTACGCCTCGACGTTCAGGATATTGCGCAATTTCGGTGCGTGCGGCGCGCCGGGGACCGCGCTCAGGTCGGACAGCATCCGTTCGACGATCGCCGCGTGCGGCAGCACCGTGCCGAAGAAGCGCGCGGTGTTCGCGTCCTCGATCAGGATCGTGGGGAAATTCTCGACGTCGAGATCGTCGAGCCGGTCGGCATGGGTTTCGATGTCGATCCACGCGAAGCAGGCGTCGGGATGGGCGTCGGCGAGCTGGTCGAAGGCCGTCCGGTAGTCGCGGCAGGTGCCGCACCACTCGGCGCACAGGCAGGCGACCAGCAGCGTGTCGGGATCGGCGAGGCGCTCGGCGATCCGATCGGCATCGGTGTCGAGATTCAGCGCGGGCATGGAATTCCTTGGGTAACGTCGACGGCATGGCCGCCCCTATTCGGGGGAATGTAGCACGCCGCACGGGGGCGGGTGGCGTGCCGCGTGAAGCCGTGCGAAGCGTCCGCCGGCCACGCTCGCGACGCGGCCGGCCAGTTCGAGCGCGAGTAGCGCCCTGTGGAGCACGTCGTCGGACAGGCCGCTGTGCTCGGCGAGCCACTCGTAGGTCACGGGGCCGTATCCCAGTGCGGCCAGCACGGATCGTTCGGCTGGGGTGTCGGGTGGTACGCCTTCGCTTGCGGGGGAGGCGGCGGCCGCAACGGCGGAGCCGGCCTTCGCGGCAGGCTCGCCCGCGCGTTGCCCCGCCGTGCCCGCTGCTTCGGCGTTATCGGGGCTCGATCCCGAATGCTCGGCGATGTGAGCAGCCGCTTCGCCCAGCCCGTATTCCTCGAGCACGTCGAGCGGCGCAGCGGTGAGCTTCGCGCCGTCGCGGATCAGCGCGTGGCAGCCCTGCGCGAGCGGCGCGTGGATCGAGCCCGGCATCGCGAACACGTCCCGGCCCAGCTCGTTCGCGAGCCGCGCGGTGATCAGCGAGCCGGAGCGCGGCGCGGCTTCGACGACGAGCGCGCCCACGGCGAGTGCGGCGATCAGCCGGTTGCGCTGCGGGAAATGCGACGCACGCGCGGGCGTGCCGAGCGGCCATTCGGACACGAGCGCGCCGCGCGCGGCGATCTCGTGCGCGAGCGTACGGTGCCGCGCCGGATAGACGAGGTCGGCGCCCGTCGCGATCACCGCGATCGTGCTGGCGCGGCCGGCGAGCCCGCCGCGATGCGCGGCGCCGTCGATGCCGAGCGCGAGGCCCGAGACGATCGGGAGCCCCGCATCGGACAGCGCATGCGCGAAGCGCGTTGCGTCGGCGAGCCCTTGCGGCGTCGCGTGGCGGCTACCGACGACGGCGAGCCCCCGTGCGTGCAGCAGGTCGAGCCTCCCCTTTACATATAGCAGCGGCGGCGGATCGTGCAGGTCGCGCAGCCGCGGCGGATAGACCGGATCGTTGAGCGTGACGATCGCGTTGCCCGGTGCATCGAGCCACGCGAGCGCGGCATCGGTGCGCGCGTCGAGGTCGTGCTGCTCGCTGGCGCGCACCGCCCGCGCGGCGGCTGCGCTGCTCTCCGCGCAGATGGCCTCGTCGGATGCGCGCAGCAGCGCGGCCGGCGAGCCGAATGCGTCGAGCAGCGCGTGCAGCACGGCAGGCGGGAGGCCCGGCGCATGCGCGAGCTGCAGCCACGCGCGCAGCGCGGAAGGGGTCAGCGCTTGCGGGGACATGAGGTTCCCCTCGAATGCGACGGCCAGCGAACGGCGTGGCGCCATGATAAAATTTTCATCATCCGAAATACTTGACAGGGCCGCGCGCCATCGGCGTCCGGCCATTTGCAGGAGGCATGACCTGCGGCATTGATATGCCGCGCGTCCGCCTCATCTTCATTGCATCCCGGCAGTGGCGCCAGCCGGCCGGATGGCCGATGCGGCCCGCCGCTCCACTGAATACCGAACACCATGGCATTGCTGAACATTCTTCATTACCCCGACAAGCGGCTGCACAAGGTCGCCAAGCCCGTCGCCAAGGTCGACGACCGGATTCGCAAGCTTGTCGCCGACATGGCCGAAACCATGTACGCGGCGCCGGGCATCGGCCTCGCGGCGACGCAGGTTGACGTGCACGAGCGCGTGATCGTGATCGACATCTCCGAGGAGAAGAACGAGCTGCGCGCGTTCATCAATCCCGAGATCATCTGGTCGAGCGACGAGAAGCAGATCTACGAGGAGGGTTGCCTGTCGGTGCCTGGGATCTACGACGAGGTCGAGCGTCCCGATCACGTGCGCGTGCGTGCGCTCAACGAGCAGGGCGAGACCTTCGAGCTCGACTGCGAGGGCCTGCTGGCCGTGTGCGTGCAGCACGAGATGGATCACCTGATGGGACGCGTGTTCGTCGAATACCTGTCGCCGCTGAAGCAGACGCGCATCAAGACGAAGATGAAGAAACTCGAACGCGCGATGTGACGCGCGTTCGCCCAGCCCGCTCCCGAACGCTTTCATGACCCATACGTTGCGCGTGATTTTTGCCGGCACGCCGGAATTCGCCGCGGCCGCACTCGCCGCGATCCACGAGGCCGGTTTTCCGGTGCCGCTCGTGCTCACCCAGCCCGATCGCCCTGCCGGGCGCGGGATGAAACTGCAGGCGAGCGCCGTGAAGCGCTATGCCGTCGAGCACGGGATGCCCGTCGCGCAGCCGCCGTCGCTGCGCCGCGCGGGCAAGTACCCGGCGGAGGCGGCCGACGCGATCGAGCTGCTGCGCACGACCCCGCACGACGTGATGGTGGTCGCCGCGTACGGCCTGCTGCTGCCGCAGGAGGTGCTCGACATTCCGCGCGCCGGCTGCATCAACATCCATGCGTCGCTGCTGCCGCGCTGGCGCGGCGCCGCGCCGATCCACCGCGCGATCGAGGCCGGTGACGCCGAGACCGGCGTCACGCTGATGCAGATGGACGTCGGCCTCGACACCGGCGCGATGATCGAGGAAGCGCGCGTCGCGATCGCGCCCGACGATACGACCGCCACCCTGCACGACCGGCTGGCCGCCGACGGCGCGCGGCTGATCGTCGACGCGCTGGTGCGGCTCGAGCGCGACGGCGCGCTGCCCGCCACCCCGCAGCCGGCCGACGGCGTGACCTATGCGGAAAAGATCGGCAAGCACGAGGCGGCGCTCGACTGGCGCAAGCCGGCCGACGTGCTCGCGCGGCAGGTGCGCGCGTTCGACCCGTTCCCGGGCGGCGTCGCGACGCTCGACGGCGCGGCCATCAAGCTTTGGGCGGCCGAGCCCGCGGCGGCGCGCGGCGACGCGGCGCCCGGCACGATCGTCGACGCGGCGCCCGAAGGCGTGATCGTCGCGTGCGGCAGCGGCGCGCTACGCGTCACGCAACTGCAGAAGCCGGGCGGCAAGCGGTTGCCCGCGCGCGAATTCCTGGCCGGCTCGCCGCTCGCCGCGGGCCAGCGCTTCGCGTTGCCCGACGGGGCCTGAGCGTCATTCGACCCGACCTGCCGGCCGCGCGCAATCGGCCGAATGGCCGAGTCGCACGGCGCGGCAGGCGCGCGTAGAATTTCCCTGCGCTGTCCGGTTTCGAGGTCTTCATGTTTGGCATCACCCATTTCGGCTTCTTCGTGTTCGCGGTGTTCCTGCTGAACATCACGCCCGGCCCCGATACGGCCTACATCGTCGGCCGCAGCGTCGCCCAGGGGCGCGGCGCGGGGCTGATGTCGGCGTTCGGCATTTCGGCCGGCTGCTGCGTTCATGCACTCGCATGCGCATTCGGCCTCACCGCGCTGCTGGCGGCATCGGCAACCGCGTTCACGGTGATCAAGCTGGTCGGCGCCGCCTACCTGATCTATCTCGGCGTGCGGATGATCGTCGCGCGGCAGGCCGCCGAGCCGTCGGGCGCCGAAGCGGCGCAGGGCACGGCCGCAAAGCCGCTGCGCCAGCTGTTCATGCAGGGCTTCTGGACCAACGTGCTGAATCCGAAGGTCGTGCTGTTCTTCGTGTCGTTCTTCCCGCAGTTCGTGTCGGCCGACAGTCCGCACAAGGCTTGGGCGTTCCTGACTCTCGGCGCGGTATTCGTCGCGATGAGCACGGTGTGGACCAGCCTCGTCGCGTGGGTCGCGGGCAGCGTCACGCAGCGCTTTTCAGGCAAGCCGGGCGTGAAGAAGTGGCTCGACCGTACGGTCGGCAGCGCTTTCGTCGGGCTGGGCCTTCGTCTTGCAACATCGCAACGCTGAGATTGAATTTTTCGCGCAAGACCTTATCTAACAAATCGCTTACAATTTTCCGCCGCGCCCTGTGATGCGGCGGGTCCCCTGACGGATAAGGAGTGGGTATGTTCAATTGGGTCAAAACGGCGATGCTGATGGCCGGGATCACGGCCCTGTTCATCGTGATCGGCGGCATGATCGGCGGCACCCGCGGCATGACGATCGCGCTGCTGTTCGCGCTCGCCATGAATTTCTTCTCGTACTGGTTCTCCGACAAGATGGTGCTGCGCATGTACAACGCGCAGGAAGTCGACGAGAACACGGCGCCGCAGTTCTACCGGATGGTGCGCGAACTCGCCACGCGCGCGAACCTGCCGATGCCGCGCGTCTACCTGATCAACGAGGACGCGCCGAACGCGTTCGCCACGGGCCGCAACCCGGAGCACGCGGCGGTCGCCGCGACGACGGGCATCCTGCGCGTGCTGTCCGAGCGCGAGATGCGCGGCGTGATGGCGCACGAGCTCGCGCACGTGAAGCACCGCGACATCCTGATCTCGACGATCACCGCGACGATGGCGGGCGCGATTTCTGCGCTGGCCAACTTCGCTATGTTCTTCGGCGGCCGCGATGAAAACGGCCGTCCGGCCAACCCGATCGCGGGGATTGCGGTCGCGCTGCTCGCGCCGATCGCCGGCGCGCTGATCCAGATGGCGATCTCGCGGGCGCGCGAATTCGAGGCCGATCGCGGCGGCGCGCAGATCTCCGGCGATCCGCAGTCGCTCGCCACCGCACTCGACAAGATCCATCGCTATGCGGCGGGCATCCCGTTCCAGGCGGCCGAAGCGCACCCGGCCACCGCGCAGATGATGATCATGAACCCGCTGCACGGCGGCGGCCTGCAGAACCTGTTCTCCACGCACCCGGCGACTGAGGAGCGCATCGCGCGCCTGATGGAGATGGCGCGCACCGGCCGCTTCGACTAACTCGCGTCGCACTCGCAGCTCGCCCCGCACGCCTCGCGCTGCGGGGCGTTTCATTTGTGCGTCCCGTAAAGGGGCCGCATGGCCTCACGCTACAATGCGCGGTTTGGAATCGCGGCGGCCGTGCGCGGCCGCAGGGTTCCCGCCGCTCGCGGCGCCCGTTTGCCGATTTTGCTCCGATGACACGAACCCGTTCCTCCGCTCCGTCTTCCTCAGGCCGCCCCGCGCGCCTGTCCGCGCTGCGTCTCGCGCCCGATTCGCTGGGCTTCGCGCTCGACGCAGCCGCGCAGGCAGTCGATGCGGTGCGGCGCGGCACCGCGCTGCCGGCGGCACTGGCCGCGGTGTTCGCGCAAATGCCGGCCGATGCGCAGGCGCTGGCGCGCGGCGCGACGCAGGACGTCGCCTACCGGACGATGCGGCGCCTCGGCAGCGCGGACTGGCTGATCGGCCGGCTCGTCGGCAAGGCGCCGCCCGCGCACGTGCAGGCGGTACTCGCCGCCGCGCTTGCGCTGCTGCTCGATCCGGAGGAGACGGCCGCGTATCCGGCGTTTACGATCGTCGACCAGGCCGTGACCGTGATCGGCGCGCGGCGCGAATTCGCGTTCGCGAAGGGGCTGGTGAACGCGGTGCTGCGCCGTTTCCAGCGTGAGCGCAACGCGCTCGTCGCGGCGCTGCAGGACGATCCGGTCGCTCGCTGGAACTACCGTCCGTGGTGGATCGATGCGGTGAAGCGCGCATGGCCGGACACATGGCAGGCGATCCTCGCGGCCGGCGAGCGCCAGGGGCCGCTGACGCTGCGCGTGAACGCGCGCCGCGCGAGCGTCGACGCGTATCTCGACACGCTGCGCGCGAACGGGATCGACGCGACCGCGATCGGCCGCCATGCGGTGCGGCTCGCATCGGCGCTGCCGGTCGATCGCATTCCGGGCTTCGCGGACGGCGTCGTGTCGGTGCAGGATGCCGGCGCGCAGCTCGCTGCCGAATGGCTCGGCGCGCGTGACGGCATGCGCGTGCTCGATGCATGCGCGGCACCGGGCGGCAAGACCGGCCATATCCTCGAGCTGGCCGGCGCTGAGGTCGTTGCGCTCGAAAGCGACGCGACCCGCGCGGCGCGCATCGGCGAGAACCTCGCGCGCCTGTCGCTCGCGGCGGACGTGCGCGTCGGCGATGCCGGCGCGCCGGATGCGTGGTACGACGGCAGGCCGTTCGATCGCATCCTCGCCGACGTACCGTGCTCGGCGTCGGGCATCGTGCGCCGTCATCCGGACATCCGCTGGCTGCGCCGCGAAGC
>JADMIO011222264.1_pt1 | contig 11863 bp, 7 predicted proteins | sample 8958161 | NCBI WGS metagenome assembly JADMIO01 (sample SAMN16585339, study PRJNA669376) | soil metagenome | isolation source: Crop rotation soil | place: USA: Cullars Rotation, Alabama | collected 2011
GTTTACAACATATTATTTGCTCAAAATTTCAAAATGACTTTTTGAGGGTCGACTAATTAGATACTGCAAATCCAAGGGTTATAACATAATTAAAATCTATAAGGAAGACTTTACAGGTAAACACTTTAACAGACCTGAATGGAAAGAACTATATTCATTCGTTAAAGCGAATAAAAAGAGTGTTGACCTCATCCTTTTTCATAAATGGGACAGGTTTGCCAGAAATGTGCAAAAGGCTTTAACAATGATTGAAGACCTTGACAGAATGGGTATAGGCGTTAATGCCAGCGAGGAGTATTTAGATTTATCAATCCCTCAGAACAAACTCATGCTAACAATCTATCTAACAAATGGTGAAGTTGAGAGACACCTAATATCAGCGAGAACAGCAAGCGGAATATACCAAGCCAAAAAAGACGGTTATTTTACTGGTAAAGCCCCCTATGGTTATATGAATGTTCGGGATGAGTTTAAAAAATCAACCCTAAAACCTAATGAAAATGCTCATTTCATTACCAAGGCTTTTAAAGAAGTGGCTATGGGGTTAGAACCTATGGAGGTAATAAGAAAACGTTTATATATTGATGGGATGCGGCTTGAAAGAAGTGCTTTTGGTGATGTTTTAAAGAATATTGTTTATGCTGGTAAAATTGTGGTACCAGAATATAAAAAAGAGCCAGAAATGATAGTGAAAGGCAAACATGAACCTCTAATTGATATGGATACCTTTTATAAGGTTAACGCAATTTTTAATAGTGGCAAATGGCATAACATGAAACCAGCCCATAAACATATTGATTTTCCTTTAAGGGATTTTTTTGAATGTAAAGAATGCAGCCACCAGATAACAGGAAGTATTTCCAAAGGTAGGAGCAAAAGATATAAGTATTATCATTGTAGGCATCAATGTAAAACCCGTATTTCTGTTGATGAAGCACATGACAGGGTAGCAAATCTACTTGGTAGTATTAAAATAAATCCTAATGTTAAAGAACTGTTTGGTAAAATCTTAGTTGATTCCCAGTCTGCTATCAATGGCAATAAGAAAATGGATTTAAAACATAAGGCAGAACGCAAAAAGTTTTTGATTACTAATATTGAGAAGGCAGAAGATATGCTATTAGCTGGAACAATAGAGCCTTCAATGTATAAAAACATTGTAAACAGATATAATTCAGAACTAATGAGCATAAACAATGAATTGGAAGTATTGAGTACTGAAAAAACATCAATTAAGGAATATATTGATGGCGGGTTGGAAATGCTGACAAACCTTGATAAACTATTTGATAGTGCGGATTACGATGGTAAAAGATTGATAGCTGGTTCAATTTTTACAAAAAAATTAATTTTGGGAAATGATAATTGTCGAACCGCTGGTGTAAATGAAGTGATAGAAGTTTTGACCAGAAATAGCAAGGCTTTCGGAAGGGCTAAAAAAGAAAAAGCCACCATTTCTGGTGACTTTTCCGCTTGGGTACCCGGAGCCGGGGTCGAACCGGCATATCAGTGAAGATACTGGTGTTTGAGACCAGCGCGTCTACCAATTCCGCCATCCGGGCGTTTTTTGAATCGGGATGGCAAAAGTAACCATTACTTTTTTATTGGCAAGTCATATTACAATTTTCATAGTATAGATCAGTTGTTTTTTAGTAATGAGCCCTTTACAAGCTATCCCAAAAATAATTTTCAAGTCAGACTGAGCTTGTCGAAGTCCCGGCAACCTGAAAATTAAAGACTCTTCGACAGGCTCAGAGTGACCTAAAGAGTACTTTTTTATTTTTGAGATAGCTTGTAATAACTTTTTCGTGAATGTTTTAATAGCTTGAAAATCGTCCCAAAAGTGGAATAGAATCTTTATTCTTATTGCACTTTCATTATATTTGGTTATGAAAAACTTGTCAATTGCTTTTATATGCTTTTACTTTTTTGCTGTGCGGGCCTACTCTCAAGACACATTGGTAAGAACAAACAATGAAATAATTTTAGCCAAAGTTTTGGAAATAAATACAAGTACCGTGAAGTATTTAAAATTCAATTTCCAGGATGGACCGGTGTATGAGATTGAAAAATCAGGGTTATTGTTCATTAAGTATGCTAAAGGTTATAAAGATTCATTTGTGAATGAAAGCGTTAAAGAACCCCGACAATTGCATGTGCAAAACAACAATGATATTTACGATCAACCTATTAATATTCTTGGCAATAATAAGTATATGGTAGGTTCAAGAGTGATACAGAGCCATACACTAAACAGAATAATGCTTGCAAAAAATGATCCACATATTACCTTTCTCGTAAAGGCTGCACAGCGAAGTAAAAGAACAGCTGTATTACTATCTTTCAGTGCAATTCCTTTGGGTATTGGAATTATTGGAAATTATATGGGCTGGGAGGTTTCGTTTAGTAATGGAGGAGATGCTGATTTTCAAACTGCCACGTTGGTATGTTTGGTGGCAACAGCTACTGTTTGTATAACGTTTCCAATATTTTATGGTATTACCAGAAACAGAAAATTGAGAGCAGTTGAATTATATAATGCCACTTATTTTGGAAGGCAAGCGGATAATTAAAATCCATTTGCCATTACCAAAGCTTTGCTAAAGTTGAAAACTTTAACAAAGCCGAATATCCTTTAAAAGATTACATTTGGTGCAACTAATGAAAACCAAATGAAAACAATCCTGAAAATATTTTTTAGTTTAAGTCTTGTAGTTATTTGTAAAGATGTGATTGCACAAGACAGTATTTTTAAACTGAACCGGCAGGTGATTGTTGCAAAGGTATTAGAGCTTACAGCAACCGAAGTGCGCTATAAAAAAGCTGATATGCCAGATGGCCCTTTATACACTGAAATGAAAAGCGAAATTCAAAAAATAAAATATGCCAATGGATCGCAGGATATTTTTGTAGCAGAAAAAAAAGAGAATGGTACAGAAACATCGTATAAAAATGTAGAGCCTTATAAAGCTGCCGTTGATACCAGCAGGCGCTATATTATTACATTGGATAATGGCACCAAACTTAAAGGAAAGATAGTTTCACAAACAAAAACCGAAGTGGTTTTTATGGATAATAATATTGGTGAACGTACCATCCAGCGTACTTCAATAAAATCGGTTAACCTGGAGTATGGAGATGAGGTAAGGATATTTACTTTATCGGACGGTACCATTATCAGTGGAAAGATCATTAATAAAACGGAATCGGCCACTGTGGTTGAATCAAAGGAATTGGGGGTGATGGTGCTTAAGCAATCGAGCATTACAGGTATGCGCGAGCTTGAGACCGGGATAGTAACAGAGGAAGGAAAGATATGGTTCAAGAACCCCAATTGCACCAGGTATTTATTTGCACCATCGGCCATGGCATTAAAAAAGGGTGAAGGTTATTACCAGAATATTTACGGAGTTGGGAATGCATTTAATTATGGCCTTAGTAATGCTGTTTCAATTGGTGGCGGGCTTGCAGGCCCTGTGGGTGTTTACTTGAATACGAAGGCCGGTTTCAAGGTAGTTAAAAATGTGCATGTAGCTGTTGGTGCACTTTTCGGGAACAGCTTTTTCCCTTTAGATGGGGATAACTTTGGGGTAGGAATGGCTTTTGGGGTGATCACTTTAGGCAGTTATGATCATAACCTAACCTTTGGTGCCAGCTACGGTTTTAAGAATAGCGGGGGCGAAACATCACTGTTTCAAAGACCAATATTTGTTGCCAATGGTACCGCAAGAATTGGAGAAAAATTTGCCCTTGTTACGGAGAACTGGATAGCGAATATTCATGGAGACCCATTTGAGCGGGGATTTTCTTCGAATTCCGATCATTACGATACATTTTTTTCTTACGCCTTTAGATACATGGGCCAAACCTCCACGCTTGATGCGGGATTTTTAAATACACCTGCACTGATAGAAATGGGTTGGTATATCGGAATTCCTTATATCGGTTTTGTATTCCGTTTTGGGAAATACAAGGATAACTGAGAATTGATTTTGAGTTTTAATATCCTGCTATTTAATGTAACCGCAAAGTTCGCAAAGGAAAATTCACGCAAAGTTTGCAAAGAAAAATTTTCGCACTGAACGCAACGGAATTATAGCATTAGCCTAATATAAGCCCCAATAATTTGTAAAGCAGTTTGTTATTTTCAGCCCTTTTGCGCTCTTTGCGTTAGTCTTTGCACATCTTTGCGGTTAAAAAACCACCACCCTTAAAAGGAAGATCAAACGTTAACTAACCGTTGGCGTTGGTCATGTTTTTGGTGATACGCTTGCGCTCATTTTCATCCAGAATTACTTTACGCATCCTGATAGATTTTGGCGTTAATTCAACGTATTCATCTTCCTGGATATATTCCATGGCTTCTTCCAGAGAAAACTTTACAGCAGGCGCAATACGCATTTTTTCATCAGAGCCTGATGCACGCATGTTGGTGAGCTTTTTTGTTTTGGTAATGTTCACCGCAAGATCATCTGGCCTGGTATGTTCACCAATTACCTGGCCTGCGTAAATTTCTTCGCCAGGCTCCACGAAAAAGAAACCACGGTCCTGTAATTTATCTATACTATAAGCAATGGCAGTGCCCAGTTCCATACTGATCAATGAACCGGAGATACGCCCCGCTATTTCGCCTTTCCATGGCTCAAAGCCTTTTAAGCGGTGGTTCATAATGGCCTCACCGGCAGTGGCTGTCAATACTTTATTTCTTAACCCGATAATGCCGCGAGAGGGAATAGTAAATTCCAAATGGATCATATCACCTTTAGGTTCCATAATCAACATATCGCCTTTACGTTGGCTTACGAGTTCAATTACTTTTCCTGAAACAGGCTCGGGCACATCAACCGTTAAGGTTTCCACCGGTTCATTTTTTACACCATCTATATCTTTTACAATTACCTGTGGCTGGCCCACCTGCAATTCGTAACCCTCCCTGCGCATGGTCTCAATTAAAATAGATAAATGAAGAATACCTCTTCCGAATACTAAAAAAGCATCAGCAGAATCTGTTTCTTCCACGCGTAAGGCAAGGTTCTTTTCCATTTCCTTGTACAACCTTTCGCGCACGTGGCGTGAGGTTAGCAATTTGCCCTCCTTCCCAAAGAACGGGGAGTTATTTATCGTAAAGAGCATACTCATGGTAGGCTCATCAATAGAGATTGGTTTTAAACCTTCTGGATTTTCAAAATCGGCAATGGTATCACCAATTTCAAACCCTTCAATACCGGTTATCGCACATATATCGCCACTTTTTACTTCCTGGGCCTTGGCTTTGCCCAATCCTTCAAAAACAAATAATTCCTTGATTCGCGATTTAATGATCTTACCATCACGTTTAACCAAAGATACAGGCATATTTTCACGGATAATACCGCGAGATACACGGCCTATGGCAATACGGCCCACAAAGCTGCTATAATCAAGCGAGGTGATCTGCATTTGCGTGGTGCCCTCGTTATATGGCGCTGCGGGAATATTATCAATAATGCAATCCAGCAATGGAATAATATCGCTGGTTGGGTTTTTATAATCCACATTCATCCAGCCCTGTTTGCTGCTGCCGTAAATGGTTGGGAAATTTAATTGTTCCTCGGTAGCATCAAGGTTAAAGAAAAGATCAAAAACCTCATCGTGCACCTCATCGGGGCGGCAATTTGGCTTATCCACCTTATTGATCACAAGGATAGCTTTTAAGCCTAACTGTAAAGCTTTTTGCAATACAAAACGGGTTTGCGGCATGGTGCCTTCAAAAGCATCCACCAATAATAAAACGCCATCGGCCATATTCAATACCCTTTCCACTTCACCGCCAAAATCGCTATGGCCGGGGGTATCAATAATATTGATCTTAACCCCGTTATAATTAATGGAAACGTTTTTTGCCAGGATAGTGATCCCGCGCTCGCGCTCCAGGTCGTTATTATCCAATATCAATTCTCCTGATTCCTGGTTGTCGCGGAATAGTTTGCTTTGTAAAAGCATTTTGTCCACCAAAGTTGTTTTACCGTGGTCAACGTGTGCTATAATTGCTATATTCCTTATGGCCTGCTGCATTTTAATACCCCTCTTTTTTTGAGGGCGCAAAGGTAAGAATAATATCGGTAAAATAGTTATGAGGCTGTTAAAGTTTGAGAGTGGGGCTATTCAAGACTTTTTAGCTATTGCATTTATCTCAGAATATTTAACTTAATTCTAAGAGGCTGTTCAAAATTTTGTTGAGATAAAAAATAAAGGGCATCAGATTGAAACTGAATAAAATAGTTGGTTTGAGGATGACCAAATCCGATCACCAATGTATTCAACAGATCTAACTGATACCCAATGGCAAGGTATAAAAAATATGATTCCACAAAATGAACGCAAGAGGAAATATGAATTACGGAGCATCTGGAATGGCATTTTATATTGGAACAAAACAGGTTGTCAATGGCGCATGCTTCCTAAGGAATTCCCCAAGTGGAAGATTGTTTATTATTATTTCTGTAAATGGGTAGATATGGGTGTAATAGAAGATATAATGCATAGGGTTAATGAGATAATTCGGATAAAAGCAGGTAAAGATGCTCAGCCAAGTATGGTAATTATAGATTGCCAAAGTGTAAAAACAACGTCTGTAGGTGGTATTAGGGGTTATGATGGGAACAAAAAAATTAATGGTCGTAAAAGACACATTATTGTTGATACTATGGGCAATGTATTAACCACAGTAGTTCATGCGGCTCATTTACATGATACGGCTATGGCAGAACTTGTTGTACGAAGATTTAGAGAGGTGTTTTATAAAGCTAAGAAAATGATAGCTGATGGTGGATACAGAGGCAAACTCAGTGAAATACTTAAAGAGAAGCACGATCTGAAAATGGATATTGTTATGAGAAACGATCTTAATAAAGGCTTTAAGATTTTACCAAAAAGATGGGTCGTTGAACGAACATTCGCATGGTTTAATGGCTATAGAAGATTAAGCAAAGACTATGAATTTTTAACCGAGAATAGTGAAGCTGCCATACAGATTGCGGCATTAAAAATTAATTTGAATAAATTTTGAACAGCTTCTAAAATTGAGTGTTGTTTTTTGGTTGTTTATTGCTGAAAAAACCAATAAGGGAATAGTTTACCAATGTTTATTATATTTGTTTAAACATTAGCTGATGTTTACAAAACTTAAATTTCTTTTATATATTCTTTGCCTCTGTGAGTTTAGCATTAGTGAAGGGCAGATACCTGATTGGGATTGGGCCAAAACGTTGCCTGATATTTATCGAACTACTGCACTTGCAAGTGATGAAGATGGAAATGTTTTTGTTTGTGGTTATTTCTTCAACAGCTTAATTTCTGGTACTGATACCTTTATTACTAACGGTTATGATGATATTTTTATTTCAAAATATAATGTGGATGGAAATTTGCTTTGGACCAAATCAATAGGAAGCAACCATTATGACTTTGCAAACTCTGCTGCTATAGATGAAAATGGAAGTTTTTACATTACCGGAGCTTTTGCAGGCGACTCTATCGCATTTGGGGCAATAACTTTAAATAATTACACCAGTTTAGCGGAATACAATTATTTTATTGCAAAGTATGATAATAATGGCAATATCCTTTGGGCTAAAAAGGTAGGTGGCCCGGGTGAAGCGACAGGTCTTGGAATTACTTGTAAAAATGAATTTGTTTACACCACAGGTTGGTTTACAGATTCTGTGGTTTTTGGATCCACCCTGTTAACCTGTAACAACAATGTAGATGTTTTTGTAGTAAAATATGATACCACGGGTAATGTAATCTGGGCTAAAAATGGTGTGGGCACCAATAGGACAGGTGTGTTAAGCGGTAGCCAAGGAAATTTTATTTCAATAGATGGGAGTGATAATATTTGTATTGCCGGTACTTTTAATAATCCCTCTCTTTCATTTGATACAATTACAATTAACTGTCCGGATACTATGCATAATGATATCTTTATTGTTAAATATGATGCTTCCGGAAATACCCTGTTTGCCAAAAGAGGTTGTGGTCCTCATTTTGAGAAAGTTGATGGTGTTATGACAAATGAAAATGGAGACTGTTTTGTAGTCGGGACCATCACTTCTACATGGATAAGTTTTGGAGCCGATACAATGTTCAATGCGGGGGGTAGTGATATGTTCTTTGTAAAATATGATTCCTTAGGAAACCTGGTTTGGAACAAAAGAGGGGGCGGGGCGGGTTTTGATAGAATTGATGGCTGTGCTAGGGATGAAATTGGAAATTTATATATTACAGGAAGAATTTCTTCTTCAACTTTAATTTTTGATTCGATCCTGGTTTCAAATAATGATCCAAATTTTTTTATTGCGAAATATGATCATTCGGGTAACCCTTTGTGGGTAGAATCACCAGGAGATATTGGCGACCAATATGGATTTCACCTGGCAGTTTCAGGAGGTAATATTTATACAGATGGAATAATGCTAGGCAGCACAACCAGCTTGGTGCTTGGAGTTGATACATTAATTGTTGATACATTAATTAACCCTTTGGGAGTAGCTTTTATAGCTAAATTGGGAAACTGTGATCTCACACAAACGCAGCTTTCAAGTGATACCATTTTATGCAATAATCAAAGTGTAATTCTAAGCGCCCCGTTAAGCGCTATGTACCTGTGGAACACAGGTGACACAACGCAGCAAATAACTATTGGTCATGATGGCATTTATTCTTTAAATATGGCTGATTCACTTGGTTGCATTAAAAAAGAAACCATTGCTGTCACGGTATATGATCCTTCAGATTACCAATTGGATATCGGGAATGATTTCAATTTATGCATTGGTATGTTTCCCGCAGTGCTGCAAACGAACAATTCAAATTTTATGAGTTATGGTTGGAGTACTGGCGATACCACACAAAATACAATAGCCCAATCACCTGGTGCTTATTACTTAACTGCTTCCTATGCCTGCGGCCTGGTAACAGATAGTGTCATCATTGACTTAAATCCTAACCCCATTCTTAATTTAGGTGCTGATACCATAATATGCAATAACCAGAGCTTCGCACTTAATGCGCCTTCGGCTGATACATACCTCTGGAGTACAGGGGATACAAGCCAACAAATCACTCTAAATCAATCTGGTAATTACCATTTGAGTATTACTGATTCTCTTGGCTGTTCAGCGAATGATAGCATCAGCGTTATATTCAGTGATCCGATATTTAATTTAGGCTCAGATACCATCTTATGCAATAATCAAAGTCTTATATTAACTGCACCATCAGCCGCTTTGTATCAATGGAATACAGGAGCAACCACACAGCAAATAAATATTGTTCAAACCGGTTCATACAATCTTAGCATTACAGATTCTGCCGGCTGTGTGGCTTATGATACTATTCAGGTTACCGCTTATGATCCTGCTGATTACCTGTTAGCTCTTGGCAACGATGTTAATCAATGTGCTGATCAGTTTCCTGTTACCGTTCAAACAAATAATAATAACTTCAATACTTATCATTGGAATACAGGTGTTAATTCACAAATGCTTTCTGTAACTAATGCAGGCGCTTATTATTTAACTGCCGGCTATATATGCGGTTCTGTTACAGATACTATAACTATTGGTTTAAACCCCGATCCTGTTCCTGCCCTGGGAAATGATACAGTGATCTGTGAAGGAAAACAATACATTGTAATAGCCCATGGAGGTGTTATATACCATTGGAACACAGGAGACAATTCGCCATCCATTACCGTTTCATCCGCAGGAATTTATTCCGTAAATGTGATCAATGCTTATGGCTGTTCTACCAGCGACCAAGTAGAGATAACCTATCAAACCAATCATTCAAACCTGTTGCCTTATGATACCACTTTAGCAACAGGAGGTATAATAGTAATAAGCGCTGCAGGAGGCTTTAATAATTACTTTTGGAACGATGGTACTGCGGGTCAATCAATAAATATTATAAATGAAGGAATTTATATTGTTAATGCAACGGATAATGAAGGATGCCGGTTACGCGACAGTATTATTGTTACAGCAAACTTATCCGAAATGATCATTCCCACCATTCTTTTCCACGACCAGCCTTTTCATATCATTAACCTGCCGGCCAATTGCAATTTAAAAGTATATGACGCCATTGGCCAACTTATTTACTCGCAGAATAATTACAAGAACGATTACTATCCTGTACTGGCAAATGCCACTTATTTTATTTCTCTTACTATGCCTGATGGGAAAGAAAAATATGGAAAATTAATGATGGAAAGGTAAGATTTAAGTAAGGTACTGTTCCTCATAAAAATTTTACACAGAAGTGTGTACGGTTTTTTGTTTATTTGTTCCTGTAAATTCAAAAAGATGAAGTTATTTAAAGGGTTTATAACCGCCACATTTATATTGATCTTTTCTTCATGGAATTTTTGCGAAGCATCAGACTCCTGTGGAGTGAGATCGATCTCAGTAGGTTATTACATGCTGAATGATAATGACCCTGTTTCCAATCAAAAAGGTTATGATGCACGGAACAGGGACGATCATGGATTGACTTTTTTATACCGGCTGCATGCCGAGGCCGAATTGCAATTATTTAAAAATACAAAAACAACTATAAGGTTCGAAAATTATTGCGGGCTGTTTACCAGGGATATGAGCACTATAAGTACCATAAAAAGTGATGACCCGGATTACAGTTATTTTTCATACATCCTGGCAAAACACCCTGATTGGGACAATGTATTATTGTACAACCAATCGGCCATCACAAAAAACATGAACAGCTTATCATTTTCAAATAATATGAAAAATATTATTTACGGGGTATCATTTAAACTTACCAAAATTGATAGTGATGATGAACAGCGGGGTACTAATATCCAACATTGGTTTCACAAAAGTTTGAAGGTGCGGAATTTTTATCACAAACCTTTTTCAGACAGTACCATTTTTAAAGGGGCACAATTCAGTTATTTTTCAGCCTCACTATTTGGTGGTTATAACAAGTTGTTTGATATAAGCCCAAAGTTCAGTTTTTCAATTGCCCCACAGCTTGGGCTCTGGTATAACTTTACCAATAAATATACTATTGTTCCTTTTTCACCATACGCTAAGTTGAATGCTTCGTTCAATTTTGGAAGAACTATTTACAGCAGCACTAAACGGTTTGGGTTGACCTATGATCTTTATTACGAGCCAAATGAAAGATTGCAGTTATTTTCTGATCCGGGCACGCAGGGCAATCATAGCATTGGGCTGTCATTTAATTTTGCGGGCAAGAAAAAAAGTAAAATTGAGGAATGTAAAACCTGGTTTATGATGTACAAGCTTTCTGCATTTTCGTATCACATGCCTATAGGCTTAAAAAAGGATAATATACTTAACTACACCTCGCAGGGGAATGATAAAAGGACTTTGATGGGCTTGATAAACCTGACGGCTGTGTTGGTGCTGAAATAAAAGGGTGTTGAATTTTTGTGAAAGCGCTTTCAGGGCTCTTTTGCGGTTATATTTGTTCTTAAGGGATTACACATGTGTGTATTTTTTCAAATGCATTCGTGAGTGCTTCGGAGTTCGTGAGAACACTCTGTTATGTGCTTAATAAAAAAGGAGTCACCGGAGTCCTGGCTGTATTCCTATTGGGGTTTCACCCCAAACCCTGACTTCCTTTTCTTCTTGATAAGAAAAGGAAGCAAAAGAATCTAGCATCAAAACAGGCAACGCGGAAATTTCAGCAGGCCAATCTTTTGCCACGCAAATTCCTTGCTTAAAGATTGAGTACCACCCTACTCAAATTTCCTTTGCTGGTTTTGATGCACGTTCTAAATAGTCGACCCTCAAAAAGTCATTTTGAAATTTTGAGCAAATAATATGTTGTAAAC
>JADMIO011456604.1_pt1 | contig 11862 bp, 12 predicted proteins | sample 8958161 | NCBI WGS metagenome assembly JADMIO01 (sample SAMN16585339, study PRJNA669376) | soil metagenome | isolation source: Crop rotation soil | place: USA: Cullars Rotation, Alabama | collected 2011
CCGCGACTTCAAGTCACGTGAATTCCAAGCTTCGGATCCCACTGTGCTGGAAAGCAGCCCCGGAGCCAACCTGGAGCGAAAGGTCTGTAAGTTCGAGCACGCGCGGGAGGATTGGCGGTTGACGCGGCCTTGTCACCTGCAAATGTCCCCTCGCCATGCGCCCTCGCACCACCCGCCAACGCCCGTCCCTTGGACGTTTCGGGCGCATCGCGCTCATTTCGGGTGGCTCGCTCGTGGCCCTGCTTGTCGTCCTCTACTTCGCCGGCAAAGCGTGGGCCGAAGCCTATCTGCGCAGCGATGCGTTTCGCACTTTCCTGAACGCGAAGGTGGGCACGACCCTGCGCGGCGAGGCGGAGTTCGCCCCATTCACTTTCAACGGCCTGAACGTCTACACCGATGGCGTGCGCGCGCAGGGCTACGAGGACGCGCCCTTCTCCGAAATCCGGCTCGATCAACTGCGCGCGTCGTTCAGCCTGAGCCGTTTTTTTGAAAAGGTGTGGCAGATCGAGGAAGTCGAGGCCCAAAGCCTAACCGTGCGCCTCGACGGCACCCGCCTCACCCACCCGCCGTCCGTTCCCGCGCTGCCACCCACCGTCACCTCGAAGCCGGCGGAACCGGGAAAATCCAAGAGCAGCGGATGGCTGCCGAACCGCGTCGAAATCGGCAACGCCACGATCAAGGAACTCAATCTCGAATGGGGCGACATCCCTGCCAAGGCCGGGAGCCTGCGCGGACTCTTTCTCCACGCTGCGCCGGCGTCGGGCGGCTGGGACATCGATGGCCACGGAGGCAAAATCGTCTCCGCCGGCCTGCCCACGCTCGACATCGGCGCGATCACCGTACGCCAGCGCGACCGCTCGCTCTTCATCAATTCCGCCGACTTCACGCAAAGCGGCGGTGGCTCGCTACAGGCCAGCGGCGAAGTGCAATTCGACGATCACCTCGACTTGCGCGCCAAGCTCGATGGCGTCGACCTCGCCCCGTTCCTCACCGACGACTGGCGTATGAAAATGCGCGGCAAACTCGCGGGAGACATCCGCGTGCAGTCTCCCCTCCCCGCGCGCGACGGTCCCACCATCTCCGGCGATGTGCGCATCCTCGGTGGCCAGTTCATGGCCCTGCCGGTGCTCGACGAGATCGCCCTCTTCACGCGCACCCAACAGTTCCGCCGCATCAATCTCACCAACGCCTCCGCCACCTTCACGCGCGACGCGAAGCAACTCCGCGTCACCAATCTCATCGCCGAATCCCAGGGCCTCATCCGCATCGAGGGCACCTTCAACGTCGCGGACAACACCATCGACGGCCTCTTTCAGGTCGGCGTCACCCCCACGAGCCTGCAATGGCTCCCCGGTTCGCAGGAGCGCGTCTTTACCGAGTCCCGCGGCGGCTACCTCTGGACCCCCATGCGCCTCACCGGCCCCGTCGATTCGCCCAAGGAAGACCTCTCCGGCCGTCTCATCACCGCCGCTGGCAATGCCGTCGTCGACAAAGCCGAGGCCGTCGCCCGCGACGCGGTCAAAGCCACCAAGGATGCCGCCCGCAGCGCACTCGATTTTCTCTTCCCGAAGAAATAGCGCACTGCCGGTCGCGAGAGCCGCGATTCGTTTGGCGCGCTGGTTTAGACATGAAACCCCTCACCCGCCCGCTCCTCCTTGTGGCCGCGATCGGCATTGCCGTGCTCATCAGCTGCCCACTGCTGCGTTCGCCAGATGCGCCCATTCGAAAAGGTCGCGTCGCGCTCGACGCAAAGTTCCTTGAAGGGTTGGGCCACGTCGATGAACTCAGGAGCCGTGACATTGCGATGAGGACTATCGCCGCGCTTCGATGGGATTCCGGGGATTGGTATGAGCTGAAAACGACCAGGTCAGCGCTGGAGATTCAAGCCCTCGACCAAGACTCGATGCAAGTGACCTTTCTGAATTCTCACAGCAAGGCGGTCCGCACGTACAAATTCCAACACCACCCGCGCACGGTATGGCAACGGGTTGTCTCGTTCTGGCGAAGAGACCCCTACTGGGACTTTGCAGGTTTTGTTTTTCCACCGGTCTCGCCATGAAATTCATCACCCACCCCCGCTTCCTCGCTCTCGCGACCGTCCTCGCCGTCGCCGGCGCTGGCGTCTGGCTGGATCGGCGGGAAACACCCATTCGCGAAGGCCGCATTGCGCTCGATGCCGCGTTTCTGAAGCGGCTGGGGACGGAAGACTTGAAGACCACTCGCGATCCGGCCATCAAGGCGCTTTCGACATCGTTGGAGGATGACGACATGCCGGAGAGTGCGCTGATCGCAAGTTCGATCACCGTGGATGTGCACCGGCTTGGTCGCGACTTGGTGGAAGTGACGGTTGAGATCGTTCGGCCCAATGGAAACATGCGATCCACAAAGCGAACTTACAGCCACCATCGGGCGGGTTGGCGGGAAGTCTTATCGATGGCATTTTGGAAAGACTCGTTTCACGAGGGCGAGTATTGGAAGAAGCAACCCATTGATAAAATCCGTTTACGCATCTTGGATTGACGCGGCACTTCCGTCATGAACCTCCTCACCCGTCCGCGCCTCATCACCTTCGGGATCGTCCTCGCGGTCGCCGGCCTCGGCGTCTGGCTCGACCGGCGGGAGTCACCCATCCAGGAAGGCCGCGTGGTGATCGATGATGCCTTTCTCCATCGGCTGCGGACGGACGATGGTATCCGCACTCGCGACCCAGCCATCCGGGCTCTCTCTGCAGCGACGTTCAAGGGCGAGATCCTGCGCAACATGCTTCTCACCGGTGCGGTCACGGTCGATCTTCGCCGCCTCGATCGCGAGGCCGTCGAGGTGACTGTCGCGGAATCCTACAATACGATTAACACGACGTTGATGATCATGTCCTTTCGCCGGCACCGAGTGACCTTCCGTGAATTCATCTCGCCGGCGTCCTGGACGGGCGCATTCCTTCGCCGGGAATATTGGGAGCCAGGCACTCTCAGCAGGGAAATGCCTCATCAGCCGCTGCCGCCACAAAGCCTGGAAGCGCCGTGATCCTCACGTCGCCACTGCCTCACCGTGACGAGGCATTCTGGCGCTCCAACCGCCACGTGCCATAGAGCATGACCGCCGCGTAGCGCAGGTTTGTCACCGGAATCCACCACCACGGAACCTCATGCTGTCGTTCGAAAAGAACGGTGCCGACAATCACCGAAAGGACTCCGGCGGGCAGCGACATCCAGGGCCGGCAGCGCTGGCCGATCAACAACAACCCACCGATTGAAGGCCATGCCCAAAAGAATATGGCCGCCTCCCATGGGCCAAGAGACCAGGCATAAAAACTAAAGCCCGCGGCCGTCGCCGCCGCACCGCCCATCCAAATCACCCAGCGCAGCAGGCCAACCCGCAACAACAACGGTTGATACCACGTCACCAGCGACACAAAGTTGACGATCAAAACCAGACTGCTGTGGGCGGACGTCACCCAACCGGGCACGAGCGAGTTTACTTTCGTCACGCTCGAATCGACCGATTCCCTGAGGTAGCTTTCCAAGCCCGCGTCGAGCGCCATGCCCATGATCAGCGCGAGGACCACCCATGTCAGCAACGCCCGCCAGCGCGGTTGCAGCCAGCGGTCGAACCAGGACCAGCGCGAGGGAGTTTCGGGATCGGCTGTCATTGCGCGGGGCGGGGCAAACGTCGCGTGCCGTAGAGCATGATCGCAGCGTAAGGAAGATTCGTCAGCGGAAGCTGCCACCAAAGGATGTGGTTGAAGTGTGTGGGCATGACACTGCCACAAACGATCATTGAAAGTAATCCGGCGGGAAGCGACATCCAAGGTCGGCTGCGAAGATCGATCAGCAGCACACCGGCCAGCGCTGGCCAGCCCCAGAGAAAGAGCATCACTGCGGCGTGCCCCGGAGGAACTCTCAGCAGGATAAAGCTCGCCGAGACGGCCACCGCTCCTCCAATCCAAATCAACCATCGCAGCGGTTTCAGCCCCAGCGCCAGCGGTTGATACCAAACAAAAAGTGGCAATATGTGAGCCGATGACGCCACGCTCTCCAGAAAGAACGACAACCCTCGCACTGTTCCGGGTAACATTCTCTGCACGCCGCTCCGAACCATCGCCACGATGGGGTCAATGACGCCCCACTCGAGCACTGCACTCGAAATCGCCGCCAGCACTAGCCACGTGATTAACGCGCGCCAACGAGGCTCCAGCCATCGGTCAAGCCACGATTTGTCTTGGAGAGATTCGGGATCCGAGGTCATTGGGGGAAGAGATCTGGAGGGGGCCTGACGATCTCACACCTGATGGCTCATTACGTTGACGATCACGCCGCTCGGGTCGGTCACGGCGAAGCGGCGGACGCCCCATGGCTCGTTGGTCAACGGATAGACGATGGGGAGGGCGCGAGCCACGGCTTGCTCGTGCAGCGCGTCCACGTCGGCGACTTCGATGGTGATGCTGGCTACGGGGGTTTGCCCGGCAGCGGGCACCGGTCCTTTCACGAGCGAGACCTGCGCGGTGGGATTGTCCGGCGAGACGAGAGTCACGATGAAGCCCATGTCCATCGCCACCTCGAAGCCGAGGAAGCCGGTGTAAAAAGCGCGGCTCTCCTCGATGCGGTCAGTAGAGATATTCGGGACGACGCGGCGGATTTTCATCGGTTCACGAGCCTGAGCCCGTAAGCGTTTCCGCGGGCTCGCACCAAAGGTCCGGGCCGAATTCGGCGAGGACGCGAGCGCGGAGCGCAGGGCCGGCGGTTGCTTCGCGGAGGACGGCGAAGACGGTGGCACCGCTGCCGGACATGAGCGCGCCGGCGGTCTCGGGTTGCGCGAGGAGCCACGTTTTCAGCATCGCGAGGAAGATGTGCTTTTCAAAGACCGGGCGCTCGAGATCGTTGCGCAGTTCGCCCCATGGGAATGATTGCGGCGCGTAAGCCACGCCGGGGATTTCTCGCGAGCCGTACCATTGCTTGTAGGCCCACGGAGTCGGCACGCCGAAGGGGGGCTTGATGAGGAGAAGCGGGAGGCGGTGAGGAAATGGCTCGGGAGTGACTTGTTCTCCGCGCCCGCGGCAAACGGCGGCGCTTTCGTAGATGAAGAAGGCGACGTCGCTGCCGATCTGCGCAGCAAGTTCGGCGAGGCGGGCGCGGGAGAGGCTTGCGTCGCAGATACCATTCACCGCGAGCAGCGTGGTGGCGGCGTCGCTCGAGCCGCCGCCGAGTCCAGCTCCGTGCGGAATGACCTTGTGCAGTGCGATGCGCATATCGGGGGCCATATTCGCCGCCGTGCCGAATAGCTTCACGGCGCGCACAACGAGATTCGAGTCGTCGCCGGGGACGGTCGGGTCGTCGCAGGTGAAGATCAGCCCGCTTCCGCTCGGGCCGCGCTCGATGTCGAGGCGGTCGCAGATTGAGATGGGAACCATGTGCGTCTCGATCTCGTGGAAACCATCCTCACGCCGCCCCTGTACGATGAGGGAGAGGTTGATCTTCGCGGGAGCGAGGAAGGTGGGCATAACAATTTCAGATTTTGGATTTCAGATTTCAGATTGGGAAGCACGCAGCTTCGCCGCGACGAGAAGATTATCGAGTTTCTGAAAGCGGGAGCAAAGAGTGCATCGGGTGGGTGGAGCACGCGGCTCGCGTGCCGTCTTCGGCGGCTCGCCGAAGACACTGTGGACCTTTCATCGATTCGAAATGCGCTGGTGTAACCAAGGTCTCCCCTCCATGACCTCGGCGAGCCGCCGGGGTCCGCACGCGAGCGTGCTCCACCGGTCCGGCGAGAGCGCCAATCGCTGCCCCCTCACCTTCCCTCGCCACACGTCCCATGCAGAACAAGCGCATTGCCATCAGCGCGCAGCGCCTCGCTGCCACATCTGAAATCTGAAATCTGCGATCTGAAATTCCTAATGCTTGAGATCCAGAATGCTCGGGCGGTCGGAGCGCGTGCGGTGGTTCGCCAGCGCGGCGCGATCCGCTGGCACTCCGGCGGTGGCGGGGGTGATCGACTGCTTGTCCACGTACCGGGCATAGCTGCCGTCCATTTGGATTTCGAGACCGGTCTCGCGCTTCGAGGGCTGGAGTTCGATGGGAGCGTTCCATTTCACGACCCAGACCTGCTTCTTCCCGGACATGGACGTGGACTCCAGCGTGATGCCGGTGATCCACGTCTGCCCCGTGAGGTTGCGTTCCTTGAGCGTGTCGTTGGCGATCTTCGTGGCCTGCTCGATGGACAGTCCGGGTGCGGCGCCGGCAGTCGCGACGAGGATGCAGGATGCCAGGGCGAAAAGAATGCGGCGCATGATCGTGAAGCGGCGTTATTTCCCGAGGACCCGGTGGACTTCGTCGAGTTTGTTGGCGCTGCCCAGCTTCTCGTTCTTGTGCGCGATGAATTTCGCGTATTCGTCCTGGAAGGTCTTGCCCGGCGGGCGGAAGTCGAATTCGCCCGGCTTGTCGCGGAAGAACTCGCGGTGCACGCGCGTCCAGACGAGGCGGCCATCGGTATCGATGTTCACCTTGGTCACGCCGAGCTTTGCGGCGGGCAGATATTCGTCCTCGTTCACGCCGCAGGCGGTGGGATCGAGTGTTCCGCCGGCGGCATTGATGCGGCGCACCTCCTCCTTCGGCACGCTCGACGAACCGTGCATGACGATGGGCGTGGGCGGCAGACCGGCCTCCTTCACATTCTTCGCGATCGCCTCGATGACCTCGAAGTGGAGCGACTGCTGGCCCTTGAATTTGTAAGCGCCGTGGCTAGTACCGATGGCCGCCGCGAGCGCGTCGCACCCGCTGCGCTTCATGAACTCCACAGCCTCGTCGGGATTCGTGAGGCAAGCGTGTCCCTCATCCACCTGGATGTCCTCCTCGACACCGCCCAGCATGCCGAGTTCCGCCTCGACGCTGATGCCCTTGGCGTGCGCGCGATCCACGACGCGCCGGGTGATCGCGATGTTCTCGTCGAACGACTCGTGCGAGGCGTCGATCATGACGCTCGAGTAAAAGCCGGAGTCGATGCAATCGTAGCAGGTCTCTTCGTCACCGTGATCGAGATGCACGGCGTAAACGGCCTCGGGGAAAATGACCTCGGCGGTGCGGATGATGGCCTCGAGCATGCGCTTGTCGGTGTATTTCCGGGCGCCCTTGGAAATCTGGATGATGAAGGGGGCCTTCGAGTCGATGCAGCCGCGGAAGAGGCCCATGGTTTGCTCGGCGTTGTTGATGTTGTAGGCGCCGACGGCGAATTTTCCGTAGGCGACTTTATAAAGCTCGGCAGTGGTAACGATCATGGCCGGAGAGTTGAAAGCACGGCTTCCGGCGCAGCAAGCGTGGAAATGCAAAATATGCAACTTCCGAACGCCCAAAAAAATGCTGGCTTTTCGCGAAATTCAGCCATTCAATCGCCCAAGGTAACCCCAAATTGCATATGAAACCGAGAGGATGCCGCATCAACGTGGTCCTCGCCCCCGGAGAAGGGGCGGGAGACATCTCTTTGCGCGAGCTTAAACGAATTACAGCTCCAATCAAACACCGGATGGTGCCCCATTCGTTGAATTGTTTTATTCGAGTGGTCGACAGCGTAAGCATCGGCGATTTCGACGAATTCTGCAATGCCGACGACCCGCAGCCAATCGTGATTATCTCCCCGGACTTGATTGCGTCCAGCGCCAGCCTCAAAGCCAGCGCATTCGCACAAAAGCTGCGAAGTAAGGCGCAGAAGGAGAATGTTCCACTCGGCTTGATCGGTGTTGTTGCGGCGGATCGCCATCCGCTTCCGGCCCTTCCACCCGAAGATCTCGATTCGCTCGTCAAGGTAGGAGACGGTTTTCCTGCAGATGTCAGCGAGGCATTGAGAGAAGTCGCTCCGCGTCTGTGGTGGCGATCGCGCCCATCCGCCGTTCCAATGGAGGCTTCAGATCGCAACTCCGAGATCGTCGTGGACTTTGTCCGCACCAAGGAGGATTTCATGGCGGCTCTTCAGTTGCGTTTCGAAGTCTACAAGTTGCTGGGCTACCTCAACCTCAAGGTTCTCTCGAACACCTCCGGCTTGGAACTCGATGCTTATGATCCACGCGCGCTGCACCTGGTCGCAAGTGTTCGATCAGGCGACACCGATAAACGTGAAGTGCTCGGGTGTGCCCGGCTGATTTTTCCACCCGCCATGCTTGACGACGATCTGCTTGAGGATCTCGGCTACACTGATCGTGTGCCCGCGTGGTGCGCTGAGATCTCCAAGGATGAGAAATCGAAATTATTCACAGATATTCTCAAACGCGGTACAGGCATCTTCCCTTTGCCGGCCTCTTCGATGGGAGTTTACAAGGAACTGCGGAAAAAGCTGAAGCAGACGCAAAAAATTCTGCACACCGAGGACTGCTGCGAACTCAGCCGCTTGATCGTTCGCCCTGAAGCTCAGGGCCACCACGTGGCGCGGCGCATGATCGAAGCTGCCGTGCAACTCGCCTCGAGATGGATGCGCCGCCGGGTCATGCTCGTGGAATGTCGCGAGGATCATCGTTCACTTTACGAACGCTTTTCCTTTCAAATGCCAGAATCGGACATTACCATGCCGGAACCGGCGGGCCTGTTGCAAACCACAGGGATTGCCATGTGGCGCTCTCTTGTCCCCACGGACGGCATTACATTGAGAAAGCCGAATGCGCATACCATTCTGTCATCGCTAAACCGGGCTCCAAAACGCAATTTAGACCTGTCGCGCAAAGCCCGCACGGTGCTCCCCTTGGAAGCATGGGCTTGGGATACTGAAATACAACCGGATGACAAAACTGGTCCTACGCCATTCGAGTTAAGCTTACACAATAAGGGTCTCATTACCGAGGCCGTCGGAGCCTTGGAAGATCTGTTGACCCGCTTTGGAGGCAAGCAATTGAGCATCTGCAACAAAAACGGCAAATGTGTGCAGATCACAGCCTCCAATACCAAGGGGCGACCCGCTGCCCCCGTTGTTCATGAAATTATGCAGCTTCTTAGTCTCGAGTAGTTTATGATAGACTTCAAGCGCGCGATTTTAATTGGCAATTCCACCTTTCCGGAAGATCCGTCGGCCCTTCCACAGTTGCGCTGTCCACAAGCCGATGTGGAAGCCATCCAAACGGTTTTGAGCGACGAATCTCGTTGTTGGTTCAATCCCATTCATACGCTTCTCGATGCCGCTCACAACGAGATCTTCATGCGTATCAATGAGGTCCTGCGCGATGCCGAAAAAGAGGACTTGATTCTTGTTTATTACTCCGGTCACGGCCTGCTCGATGCCCATGGCAAACTTTACCTCGCCGCCAATAACACCAAGCCTTCCCTGCTTCTCTCCACCGCTGTCTCCGTGGCGGCCATCCGGGACTGCCTCCGGCAATCCTCCTGTCAGCGTTTTGTCTTGATCCTGGATTGTTGTTACGCCGGCGCCATGCACGATTTATTCAGTGCGGAAACTGACGGCGAATTTCCGACCTCTTCTGATGCCGGAGGGATCGGTGAATTCGTCATGGCCGCATCCACCGCCATCCAACGCGCCGAGCAGGCCCAGGACGACAAACTCAGCCTTTTCACCAAGTATCTGGTCGAAGCCATCGCCTCGGAGCGGGGCGATTTGGATGGAGACGGAGTCATTACCTTGAGCGAACTCTTCGACTATGCGAAAGAGCGCGTCGCCAAGGATCAGCGACAGGAGCCGCGCCAATGGGTCACAGGTTCCGCCCGCAGTTTTATTCTCGCGCGCACCCAGCGAGCCCAGGAAAACCGCATGCAGGCTACCGTCGCCGAGCATCTGGATCGGGCGGGTGTGAGAGCTACTCTACCCGATGCCATCATCACAGGACTCGAGGAAATGGTGACGATGGATGTCCATGAGTTTCGAAGCCGGCATAATGCCGCAGGTTCCCTGGCCTATGGATGGGCGCGGCGCGAAATCACCACGGAAGATTTTATCGATCATTGGTATCGAATTCGCAGTGAATTGAGCGGGGTGGACAAACCAGCCGATGTGCCGGTTGAAAAACGATGGCGCATTGTGAATGCCGCCCGCCCCGCCGTCCTCGACTTGGTGGGTCCAACCTACCTGCTCGATGCCAATTTTCACTTTCTCGACTGGAATGCGGCATTCGACGAAATTGTGGCCATGCCCCTCCGGCTTCTGCGCGGCACGCACGCCGAGAATTTCGTCATCGAATTGGAAAACTCCCATGAGGTCATTCCCAAGTCGAAGGATGTCTTTCAGGAAGATCAAACCCCCCTCGTGCACAGTGAAATCCTCAGTCTTCGCACTGAGCGCCATGGCCTGATCGAATTCCGAAAAATGGCAACCCAAATCGCAGAAACTTCCGAGCATGGACTCGTCTGGTGTGTGACCCTCAACATTGAGCGTGCCGATGAAAGCGAGCTGCTTTGGGATGATGTTCAACAACGACTTCGCGAGGAAGCCAATTGGTCGCGATACGCTGTTTGCTATGACCAGTTACTTTTAAATTTTACCGAATATGACCGCCTGCTCAAGCAGGTCACGGCTTTGATCGGCCCGGCGCGCCGCTGCGCAGATCTCGGCGCCGGCACGGGCAATAGCACCCTGGCGCTGTTGGACGCCCAACCGGAGAGGCAAGTGTCCGCTTTCGAAAATAACGAATTAATGCTTCAGCATCTCAGGAGCAAAATCAAAACACGCCCCGATGCCAGCCGCTGGATTACGGTTTACAAGGGCGATGTCATGCTTTCCCTCCGGGAATTTCCCGAAAACTCATTCGACGGGGCGCTCATGCTCAATGCCCTTTATGCCCTTGATGAACCCGATCGCTTTCTTCAGGAGGTGTTCCGCGTCCTGCAACCTGGAGCTACCCTCGCCCTGTCGACCTCGCATCGTAAAACGAATATCGATACTTTGTTCACTGCAATCCGTGCGGATCTTGAGAAGAACAATCGCCTCGAAGCCTTGGAAAGCGTTGTCAACGAATCGTATGAACGCCATGTTCAGATGCTGCATAAGATCCAGGGAAATACCCGCGAGGAAATCATCGCCTTTCTGCACAGGGCCGGTTTTGAGATTACAACCAGAATCGATTCGACATATGGCGAAGCAGTCATGGTGGTTGCCGCACTAAAGCCGCTGCGCCAACCCGACAACCCCCCTCCAGCCGTCATGTCACGCGATGGGATTTTTATCAGTTATAGTCACAAAGATCGTCCCTGGCTTGAACGCATTCAGACTTATTTGATGCCTGCCATTCGCAAAGGGCGCTTGAAATTATGGGACGATACCAACCTGCGCGCCGGCGATGAATGGCGGGCGGAGATTCAATCGGCCATTGATCGTGCCCGTGTAGCCATCCTTTTAGTTAGTCAAAACTTCCTGCAATCAGATTTCATAACCAGTAAGGAATTACCTGCCATTCTTAATGCGGCCAATGAAGCAGGCGTCAAAATAATATGGCTTTTATTGACGGACTCCCCCTATGAAGTCGTCCTCGGGGATTGCATCACGGAGATTCAAAGCATCCACCCCGTCAAATTCCCGCTCGATAGTCTAACCGAGCCCGAGCAGAACTCGATCCTAACCAAATTGGTTCGTCGGCTGATGGAATTTTTTCCAGAAACCAGCTCACTCTCCTAAATGCAATAGTTTCGATGCATAGCGGTCACGAGGACAACCCAATTGCGGGCGGAGGGTGGGACTAGCGGTTCTTTTTCTTGTTGTTGTCGTCGTCGTTATTCCCCTTGCCTTTGTTGCCACCACCGCCACCTTGTTGCGGCGGCTGCTGCGGGCGTTGCGGGGGCTGGTATTGCGGCTGCGGGCGGGGCTGGGGTTGCGGGCGCGACGGTTGAATGTTCTGCGGTTGCTGGCGCTGGGCTTCCTTCTGGCGTTCGCGCGCGGCTTCCTGCT
>JADMIO010549151.1_pt1 | contig 11861 bp, 10 predicted proteins | sample 8958161 | NCBI WGS metagenome assembly JADMIO01 (sample SAMN16585339, study PRJNA669376) | soil metagenome | isolation source: Crop rotation soil | place: USA: Cullars Rotation, Alabama | collected 2011
GCCGGTCAATTGCGCCGTCTCGCGGAGGTTGGGCGTGACGATCGTCGCCAGCGGAAACAGCCGCTTGATCATCGCGGCGATGGCATCGGTCTTCAGGAGCGAATCGCCGCTCTTGGCGACCATCACCGGATCGAGCACGTACGGCTGAAGCTTGTTGCGGTTGATCGCGTCCTCGACGATCTCGATGACGGCGGCGGAGCCGAGCATGCCGGTCTTGGTCGCGTCGGCGGTGATGTCGCCCGTGGTGACGTCGATCTGCTTGCGGATCAGCTCGGGTGAGAGCTCGAGGGTTTCCTGCACGCCGAGCGTATTTTGCGCGGTGATGGCGGTGATGGCGGTCATGCCGTAGACGCCGAGGACGGAGAACGTCTTCAGATCGGCCTGGATGCCCGCCCCGCCGCTGGAATCGGAGCCGGCGATCGTGAGTGCGGTTTTCATGTGAGGGAGGAATGTAATCGGGCGGGGAAGGTGTCACAATCCTTGTCGCGCCGGAGGCGTACTATCAATGCGAATGAGCGGAAAGGTGCTTAATCTCGTCGCGGCGACCTCACTGCTTCTTGCGCCGGAGATCGCGACCGCGGCGAATCCGCATGCGGCCGACCCAAGCTGGCTCAGCACGTACTTCTTCTACAACAGGCCGGACAAGATCGTCGTCGAGGAGACCACGCCGACGAAGGAGCAGCTCAGCTTCTATGGGCGCCCGCCGCAGTTGAAGAAGGGTGATGCGCTGGTTGTCGGCGACAAACCCGCCAAGCCGGCGCAGATGGGCGATGTCGATATCCGTCGGCTGCGCTTCAAGGACGCCGACGGCGACATCGTGACGGCGATGCTCTGCACGCCCGCGAATTCGGTCGGCCCGTTCCCACTGGCGATCGCGGTGCACGGGATGAACAGCAACAAAGCGCAAGTGTGCGGACAGGTCGCGCCCGCGCTGATCAAGCGCGGCTTCGCGGTTCTCGCGCCGGACATGCCCGTGCACGGCGAGCGGCCGGGGAATTGGCGCGATCTGATGGAGAAGAAGGACTGGATGACCGCCCTGCTGCTTCATCGCCGCGCGATCATCGACATCCGACAGTGCATCGACATCGCCGAGAGCCGGCACGATCTCGATACGAGCAAGGGTGTGGTGCTGGCGGGCTATTCGATGGGCTCGTGGCTCGACAGCGTCGCCGGGCCGATCGACGAGCGCGTGAAGGCGATGGTTTTGATGGTCGGCGGTGCAACCGATGCGGCACCGTTCCTTCGCATGCTTCCGCAGCTTGCTACGGCCGATCCGCTTGAGGTGCTTCCGCTGTTCGCCGGTCGTCCGCTGCTGATGCTGAATGGGAAATTCGATCCAACCGTGACGCCCGAGATGGCCGAGCGCTTGTACCAAGCCGCGCCGGAGCCCAAGCAACAGAAGTGGTACGACAGCGGCCATCACCTGCCCGCAACCGCCTACGACGACGCGGCCGCTTGGATCGCGGACACATGGAAGACGCTGACCAAGCCGTAATTTGCGTTTGCGCGGGCGGCGGACTATCTGTCATCGCATGCCCAGCGACGCCCAGCGCACGATCGACCGCAACGCGCGGTATGGCATCGTGCTCTTCATCATCTATGTGATCTTCTACGCCGGTTTTGTCGCCATTTGCGCATTCTCCTTCGAAACGATGCGCCGCGAGATCGGCGGGGTGAATCTGGCGATCATTTACGGCCTTGGCCTGATCGTGCTGGCGCTGCTCCTGGCGGTGGTCTACATGCTGCTCTGCCGCCGCGATCATGAGAGCGCGGAGGGCCGCGCGTGATCGCGTTCACGGTCTTCCTTTTCTTCGTCGGCATCGTTCTCGCCCTCAGCTTTTACCTCGGCTCGCGAGCCAAGAGTGCGCAGGGTTACTTCGCCGCACACGGACAGATCGGATGGTTCGTCAACGGCATCGCCTTCGCGGGCGACTATCTCTCGGCCGCGAGTTTTCTCGGCATCTGCGGGATGATCGCGTTCTACGGGTACGACGGGTTCCTGTATTCGATCGGCTATCTCGCTGGCTGGGTCGTCGCCCTCTTCGTCATCGCGGAGCCGATCAAGCGGCTGGGGAAATTCACCTTCGCCGACGCGCTGAACGCGAAGTTCAACAGCCGCGGCATCCACATCGCCGCGGGAATTTCGACGCTGGTCGTCTCCATCTTCTATCTCATCCCACAGATGGTCGGCGCGGGCGCGTTGATCAAGCCGCTGCTGGGATACCCGCACTGGGCAGGCGTCGTAATCGTCGGGACGGTCGTCATGCTCATCGTCGTGACCGCGGGGATGGTTAGCACGACGTGGGTGCAGTTCATCAAGGGATCGCTGCTGGTCCTGTTCTGTGCGGTTTTGACCGTGGCGATCCTGAACCGCGGGTTCCGCGTCGCTTCGGGCCCGGCAGATCAACCGGTGATCCGTTCAACCGGACCGCTCGGACCCATCGCGTATCTCAAGCAGTTCACGCAGAACACGATCGTCGTCGAGAAGCTGAACCCGAAGTACGTCGAGGGCGGCAGTGAGCCGCGCACGACGATCGAATACAAGTCCGGGAAAGACCTCCTTCTTCCGGGCAGCAGTCCGACATTCAAGGGTATTCGATCGGCGAAGATGACCGACAAGCTCGATTTCATCTCGCTGATGCTGGCGCTCTTTGCCGGCACCGCGTCGCTGCCGCACATCCTCATCCGCTATTACACCGTCAAGGACGCGGCGGCGGCGCGGAAGAGCACCGTCGTCGGCATCGCGAGCATCGGGTTCTTCTACGTCCTGACGCTCTACCTCGGCTTGGGTGCGATGACCTGCGGGCAACTCGATCCGACCAACAGCAACACCGCCGCCCCGCTGCTGGCCAAGACGTTCGGCGAATTGCCCTTCGCGCTGATCTCCGCCATCGCGTTCACGACGGTGCTCGGCACCGTGAGCGGCTTGATCATGGCCGCCAGCGGCGCGGTTGCGCACGACCTGATCGTCAACGTCATGGGCCACAAGCTGAAGGAGCACGCGCAGGTCGGCGCGGCGAAGTGGGCGGCGATCGTCGTCGGCGTCATCGCGATGATCCTGGGGATCATCTTCGAGAAGATGAACGTGACCTTCCTGGTCGGTTGGGCGTTCAACGTCGCCGCCAGCGCCAATCTCCCGGCACTGGTCATGCTGCTGTTTTGGAAGCGGACGACGAAGCAGGGGATCATCGCGGCGGTCGTCGTCGGGATGATTTCATCACTCGGGTGGTTGCTGCTCAGCGCGCCGGCGTATCAGTACGTCTACAACGCCGATCCGAAACGCGCGCTCGCGCCCTTCAGCCAACCGGGATTGGTGACGATTCCGTTGGGATTTGTGGTGCTGATCGTCGTGTCGCTGATGACGAAAAATCAGACGTCGAACGAAATGCCCTGAGCGAGCGGGAGTTCCTTCGAATAGTTGATCGTGTTGGTGACGCGGCGCATGTACGCTTTCCAGGCGTCCGAGCCGGATTCGCGCCCGCCGCCGGTTTGTTTTTCGCCGCCGAAGGCGCCGCCGATTTCGGCGCCGCTGGTTCCGATGTTGACGTTGGCGATGCCGCAGTCGCTGCCGGAGGCGGAGACGAATTTTTCCGCCTCGCGCATGTCGCTGGTGAAGACGGCGGAGCTTAGCCCCTGCGGGACGTCGTTGTGGATGCGGACGGCGTCGTCGAAGTTCTTGTAGGTCATCACGTAGAGAATCGGGGCGAAGGTCTCTTCCTTGACGATCGGGGCATCGGGTTTGATCTCGACGAGGGCGGGTTTGACGTAGACACCATTCGGGACGTCCTCCGTCACGCGCTGACCACCGTGGACGCGACCTGAAACGTGCTTCGCGGAATCGAGCGCGTGCTGCATCGTTTTTTGCGCGTTCGCGTCGATGAGGGGGCCGACGAGGACTCCGTCTTTGCGCGGATCGCCGACCGGGAGCTTGTCGAAGACTTTCTTCAGCCGCTCGATCAGCGGTTGCGCGATCGATTCATGGACGATGAGACGACGGAGCGTGGTGCAGCGCTGGCCGGCGGTGCCGGCGGCGGCGAAGGTGATGGCGCGGGTCGCCAGCTCCAGGTCGGCGCTGGGTGTTACGATCATCGCGTTGTTACCGCCCAGCTCCAGCAGGCAGCGGCCGAGACGTTTGGCGACGGTTTCGGCGACGGCTTGCCCCATCCGCGTCGAACCGGTTGCGCTGATGAGCGGGAGCTTCCGCGAAGAGGCGAGCGACTGGCCGACATCCTGTTTGCCGATCACCAGTCCGACGACCGCCGGCGGAACTTCCGGCATTTCCTTCAGCACTTCCGCGACGATGTGCATGCACGCGATCGCGGTGAGCGGCGTCTTTTCGCTCGGTTTCCAGATCACCGGATCGCCGCAGACTAGCGCGACGGCGGCGTTCCACGCCCAGACGGCGACGGGGAAGTTGAACGCCGTGATCACGCCGATCGGGCCGAGGGGAAGCCATTGCTCCATCATGCGATGGCCGGGGCGCTCCGACGCGATCGTCAGGCCGTAGAGCTGGCGCGACAGGCCGACGGCGAAGTCGCAGATATCGATCATCTCCTGAACTTCGCCGAGCGCCTCCTGGGTGATCTTGCCGGCTTCGAGCTGAACGATCTCGGCGAGATCGGATTTGTGCTGGCGCAGCTTTTCCCCGATGCGGCGGACGAATTCACCGCGACGCGGGGCGGGCACTTCACGCCACCTGATGAACGCATCGGATGCGGCGTCGATGACTTTTTCGACGTCGGCAGGCGTGGCGGATTTGATCGTTGCGAGCGTCTCACCGTCGATCGGACTGCGGACGGTGATCGCTTCGCCCGATGCGGCGGACGATTTCGCGCCGATCATGACGGCGTTGGGCGATGAGCCGATGTTGAACTTTTGCAATGCGCTGGCCATGACAAATCCTACGCAACCGACGCGACGGCGGCTTCGAAGATAGCCAGGCCGGCTTCCAGCTCCTGCTGCGTCATGCAGAGTGGCGGGCAGAAGCGCATGGTGTGCTCGCCGCAGCCGAGCATGACCAGGCCGCGCTCGAAGCAGGCGGTGACGATGCGATCGCGCAGCTTTCCGTCGCCGGTTTTGGTTGTGGGATTGAGGATGTCGGTGCCGCACATCAGACCTAATCCGCGGGGCGCGCCGACGATCGGGTGTTTCTCCGAAATGCGACTTAAATCGCTAACCAGCAAGCTGCCGAGCTTCGCGGCGTTTGCCATGTACTGGGTTTCGACCAGTTCCAGCGTCGCCAGCGCGGCCGCGCAGCAGACGGGGTTGCCGCCGAAGGTCGACCCCTGCGCGCCCGGCGGCCAATCCATGATCCCCTCGCGGGCGATTACCGCGCCGAGCGGCATCCCGCTGGCGATCCCTTTGGCCGTGAGCGTGATGTCGGGAACGATGTCGAAATGCTCATACGCGTACCACTTTCCCGTCCGCCCGACGCCGGACTGGATCTCGTCGCAGATCATCAGGATGCCGTGCTTGTCGCAGAGCTTTCGCAGGTCAGTCATGAATCCCTGCGGCGCGACGACGTATCCGCCTTCCCCCTGGATCGGCTCGACGAAAATCGCCGCCACTTCACTCGGCGTCATTTGATAACGGAACAGCGTCGTCTCGATCGCGCCGATGTCGCCGAAGGGAACCTGCGCGGTCATCGGCACGAGCGGTGAGAATTTTTCCTTCTGCCGGGCTTTGGAGCTGGTCAGCGCCAGCGCTCCCATGGTGCGGCCATGGAACGCGCCGTGAAAGCTGATGGCGTATTTGCGATTGGTGTGATGCCGCGCGAGCTTGAAGCTGGCCTCGACCGCTTCCGCGCCGGAGTTGGTTAACAGAATTTTCTTTCCCGCTCCGCCGGGCGTGATTTGGTCGAGTTTTTCCAGCAGCCCGACCATGCTCGGGTAGTAAAAGTCGCTGCCGCAGATATGGATCAGCGAGTTGGCCTGCTCCGTGATCGCTTCGACGACCTTGGGATGACAGTGCCCTGTCGCGCAGACGGCGATGCCGGCGGCAAAGTCGAGGAAGCGGTTGCCGTCCACGTCTTCGATCACGCTGCCGAGCGCCCGCTTCACCGCCAGCGGATAATCGCGCGTGTAGGAAGGCGAGCTATACTTCTCATCGCGATCGATCAATTTCTGCGCGTTGGGCCCCGGCAGGGCCGTCGTGATCGATGGCACCGGGCCAAGCGGGCTGGGAATGGACTTGCTGGAAGATCGCACCGGCGATTGAACCATCGTCATAAAGCCTCCGTCCGGGCGCGAAATGGGCCCGGGCGCTGAATTCCGCAGGTTGGGCGTCCGCTGAAACGCCGCTCCTGGTGCTGATTGATCAATGGGTCCGAGCCCGCGGCTGCCGATGGAATCGGAGGACCCTAATCATATAATATCGGAATAGCGGAAGCAAACGCTTTCGTTGAACCGACGTGGGAGAGCATATGACGTTGCAAGCCGCCAGCCCGTTGCAGGACTACCAGTGGACGCCACAGCCGGAGGCGGAAAAGTTCGTCCGCGCGCTGGTGGCGGATTTTCTGTCGCGTAACGCCTTCGCCGCGGAACTGTCACGGCGGATGAAAGAGGAGAGCGGCACGCGATTTTACGACTGGGTCGAGGCGATCTTCGTTCCCGCGTCGCCGACGATCGAGCAGAAATTGCGGGCCGTGGGATATGAGGCGGATGAACGGATCTGGAGCAATCCGCACGGCATGTTCCCGCGCATCGTGCTCCACGATTCACCGATCACGGCGGCGCATCTGAAGGTCGGCTCGGTGATCGATTTCGCGGACGTGTGGAGACTCCAGGAGAAGATCGAGGGAGAACCGGGATCGATCTATCGTCGCATCCGCGCATCGCGCGAGAAGGACAGCGAACTCTGGGCGGCGGAGCGCTGGGGGCATGTCGGTTTCGACATCCCGCGCTATGATGCCGCTCGCGGGTTAGCGATTCAACAGACGCTGGAGTCCTTCCTCACGCGTCAACGCGACTTCGAAGACGACGCGGACAGTTACGATCACGCGCTCAAACTAATCGATGCATCCCCCCTCCCCACCGACATCAAGTGCTCTCTCTTCTTCGAATCCGAGCGTCGCTACTGGCAACGCCGCAACCGCGCCGCTCAAGTCCAGAAAACCCGACAGGACAAGCTCGGGCTCGGCTGGGGCAATCACGATCATCACACCTATCGCTGCTCGCGCGAGAATTTTAGGACTCTCGTCGCGGTCTGGGAGAAGCTGGGCTTCCATTGTCGCGAGCGCTTCTACGCCGGCCGTGAGGCGGGATGGGGCGCGCAGGTGATGGAGAGCCCGAATACCGGCATCATCACCTTCAACGACGTCGATCTCACGCCCGATGAACTGATGGGCGATTTCAGCCATGATGGTTTGACGCCGCGCGAGAAGCTCGGGACCGTCGGGCTGTGGTGCGCGCTTCATGGCGATTCATTCAACCAGGCCGGGATGCATCATCTGGAGGCGCAGTTCGATTTCGATTCGCTGCGCGAACAGCTCGAACGCGAGGACGGGGTGAAGACGATGAAGCCGTTCACGAACTTCACCTATCTCCGCCAGGCGTTTACCGAAGGTGAGCGGTGGAAGGTGTCGGAGAAGCGATTGCAGCGCGCGCTCGATGCGGGCTACATCACCGCCGACCAGGCGAAGCAATTTCGCGAGCAGGGCGCGATCGGATCGCACCTTGAGAACCTCGAACGCAATGAAGGTTTCAAGGGTTTCAATCAGACCGGCGTGAGCGAGATTATTTCCGCCACCGATCCGCGCAAGCAGGTGCGCTAGCGCGCCGCTCGATAGATCGCCAGCGGCGTGAACGAGATCCCGGGGAATGCCGGGGCGCTCGACAGGCGGAATGCGTTGTTCATCAACAGCGCGATCTGCTCGAAGGCGTCTTCCATGCGGTTGCCGGTTGGGATCGGTTGCGCTGCCGGCGTGGGATTCGGCACATTGAGCTGGCCGAGCACCGTCCACGCCGCGTCGATCTCGATGCCATACTTCTGGCTCATCGCCGCCGGCGAATCGTAGAAATGTCGCGCGTAGGCGGAGCCGACGAGCACGACATTGGGCTGATCGGCGCTCGGACGGACTTTCACGCGCACGACATCGCCGTACAGCTTGGTCACCACTTCCCCCAGCTCGTCCGCCTTCATCTCCTCGACCTTGGTGATCGCGACCTGATTTTCCTGGCTGCGGCGTTGCAGTTCGGTCTTGCTCAGCCGCTTGCCCTCCTCGCTGTTGCGCAGCGCTTCCATCTCGAGCTTGCTCATGCGCTTGAGCACCGCCGGCAGCCCGCCCAGCGCCGCCGAAAGCCACGCGTAATCCATCAGGCGAACAACGCCGGTCGCGCGGACGAATTGCCCATCCGCGAAGCTATCGAGCGTCCACTTAGTGAAGTCGAAGGCGTGGTCGATCTGCGCGACATTGCCGCGGGAAACGAGAGCGGGCTCGAGATGAGAGACGAGCGACTCGCGGGTGGCGCGATCGTCGCCGGCGGTCTGCTCCATGCGAAGCTGCGACGCGATCGAGCTGACACGGTCGAAATCGAGGTAGATGTAATCACGCAGCGGCATCGATGACATGCCGCCGATGATAACGGCAAATTAAACCGCGGTCGCCTGCTGCAATTCCTTCTTGCGGTCGGCCATCTGCGCCTTGAGGCGAGCGAGGATGCTGCTGTGCATCTGGCTGACGCGCGATTCGGACAGGTCGAGGGTCGCGCCGATCTCCTTCATCGTCATCTCCTCGAAGTAGTAGAGGATGATGATGAGCCGCTCGGCGCGCGACAGGCCCTTGGTGATCAGCTCCTTGAGGTCCTTGCGCTGGATTTCGCGCACCGGATCGGCGCCGCGCTTGTCCTCCAGCACGTCGATCTCGCGCACGTCCTTGTTGCTGTCGGTCTCGAACCACTTGCGCGACAGCGAGATCAGCCCGACCGCGCTGGCGTCCTTGGACATCTTCTCGAACTCGGCCATCGGGACTTTCAAGCGCTTGGCCAGCTCGTCGTTGGTCGGCGCGCGGCCGAGCTCGACTTCAAGCTGCTTGGTGGCGGCGTCGAGCTTGTGCGAGCGCGAGCGCACGAGGCGCGGCACCCAGTCCATCGAGCGCAGCTCATCCAGGATCGCTCCGCGAATGCGCGGCGCGCAGTACGTCTCGAACTTCACCCCGCGATCGAGATCGAACGCGTTGATCGCATCCATCAACCCGAAGATGCCCGCCGACATCAGATCGTCCAGCTCGACCTCATCCGGCAGCTTGACGTGGATCCGCTCGGCGTTGTAACGCACGAGATGGAGATAGTTCTCCATCAGGATATTTCGCAGCGGCTCGGTCTTGTGCTTCTTGTAGTCGATCCAGACTTTCTTGATGTCGGCCGGATCGCGCTTGGTCGGAGTCGTCGGAGTGTTCGGAGCGTTGCTCGTCGCCGCGGTCTTGGACATCGCTGCACCTCCGGATCCGTGACCTGGATTGGTTTTCAACTCGACGGTTGAAGTCTTGGCGGCATTTTTCCGATGAGATAGAGCAGACGGTGGCATGTTCTTGTCCCTCGCCATCGCTAAACGCACGCCCCCACTTGGCGTTTATCGGCCATTCGACGGCCGATTCGCTGAACTAATTTCCAATTCAGAAACAGTTTTTTCCTAAGTCCGATAAAAACATTGATCACCCTTTGAACCATCGCCCCATGCGCGTGAAGAACCCAGCGCCATTGGCGTCGATCGCCGCGCCGACGCCCTGCTCGAGTCGCATCGCAAGCTGCGCGATGCATCCCGCGGCCGGGCAGCGTGGGCTGCCTAACACGAAGGGCGTCCGCCGGCGCACCGCCTGCGGAACCGCCTCATCGCTGAGGACGTGACCGCCATCCAAAACGCTGATGCCGAGGAATTGCTTGGCGACTTGCGCGATCCGGCCGTGCACGACTTTGGCTTCGTTGGCGCTGCGGACCTGGTTGACCAGCAGGCTGATTCTGCGCTCGCCGCCGTCTTTGCTGAGGACTTTCACGACGGCATACGCGTCGGTGATCGCGGTTGGCTCGGGGGTGGTGACGACGAGGACGTGATCGGCGGCGCGAGTGAAGGCCAGGACGTTCGGGCTGATGCCCGCGCCAGTATCGATCAGGATCACGTCGGCCTGCTGCTCGAGCTCCCCCATCGCATCGACGAGTCGCTGCCGATCGTTGTCAGAAAGATCGGCCATGCGCGCCAGCCCGGACGCCCCGCCGATCAAAGCAAATCCGCCGGGGGCTTTGATCAGAACTTCGTGCAGCTCCTTCTTGCGCGCGATGACATGAGCGAGATTCGACGGCAGATCGACGTTGCAGAGCACATCGGCGTTGGCCAGACCGAGATCGGCATCGAGCAGCACGACCTGCTTTCCCGCTGACGCGAGCTGGATCGCGAGATTGACCGCGACGTTGCTCTTACCGACGCCGCCCTTCCCGCTGGTGACGGCAATCACGCTGGCGCGGCGTCGCTCGCGCACGAGCGAGCGGAGTTGTTCGGCCTGGTCGATCATCAGACTCATAGGGTTCCTACAACTCGCTGCCGAGGATCAATTGAGCGATGCGACGCCCGCGCGCGACTTCAATATCCGCCGGCACGTCCTGCCCCGTTGTCACATACGACAAGGGCTTCTTCACCGCGCGAACGACGTTGAGCACGTTGCCCACATGCCGCGCCTCATCCAGCTTCGTGAAGATCAGCTTGTCCACGCGCACGTCCGCGAAGCGCTCGATCGCCAGCTCGGCGCACTCGCGGCTCACGGTCGTCGACAGCACCAGGTGCACCTCATCCGGGCCCGCGGCCTCGAGGAATGTCTTGAGCTCGTTCAGCTTCAGGGTGTCCTTTGGGCTCCGTCCGGCGGTGTCAATCAGGACGAAATCGCAATCGCTCATCGAACTCACCGCTTCGCGCAGGTCTTCCGCGCTACCCACCACACGTAGTGGAGATCGGATGATGTCGGCGTACTTCTTCAATTGATCGATCGCGGCGATGCGATAGGTGTCGATCGTGATCAGGCCGACCTTGCGTTTCTCCTCCAGTTGCAGCTTGGCGGCAAGCTTGGCGATGGTCGTGGTCTTGCCCACGCCGGTCGGGCCGATCAGGGCGACGACGTGCGGGCCGAACGCTTTGCTGCGCGTGATCGGGCCACTCGTGGGCAGGAGCTTCTCGAGTTGATCGGCGATCTTGTCGCGAACGAACTGCTTCTGGCTGAGATGATCCGGCCGAAGCGTGCGATGCAGGCCTTTGATCAGATCAGCCGCCAGGTCTTTCTCGACCTGGTTCTCAATCAGCAGCATGTAATCGTCGAAGAGTTCCTCGGGAATCTCGGGCGATTGCTGCATGCGCACGCGGCCGAGCAGATCGGTCACCATCGTCGTGAGCTTCCCGACGTCGTTGGACAGGCCGACCATGATCGCGGTGCTCCCCGCGGGGGAGCTAAGAACGCCGTGGCCATTGGCGCTGGCGATTTCCTGTTGCGGCGGCGCGAGCATGGGCTTGGGCTGCGCGGGCGCTTCCATGTACTTCGGCTGCGCCGGTGCGAATCGCCGCCCGCCGCGCGCGCCGTTGTTCAGCCCGCGGCCCGCGGTGATCTCCACCATCTCGCGGCGGCGAAATCCGAGCCACTGCCGGATCACGTACGTCCGCGTGTGCAGGATCACCGCGTCGGTGCCCATCACCTTCTTCACTTCCGCGAGGCACTCGGCCATCGTCGGAGCCTTAAACGTTTGCAGGTTCATACCCATCCTCAACCAAATTGGACCCGCGACTCAAAGTCGTTTCTTCTCCGACAACCCCAACCACATCCGGCGAAACATCCGAGATGACTTCGGCCAGCGACAGCACCGCGATCTGCGGCGCGACCGGCTCGATCA
>JADMIO011661008.1_pt1 | contig 11861 bp, 10 predicted proteins | sample 8958161 | NCBI WGS metagenome assembly JADMIO01 (sample SAMN16585339, study PRJNA669376) | soil metagenome | isolation source: Crop rotation soil | place: USA: Cullars Rotation, Alabama | collected 2011
CCGCGCCAACTTCGTCCGCGAGGTGCCGGACGAAGGACCCCCGAAGCCGATCCTCGCTCCGGCTGGCAACATCGAGACCGATCCCGCGATCGTCACCGGGTTGATCGAACGCACCCAAGCGTCCATCGCCGCCCTGAAGCGCGACATCCAGGGGAAGTCCGGAGCGGCGCTGCTCGACTTCATCCAGGCGGACATACAGGAGCTGAAACGGATCCTGTTCGATCCGCAGAGCTATCAGGTGTTCATGACCGCAATCGAGGCCACCTGGTGGCTCAATGAGAAACTGGACGTGTGGCTCGGCGAAAAGAACGCGGCCGACACGCTCACCCAGTCCGTCCCCAACAACGTTACATCCGAGATGGGGCTCGCGCTCCTGGACGTGGCGGACGCGATCCGACCGCATGCGGAGGTGGTCGCGTTTCTGGAGCACGTCGAAAACGACGACTTCCTGACGAGCTACCCAAGCTCGCGGGTGGCCCGGAAGCGGGAGACGCTATCCACGGCTGGCTCGAGAAGTACGGCATGCGCTGCGTCGGCGAGATCGACATCACCAGACCGCGTTGGAGCGAACGCCCCACGACGCTGGTCCCCATGATCCTCAGCAACGTCAGGAACTTCGAGCCGGCCGCCGCCGAGCGGCGCTTCGAGCAAGGCCGGCAAGAGGCCCTGAAAAAGGAGGACGAGCTGCTGGAGCGCTTGCGGCTCCTTCGGGACGGAAACCAGAAAGCCGAAGAGACCAAGCGGATGATCGATCGAGTCCGGACCTTCATGGGATACCGCGAGTATCCGAAGTACGGCATGATCAGCCGCTACTTCGTCTACAAGCAGGCCCTGCTCGAAGAGGCGGCGCGCCTCGCGCAGGCCAACGTGCTTCGTGACAAGGAAGATATCTTCTATCTCACGTTCGAGCAGCTCAAGGATGTCGTGCGCACCAGCCAGGTTGACGACGAGCTCATCCGCCGGCGCAAGGACGCGTTCGTCTCCTATCTAGCGCTCACCCCTCCCCGGATTCTTACGTCGGAAGGCGAAGCCATTTCTGGGGCCTACCGACGCGACGACTTGCCCGACGACGCTCTCGTCGGCCTGGCGGTTTCGGCCGGGACCATCGAGGGGCGGGCCCGCGTCATCCTGGATATGGCGGAGGCAAATCTCGAAGAGGGCGACATCCTGGTTACCGCTTATACAGACCCCAGCTGGACGCCCCTGTTCGTCGCGATCAAAGGCTTGGTAACCGAGGTGGGCGGCATGATGACCCACGGCGCGGTCATCGCCCGCGAATACGGCTTGCCGGCCGTCGTGGGGGTGGAGCACGCGACTCGGCTCATTCAAGATGGCCAGCGAATCCGGGTGAACGGAACCGACGGGTACGTCGAAATCTTGGCTTAGTTCGATCACCCGAGGTCCGCGGCAAATCCCAAATGGCCCGTTCGCCGTACTTTCCTGAGGCGGGACACTAGAGTAAGTTGGAACAACCAGAGGTGTTCAACGACTGGGACCCGCGCAGTTAAGTAGGAGGAGAGTAATGGCTCGTTCCATCCGTTTCGCGCGGCGCGCCACGATCCTGCTCGCCAGCGTCGTTTTGACCGGTCTGGTCATATGGTCTGGATCGGCTGCCCTGCCACAAACAGCGGCCGCTCAGGGAAGCGTGAAGATCGAATGGCTCGGCCACGAGTTCTACCGCATCACCTCTCCAGAAGGGGTCGTCGTCGTGACCAGCCCCTGGCTGGAGAATCTCGACGGGCCGGTCCCTCTGGATTCGTTGACCCGAACGGACATCATCCTGGTTCCCAATTCCCACAATGACGATATGGGCAACCCGATTGAAGTCGCCGATGTCTCGGGCGCGACGGTTATCGCCCCCGGACCGCTCGGCCGCTGGCTCATCGACAACGGCCTCGACGCCCAGCAGTCCTTTCGAGCGAACATCGCGGGACCTAGCTTCAGACTGAAGGACACTTTGATCAAGGTCGGTCCGAGCTCCCACGACAACACCTTGCCGAATGGCGCGGACGGCGGCCCCGCTGCTTCGTATTTCATCCTCTTCGATAACGGGACATCGATCTTCTTCTCGGGCCATGCCACCATGGTCGCGGACCTGGCGATCTATGCCTCGGTCTATCAGCCGCAGGTAGCGATTCTCGGCCTCACCGAGCCGGCCGAGTTTGCCCAGGTCGCCAAGCTCATGTCGATGAACAACCCGAGTCTGCGCCAGGTCATCCCGAGCCACATCCGACCAAGCGACCCCATCGTCCGGTTGGGTCAGACGGAGCTGGAGCGCATCGGCCTCGGCAATCTGTTCTTCCTACCGGAGCTTCGCACACCCTACGATTACTAGCCATGACGCGCACGGCGGTCGTCGATCCCGAAGAGCCGGGTTGCCTGGCGATCGAGGAGATTGAGATCGCGGAACAGCTCGTCTCGCGTAGCTATCAGTGCAAGGCCGTTCTGACGGTCGAGTGACCCGCAGACGGGTTCAGAGAACGTCCCACTCGTGGGCGTTGCGCGTGTAGGTACCATAAATCTGGGCTGAGGCGGCGCCGCCCTTCCAATCGTCGAGCGCCTTGAAGCCCGCGCGAACGCCGGGCGTGCCGACGCCGTAGTACAACGGCATGACCGGCAGCTCCTCGGCGATGAAGGCCGAGAGACCCTTCATCGCCTCCGCCTGGTCGGTCCGGTTGACGCTGGCGCGGTACTTGTCGATCAGACCGTCGAGCGTTGGCGACACGTAGTGCCCGCGATTATTGCCAAAGAAATTCGGCGGCACCGTCGATTCTCGGCTGTCGATGCGGATCAGTATCGAGTCGCCATCGCCCGCGGCAGAAACCTCGATCCCGGAGTACGCCTGGCGGAACTGACGATCGCGGACCAAGGGCCCAGGGATCATGTTCAGCTCCGGCTCAGCGCCCACCTGTTTCCAGTAGTCGCCGATGACGGCGATCTCCTTTTCGGAGCCTTCCGTGACCCAGAGCGGAATCGTTAGGCGAGTCCCGCCTGGCCCCACCGCGATACCGTCCGGCCCCGCCTTCCAGCCGGCGTCGCCGAGGCCAGCCCGGGCGCGATTCTGGTCCTGTGCAAATTGGGCCAGGCCATCCTTGACGGCGTCGTACAGTCGGTCGCCTGGCGGCAGCAGCGCATCGGCTACGAGCTCGGCATGTCCATGCTGCACGACTTCCGAGATGGCTCGCCGATCGAGGGCGTACGTCAGCGCGGTGCGGACGCGGGCGTCGAGCAACGCGGACGTATGCTGGAGCGCGGGATCGAACTGGGGCGCGATAAACCGCGTGCTGCCGGGCGCGAAGTAGATCTTGCCGCCCCCGTTCTTTTCCCAGACGTCCGCCAGCTCGAAGGCGTTCTCCGTGACCAGCGTATTCTCCATGAGCACGTCGACCGCGCCGGCCAGAGTGGCTGCGTAGACCGCGTTGGCGTCCATGTAGATGCGGGCGATGATGCGATCGACCTTCGGCTTTCCGAGGAAGTAGCGATCGTAGGCAGCAAACGTCACACCCTCGCCGGGGCGGAACTCCTGCACGCGGAATGGCCCCACGTGGATGAAATCGCTCGTCCAGTACGGGAGGTTCGAGAACGCCAGGCGATCGAGCGTGCGATAGGGCTCGTCCAGCAAGTGTTTCGGGACGGGCCAGAAGGCGCGAAGCCCGAGGGCGTCGGCTTGGTAGTAAGGCCGCTTCCAATAGACGACGAACGTGTACTCGTCAGGAGCCTCCGCGCTATCCATTTGACTGATGGCCGTGAGGGCCGGCTTCGAAACCGAGCCGTCCATGGCGAGCTCGAAGGAGAACATCAGGTCAGCCGCCGTGAAGGGCGCGCCATCGTGCCAGGTGACATCCTTCCGCAGCGGGTAGATGGTTTTCATGCGGCCGTCGGGAAGAATCTGGATCGACTGATCATCGAAGTTTGGAACCTTGCTCGCGATCCGCGGAACCGGGTTGCGGGAGTCGCGATCCGAGGTAATCAGCCCCATCGCAGCGATCTCTTGGGCGCTCTGCCAACCGCCCGCGGTGGTGTCGCCGGCCATCAGCGAGAAGCCCTGGATATCACTCCGAATGCCGACGACGATCGTCTTTTCTCGGGGCGGGTTGGCCGCCGCAGCTCCCGGCTCGCCCGACGCAGGCGCACTGCCCTGCGGGCGGGTCGACGTGCAAGACAGAAGAACGAGGGCCGCGCTCAAGATCGCAACGATTCGTACGACGGCGGGCTGAAGCATCGGTTTTCCCCCGGTCGCCAATTGCTCGGGACCGAGCAGGCAAGCGCATTGTAGGTTGACCCTACCCAGGCCGCAATGCCGACCCGGCGTGCTAAAACTGGTTCAACAAAGCGCGGAAGCGCAACCAAACCTTCAGGAGACAGATATTGGGGCTCGATGCTGAGGTAGAGGCGAGGCTTCGCGGGTTCACGGATGACAACGTTGCGAGGATGGCCCGCGCGAGAGCGTGACGACTCGTCAGATACTCACGACCCCTAGCTGGCAGGTGGCCAGCATCATGCCGAATGCGGTCCTCAAGCAAAAAGGCTCTCGGGTTGGCTTGACCGAGAACAAGCGGGCACAGGTCGCGATCAATGTCTACGCGCCTCATCGCCGGGATGAGATGCACTGCCACCCCGGCTCGGAGCACATCTTCCTCTGCTGGCAGGGAAATCTCACGGTCCGCGGAATCAACGATGGTGAGGACGTCACTTTGAGCCCGGGCGAGTTCGTCCACATCAAGGCCGGGCACTACTACCAGCTGTGCAACGACACTGACGAGCCCGCCGTCCTGTACCAGGTCGCCACGATGCCCCTCAAGAAGCCGCCGACCAATCGTCGGTCGTTCCGACGGGCCGGCGACGTGGAGGCAGAGGCGATCAACACGCGTGGCCTGACCCCCGAGATGGCGGCGAAGACAGTCTGGAATTAGCGCAGCAAAGTACGTGATGATGGGGCGGCTCAGCTCGCTTTCTCTGCTGATCGCGGTTCTCGCGACGGCGTGCGGAGCGCCAGCCGCGAGTCCTAGCCGAGATGCGAGCTCCTCCCTCGTTACGGAGAGATCCACCCGGCTGCGCGCCGCGCTCGGCGAAGACGTGGTTACCATGAGCTCGCGGTTCACGAATACCAGGAACCGGCTGGACCCTGTCGTGAATGCATTCCTCACCCAGACCGACGATCACTGGGCGCTCTTCCCGGGACTCGCGGAGCGCATTCCGAGCCAGGACGATGGCAGTTGGACGCTGAATCCTGACGGCACGATGCGCATGGTGTGGACGCTGCGGCCCAACCTGAAGTGGCAGGACGGCCAGCCGCTCCTGGCGCACGACGTGGTCTTCGCATACGACGTTTACCGCGACCCCGAGATGCCAACCGTGTCGCGCATCCCCGAGCAGTACATGGGCAGCGTGATTGCGCGCGACGATCGCACCTTCGAGATCAACTGGTCGAGGCCCTTCTTTCCGGCTGGTGAGTCGATGGGTTCGGGATCACGTGACCTCACACCCCTGCCGAGCCACATCCTCGAAGACGCGTACCGGAGCGGCGACAAGCAAGCGTTCATCAACAGCAGCTTCTGGTCCACCGAAGACTACGTCGGGGCTGGGCCGTACCGCGTCGTGCACAACGAGCCCGGCGTGCAGCTGAAGTTAGAGGCCAATCCCAATTACTACCTGGGTCGGCCGAAGATCGACGCGATCGACTTCTTCATCGTGAAGGACAAGAACGCAGCAGTTGCCAGACTGCTCGCCGGCGACCTCGATTTCGTGGAGCACATGTACATACAGGCCGAGCACGCGGCAGTGTTGCAGGAACAGTGGCGGGTCACGCGAGAGGGCCGCATCCTGGTCACACTGTGGGAGCCGTTCATACTGGGCTTCCAGCAGAAGGATGTGGTGAATCATCAACCGGCGCTACGCGACGTTCGCGTGAGAGAGGCAGTTGTTCGCTCGATCGACCGAGACGCGCTCGCGCTCTCTGAGGCGGCCGGGTTGGGCGCAGCTGCCGACACGCTGGTTGTGCCGACCAGCGCCTTATTTCCCCGGATCGATCCCGTCATCATCAAGTACCCGTACGATCCTCGGCGAGCTAGCCAACTCCTGCAAGACGCCGGTTGGCAGCGCCCGAACGATGGCGCGCTTCGGAATAGCGCCGGGCAGCCCTTCAGTATTGGAATCATCTCCACGATCAACACCCAGAAGGGCAGCGTAATCGTGGGCGACTACTTCAAGCAGGCCGGAATGGAGCCGAGCCTGTACGCGCTGAGCCCAACCGAGCGGACCGAGGGTCAGCGCCTACGCGCGACGTATCCAGGCGTAGACGTGAGCTCGCCGTTGGACTATCGCTCGTATAGCTCCGTAGAAATGGCCTCGGAGCAAAATGGCTGGCGGGGAAACACAAGCGGCTGGTCGGATCCTACCTACGACGACCTGTTCAATCGATTCGACCGCTCGCTTGTCCAGTCCGAACGGGACGATCTTCAGGTGCAGCTCGAGCTGTACGTCGCCTCGGCCCTTGGGAACGCCAAGCTCTATTACGCGGCGCGACCCGCCGCAATGCGAAACAGCCTGCAAGGACCCCGCGGCATGAACTACGGCTCCACATTCACATGGAACATTCATGAGTGGACGCTGAATTGACAGACGTCCCGTAGACGGTGCCGGTCCTCACCCTATCGGTGGGTTGCGCCTTCAGCCGCCGCCAAGACCGACTCCATGATCTTCACGTAGCTCCCGCAGCGACAGAGGTTGCCGCTCAGATACTCACGCACTTCGTCGGGAGTTGGCGACGGATTCTCTTCTAGCAGCGCCTTGGTTGAGAGGATGAAGCCTGGCGTGCAGAACGAGCACTGGAAACCCGCGTGATCGAGGTACGCCTGCTGGATGGGGTGGAGATGGCCTTCGGCGCTCAGGCCTTCCAGCGTTAGCAGTGTCTGGCCGTGGGCGAGTGAGGCAAGCGCGAGGCAGGAGCTGACGGGCTTACCATCGGCGAGGACGGTGCACGCCCCGCACATGCCGACGCCGCAGCCTTCACGGACGCTCATCAGGTCGAACTCACGGCGGAGCACGTCGAGGAGCGTGTGGTGCGGCTCGACCATGACGTCGCGGTCGATGCCGTTCACCGTGAGGCGCACGATTCGCTTCATGACTGCTCCTTCGCGTGTCCGTCGACCGCCTGGTTAATGGCATCGCGCACGAACACTTTGATCATCTCGGTGCGATACCAGGCCGAGCCGCGCAAATCGTCGATCGGTTCGATGGCCTCGGCATAGCGCTCGGCTACGTCACGGATCAACTCGTCCGAGAGTGGTTGGCCGGTCGCGATCCTTTCGGCAGCCGGAACCTCTTGGGGTGTCGCCGCCGCCGCTCCGACCACGACCCGCAGCTCGCGGCACGTCTCGCCATCCATGTCGGCGAACGCCGCGACGCCAACGCACGGCCGGTCTTCGGAGGAGCGCGTCACGTACTTCAGGTACGCCGCTCGCAATGAGGCTGGCGCGGGCGGGAGGACCAGCTCAGTTACCAGCTCGTCCGGCTGGATGGCCGTCTCATAAAAGTCGGTGAACCACTCGGTCAGCGGGATCTCGCGCGTCACCCGTGTGCTCGCAACGGTTACTCGCGCCCGCGTTCCAACGAGAACGCTCGGCGGATCGGACGCGTAATCGGCCTCACTGAGGTTGCCACCCACGGTGGCGGCGTGCCGTACCCGCACATTGCCCACCACTCGGCACGCCTGCGCGAGAACCGGCCATCGGCTCTGGACGAGCGGCGAGCGCTCGACTTCTCGAATCGTCGTCATGGCGCCGATCCGAAGTCCGCCGTCGCCCTCTTCCCGGATGTAGTGGAGTTCGTCGAGATTCCGCAAGCCGACCAGCACCGCGGGAGAGATCAGGCGGTTCTTGAGCATGATGACGACAGCGGTCCCGCCCGCGATGATCCGCGCGTCGTCCCCGTATTTGGCGAGGACCTGGGTGCACTCCTCGACAGTCTTCGGCAGGAAGAGGTCGAAGTCCGTCATGAGCCATTTGCCTCTTTTTCGCGAATGGCGCGGAGGATACGCTCCGGGGTCAACGGCAGCTCGTGAGGACGCACCCCGATCGCGTTGGCGACGGCGCAGCCGATAGCGACCGGCGCGGCGGGAACGAGCGTCTCGCCCACGCCATGGAAGTCCATCTTCGTGTTGTCGTCCATGATCCAGGTGCGGAAATCGGAGGGCGCGTCCCGGAACGATGGAATGTTGTATTCGGCCAACGAGGTGGTGACCAGCGCTCCATCTTCGTACTGAAGGCCCTCGAAGAGCGCCTCGCCCAAGCCCATGAGCACGCTGCCGTGGGCTTGGAGCTCACACAGCCGCGGGTTCACGATGGTACCCGCGAAGACGCCTGCCCACATCTTGAGAACTTCGACCCGCCCCGTCTCAGGGTCGACCGCGACCTCCGCCGCCACCACGCCGTGGTGCCAGTGAGCAGAAGCGCCTGGCTCGCCGGTGACCGGATCCGGATGGGCCTGGGTCACGTTGTGGCCTTGGCCCAGGATGTCGGTCCGCCCGGCCTTCGCGATCAGATCACCGAACGGCCTCTCGCGACCTGGGACGCCCCGTACCAAGGCCTTGCCGCCCTCGATCACGAGGTCGTCCGGCGAAACTTCCAGCTGGTCCGCGGCCAGCTCCCGCAGCTGCTCCTTCAGGTCGGTCGCGGCCTTCATGATCGAGCCGCCGACAGCAAAGGTGGTTCGACTGCTGGCAGTCCCGCCCTCCCAGGGCACCACGTCCGTATCGATCGCCGCGACAGTGACGGACTCGACCGGAATACCGAGCTCGTGAGCGGTGATCTGGCTCAGCGCAGTTCGCGAGCCCTGGCCCATCTCGACCGCGCCCGTCAAGACGTGGACGCTGCCGTCCTGGTTGAAACGGAGCGCGGCGTTCGAGACAGTCGGCGTGCGAGTCATCTTTAGCGTCGGAATGATCGCCCGCCCGATTCGTCGTCGCGGGGTTTGCGCCTCGGCGGGAATGGGCGTCTTCCAGCCGATCTCCTCGACGGCGCGGTCTAGCATCTCGTCGAAATGAATATCCTCGATGTGTCCCCCGATGATGAACCGATCGTCGTCGCGGACCAGGTTCATGCGGCGGAGCTCGACCGGGTCGATCTGCAGCTTCTCAGCGATTCTGTCGAGCTGCATCTCGCTGGCGAAGGCCACCTGGGGCACGCCGGGCGCCCGGAACGCGCCCACGGGTACGGTGTTCGTATAGATCGAATACGAGTCCACGACTACGTTGGGGAAGCGGTAGGCGCTCGAGATCGCAACACCGCCGTTCGAGACGCCGTTGACGCTGGCAGCCCCGTATGCGCCACTGCTGAAGTAGCACTTCGCCTGGCGGGCCACAAGCCGTCCATCGCGCTTGACGCCGGTCTTCAGGAAGATGCGGGCCGCATGCCGAACGAAGGTGGTGAACTCCTCGGCTCGGGAGAGCGTGAGGGTCACCGGCCGACCGCTTGCCTTGGCCAGCGCCACCGCGATCGGCTCGACGAACGTCACCAGCTTGGATCCGAATCCACCGCCGAGGCTGGCCACCAGCACCCGCACGTGTGAGCGGGGAATTCCGAGGCACAGCGCCAGCTCGTCGCGCACGCCAAACGGGTTCTGGCTGCTGCTCCAAATGGTGACCCGGTCGTTCTGGAACATCGCGGCACAGTTGTGCGGCTCCAGCGGCACGTGCTGGACGGCGGGCGTGTAGAACTCGTCCTCGAAGATCTCGTCCGCCTCGGCGAAGCCGGCCTCGATGTCGCCGCGGACAATGTGATGCTCGTAGTTGAGGTTTGTATCCTCGTGGACGAGCGGCGCATCCGGCTCGAGCGCGCCCAGGATGTCGAGCGCAGCGGGCAACTCCTCGTACTCCACCTCGACCAGAGAGGCGGCCTCCAGCGCTGCGTCCTCGTCGATCGCCGCGACCGCGGCGACTGGCTCGCCCACGTAGAGGGTGCGGTCGAAGGCAAACACCGGGCGCTCGAACGGCGCCTTGCCCAGGAGCTGCATCATGCCGAGCCCGGGCAGATCAGCCCCGCAGACGACGGCGTAGACCCCGGGCACGCGCTTCGCAGCCTCGGTGTTGACCCGAAGCACTCGAGCGTGGGGATGGGGGCTAGTGACGAGTCGAGCGACGAGGCTGCCGGGGATCTTTTGATTGAGGGTGTAGTCGATGGCGCCCGTCACCCGCTGGCGGGCGTCGACCATGTCGATGGACTGTCCGAGGGCCATCGTCTCTCCCGTAGGGCGCAGCGGCCTCGCTAGTATAGTTCGCTGCTCAACCACGGTTCCGCTGAATCGCGGTCACTCGTCCAGCATCGTAGCGATCTTCACGACCGTATTCCAGTTGCGTCCGGTGCCCCGCGTTCCCAGCTTTGACTCGATTACGCCTATGGTCAGCTTGGACCGTCCGACCCCGTCGGGATACGTGATGTACGCGCAGCGATCGCCCGCGCGAATCTCTTCGCGGCCCTTTACCGCCGCGCTCAGGGCTTCGAACTTGTCCTTGTCTGGACCAGACTTCAAGAAAACCACCAGAAGATGGCCCGGATCGTCCTTTGCCGCCTCGGCGAAGGGATTCGCTTTGACGATCTTCTTCCAATCACTTGTGGTGCGCACGAAGAAGTCCGTCTTCAAGGCCAATCGTTCGGCGCTTTCGGCTTCAAGGCGTTTTTCGAGATCGGCCACGTTTGGCTTCTCGGTCTGAAAGACCAAGTTGCCCGACTGCAGCAGGGTACGCGCGTTCTCAAGGCCCATCGCCGCGCACATCTCGCGCAGGTCGCCCATGGAGACCGCACCTCGACCCCCGACGTTGACCGCGCGAAGGAGAGCGACACAGGAATCGAGCATGCCGTCGTTCTTCGTAACATTCCCTCCGACCGAAGTCCACCGCTAATCCTGCCATATGCCTCACGGGGCAGCAGAAGCGGTCCCATCCAGTACAACGAGAGGTGTGGCGAAAAGCCCGCGGAGGCCGCCGCCACGTACGTAAACCAAGATCAACCGGGCGAAGGATAGCTAGCATCGACACGACGACCGCGGAGACCAATCGCGCCATCGACGCAGTCTGGCGCATCGAGTCCGCCAAGCTGATCGCCGGTCTGGCTCGCATCGTCCGCGACGTGGGGCTCGCCGAAGAATTGGCGCAGGACGCGCTGGTCGCCGCGCTGGAGCAATGGCCTGAGGAGGGCATCCCGGCCAAGCCGGGCGCCTGGCTGATGGCGACCGCGAAGCATCGCGCCATCGACTACTTCCGACGCAACAAGCGGCTCGAGACCAAGACTGAGCAACTTGGCTACGAGCTAGAGCTGCAGCAGGACACGCTGGCTCCGGACTCGGATGTGATGCTCGAGCAGGGGAACATCAGCGACGACCTGCTTCGCCTCGTCTTCACGGCGTGCCACCCCGTGCTCCCCACCGAAGCGCGCGTGGCCTTGACACTCAAGGTGCTCGGCGGATTGACGACCGAAGAGATCGCGCGCGCGTTTCTCGTCCCCGAGGCGACCGTGGCCCAGCGCATCGTTCGAGCCAAGCGCAGCCTCGCCGAGGCCAAGGTCGAGTTCGAGGTGCCTCAGGGGTCCGAGCTCGGCCCGCGCCTCTCCTCGGTGCTGGAGGTCATCTATCTGATCTTCAACGAGGGCTATTCGGCAACCGCCGGTGACGATTGGATGCGGCCGGCCCTGTGTGAGGACGCACTCCGTTTGGGCCGAATCCTCGCGAGTCTTGCCCCCGACGAGTCCGAAGTCCATGGACTGGTCGCGCTGATGGAGATCCAGGCGTCGCGGATGCGGGCACGAACCGGGTCGGACGGACAGCCTATCCTCCTGCTCGACCAGGACCGAGGGCGGTGGGACCACCTG
>JADMIO010988013.1_pt1 | contig 11860 bp, 11 predicted proteins | sample 8958161 | NCBI WGS metagenome assembly JADMIO01 (sample SAMN16585339, study PRJNA669376) | soil metagenome | isolation source: Crop rotation soil | place: USA: Cullars Rotation, Alabama | collected 2011
ATAGACCGCGCCTACATCAGGCGGAAGTCCTCCTGAGCCAAGTATGTTATTGCCCTGTTCCGGGAAGGGAACCGGAATTTCAAACTGACCCACTACCGGCGGAAGTCACGCCAGGCGAGCTCTTCCCAGCGGATATATAATTTGCGCCCACATGCAGATCAGTCCATTTGAGGTGTTGAATCCGCTGCGCCCATCAGAAAGTGCGTCGATACGTTGAGGTTGATGCGATGAATGGAATAAAACGAGCGCGATCGGTTTCCTGGCCCCTTGTAGCGGCCCTTGTTCTATTTTGCGCCGCGATCCATGGTGCGGACACCATTCCCGGGAAACTGACGGACGAAGAATTCTGGAAACTGGTTGAGGCATCCTCCGAACCTTCGGGCAGCTTTCTTTCGGAAAATTTCACTTCGAACGAAAACGGATTTCAGACGGTGATCCCTTCACTGCTTCAAGTGACCCGAAAAGACGGGGTCTATCTTGGAGTGGGACCCGAACAGAACTTTACCTACATCGTGTCGATGCATCCGAAGATCGCCTTCATCATCGATATCCGCAGGCAGAATCTGCTCGAGCACCTGATGTACAAGGCGATTTTTGAAATGGCCGACAATCGAGCGGACTTTCTTTCCATTCTCTTTTCTCGTCGACGTCCTGCGGGCCTCTCGGATGAGACATCGATCGATAGCATGCTCGATACTTATCTGAAGACATATCCGATCACAAACGGCGATGAACCGTTGTTCCAGGCCAACCTGCAGTCCATTAAGGAACGGCTCGCTGTAAAGCATGGGTTCAAACTCAGTACCAGCGACTTTGAATCCATTGAGCACGTCTTTAGTGTTTTTCATGCCTATGGACCTCAAATTAACTACAACTCCAATTTCCCGGTGATGAGCGCGGCCAGTCTCAGTAGAAACTTCCAGGGGACAAACTTCGCAACCGTGATGTCGGCGGCGGATACCACCGGCAAACAACGTGGATTCCTCGCTTCCGAGGAAAATTATCGTCAGATACGCGATTACGAAATGAAGAATCTTGTTGTTCCTGTTGTTGGAGACTTCGGAGGTCCGACCGCTCTGAAAGCTGTAGGGCAGTATTTGAGGGATCACGGCGCAACAGTTTCCGCATTTTACGTATCCAACGTGGAGCAGTATCTCTTCCAGCAGTCCGTGCTGCAGTTGACGGGAGGAGTTGTCACGATCCAACCCATAGTCGGGAGCGCTCGCAATTTTTACAGTAACGTTGAAACTCTTCCTCTCGACGAAACCAGCGTCTTCATCCGCTCCGGGACACCGAACATGGGAGGAACGGGTACCTCGTATTACACGAACTTTTCCCAGCTTTCTCCGATACTGGTCACATTAGATGCGTTCAAGACTGGAGTTATTCGGGGATACCCCGATGTCTTTAGGATACGAGTGCCGGAATAGCCTGAAGGGTCGGCATGAATCTTGTACGCGCGGTCATAGACCGCGCCTACAAGAGGATGAAAACGAATCGAACCAGGGAAACTCCCCTCCTGGAACAGGAGGGGTGGCGCGAAGCGCCGGGGAGGTAGACAAATTCAAAAGATTTCTGCCTGGTTTATTATCGGCTAGCGAAATCAAAACAATTGGGTACTAACGGAAAGACTTTTACTTCGCTACCACCCCGGCCCTTCGGGCCACCCCTCCTGTTCCAGGAGGGGAGTTTTACTTTCCTGCAATCTATTCACCCGACCTGCGGCCGAGCACAATTTTAAGCCGAGCCTTACGGACGATTAATCTTTCGAACGGAATTCTTCTCTGCGACCACGACCATCGCCGCGACTCTGGAAAAGATTCCCGAATCGACAACGCCTGTAATTGCCTTGAGCTTCGATTCGACCTCAAACGGGTTTTCGATTCGGCCGTACTGCCAATCCAGAATCAGATTGCCGTTGTCTGAAACAAAAGGCTGGCCCTGACGCTGCCGAACTACCGCGGATCCATTCCAACGCTCGAGTTTCAATTTCACCGAGTCCACAGCGAAAGGTACGACTTCAACGGGGATCGGCGCGCGCATTCCAAGCTGGCCGACCATTTTGCTGTCATCGACGACGATGATGACGCGCTTGGAAGCATGCGCGACGATCTTCTCTCTCACCAGCGCTCCGCCGAGTCCCTTGATCAGGTCCAGGTCCGGCGAGACTTCATCGGCGCCATCGACGGTCACATCGATTTCGGGGTGCTCCTTCAGCGAGGTCAGCCGCACACCGACTTCTTCCGCCAACATCCGCGAAGCTTCGGAAGTTGGAATTCCGAGAACATGCAACCCTGCACCAACGCGGTTACCCAGTTCGCGAATGAAGTGAGAGGCGGTGGAACCGGTACCCAGTCCAACAATCATATTGGCGCGAATTTCATCGAGTGCGGAAATCGCAGCCTGTCGTTTTAATTCGTCGGGAGAAGGTGAATTCATTTGTTTTTCGATTAGCCCAGATAGGGGAGAACGCGCAGCAGATCGTCATCCTCCCGGATATGGAGATGAAAGCCACAGTCGCGCAATTGTTCAAGGTCGTGCTCCCCGTCGGATACCACGAGAGTATTCAGCGGCGAAGCGCCAATGATCGCGAGCGCCGCATCCGCGTGCGCTTTCTTGCAGATGGGACTTGCCAGGTCCGCAGACACTTCAATCCGCACTTCGGGTCCGGCAAGCAGTTCGTTGGCATAAATCATCAACCGCTGCCAATTGCAGTCATTTTGAATTTTCCGGGCAACATAACGAAACCCTGACGAAATGATGATCGAAGGAATGTTCCGTTGTTTCAGCGATTCAACAACCCGGGGCACATGCGGATTCAGCGGGATTTCGTCGAGGTAAGTCTGAATCTCCGACAGGCTGCGACCCGTCCAGAGTTCGACATCCCGGCGGCAGAACTCGTCGTACGTGCTGCGGCCCGCAAGCCAATCGTCCATGTGGGTGAACGCGCAGGCGTCCCAGATTCCAAGGCGCTCGTGAATGTAGCGCCAGGGGTTTGGAGTGCCGGTAAGCGTTCCGTCAAGGTCGAAGATCACGGCCGACACCGCTGCGGTGTTGTTCAAATTCGTTGTCCGATGAGATTGAGAAACTCGTTGCGGGTATTTTGATTGTCCTTGAAATCCCCCAGCATCGAACTGGTAACGGCAATGGAGTTCTGTTTCTCGACGCCGCGCATGATCATGCACAGGTGTTGGGCCTCGATGACGACGGCCACACCCTTGGGGTTGATTTTTGAATTGATGGTTTCGGCGACCTGCATGGTAAGCCGCTCCTGCACCTGCAGGCGGCGGGCATACATATCGACGAGGCGGGGAATTTTGCTGAGACCGATGACTTTTCCGTTCGGGATATATGCCACGTGGCATTTGCCGAAAAACGGAAGCAGATGGTGTTCGCAAAGGCTGAACACTTCGATGTGTTTGACGATCACCATTTCGTCGTAAGCCACATCAAACATGGCTCCGTTCAGGATCTGATCGGCATCTTTTTTGTATCCACTGGTCAAATACCGGAGCGCACTGTCGACGCGCTGCGGCGTTTTCACCAATCCGTCGCGGGCAGGGTCTTCCCCCAACTCCGTCAGGATGTGGCGTATGTCCTCAATCATTCATGTTCCTCCGAACGGAATTTTACCATCGCACGGCGGATGTGCTATTAAGGCAGCATGCCCATTTATGAATACTCATGCAAGAAATGTGGAAAAACCATCGAAGTCATACAGAAATTCAACGATCCCGTTCTTAAAAAACATCAGGGCTGCGGCGGTGCTCTCACCAAACTGATTTCCGCTTCCGGCTTTCAATTCAAGGGAACCGGATGGTACGTGACCGATTACGCCAAGAAGTCGGGCGGCTCTGCTTCGGAATCTTCCGAATCGTCTGCCAAGAGTGAATCCACCTCCAAAGAAACTCCCGCGCCGGCCGCGACAAAACCTGCGAAGGAAACCAACAAGAAATCCAGTGACTCGTAAGTCCGCCCATGCCCGAGCGGAGTTGATTTATTCCCGTCTGGAGGCAACCTATCCGGATGCGAAATGCGCTCTGGTATTCGAGAATCCACTGCAATTATTGATTGCAACGATTCTTTCGGCGCAGAGTACGGACAAGATGGTCAACACCGTAACGCCGGCACTCTTCAAGAAGTACAAGTCGGCAAAGAGTTTTGCCGACGCCGATATTGCCGACATTGAAAAGCGGATTCATTCGACCGGCTTCTTTCGAAATAAAGCCAAAAGCATTCAGAACGCGTGCCGGATCATCGTGGAAACCCACGGCGGCAAGGTCCCGCAACAGATGGACGAACTGCTCCAACTTCCAGGTGTCGCGCGGAAGACGGCCAACGTGGTGTTGGGAGTTGCCTTCGAGAAGGCGGAAGGCGTCGTCGTCGATACGCACGTCCAGCGGCTGTCCCGCCGACTGAATTTCTCGAAGGAAGACCGTCCACAGAAAATTGAAGAAGATCTCATGAAGCTGTTTCCGCGTCCGCAATGGATTCAATTGTCGCATCTGCTGATCCATCACGGCCGGGCCCTGTGCCACGCGCGTAAACCGGAATGCGGGAAATGCCCGATTGAAGATCTATGCACATCGCCAGACAAGGTGATGACGTGAACATCTTTCTCGGAATTCTCAGATGGACCGTTGCGATCGCTGCTCTTGCCGGGACGATCGGTCTATTGGCCTGGCTGATTGTTTTGTTTTTTAGAAAGGATCCCCGACGTGACTCCTCTCGAAACGGTAATTGAAGAGATCGCGAAGTATGAACACCCGCATTTCGAGTTCAGCGCATCTGCGAAGGGAAACGACGTCGAACTGTGCATCCGGTCGCGGATTCCAGACGTCGCGCAACCGGCCTACTACATCACGTTCTCGGAACGCGACCTGAAGAGTACTCAGTTTCCCTGGACGTTCCAGAAGCTGCTGTACGGCTGCCTTACGGACTACGTTGTGGAGTTGTTTACCAGAAATCCCATGACGGGGTGAAGGAGTTAGTGGCGGGACTAGCCTAATTCCCCTCCTGAAGGCACTGCTGTCCAAGTTGGCGGTCATCCGCAGTCGACTTCCCGCTGCAGGCGCGGTCTATAACCGCGCAAGCCCCGCAAAATGCGAAATCGTGCGCGGTCATAGACCGCGCCTACATTAGGGAAGCTCGCTCAATTCGACACCTCCAGAACTTCGAGCGTCTTCAAACCCACGCACATCCGAAGTTCCAAAGATTTAGCCAATCACAATTCGGACGGCAGTGCTCCTTCAGAAGGGAATTCGGCCAGCCTCGCACGCCATCCTCATGCATTCCTTCCGATACTCTGTCACTATATCTACGGCAACATGCTGAAAGAGGTGAGCGATGATTCCATCAATGCAGGTCACGTTTCGGAATATGGCGGCAATCGCGGGCGTTCGGGACGAAGTTGAGGACCGGATCCAAAAGCTGGAAACGTTTTGTAAGCCAATTTTATCCTGCCGGGTCATGATCGAAGCTCCAACCAATCACCACCGCAAGGGCGGATCCTTTCTGGTACGAATCGACGTGAAGCTCCACGATGGCAGGGTGGATGTCCGCTATACAGAGTCCCCTCATCCTGTAAAACGCACTCCGTTGAGGCAAAAGCCGGTCCAAGGCAGGGAAACCTCCGACGGCCATGAAACTCTGATGCTCACCGTTCGCGATGCCTTCGATGCGGCCCGGCGTCAGTTGCAGGAACACGTGCGCCGGCGGCGCGCCGACGTCAAAACCCACGAACCAGGACTCCAGGGCACCGTCTGCAAGATCTTCCCCGACGGCGGCTATGGCTATCTTGAGACTGCGGACGGCCGCGAATTTTACTTTCACGCCAACAGCGTGATCGGAGTTTCGTTTGAGAAACTCAGGCTGGGCTCGAAGGCCCAATTCGTTGAAGAAAGCGGTCAGAAAGGACCGCAGGCCAGTACCGTTCGCGTCCTCAAGCGGTCGCGCAAAGTACCGGCTTCTTTGCCGTTAGCTCGGAAAGTCAAAGCCTGAAATCAGCCCAAAGTGCCCTCAGGCACAACCCCAAAGCGAAATCAATCCGCCTTTCGTTTCCTTGAAAGGAAGACAGGGGATTGCTAGTATTTCGATTCCTAAATCTTTCTGTCTGGATCGTCAGCCATTGACACCGCTGCATGTTTTTTAGGAGCGAGTGAGGGTTAGATGAAGATTCCTCGGTGTGTGTGGATTATTTTGTGTGGAATTTCGTCCTTGACGGTGCAACTCCATGGGGCGGTCCAGCAAGATATCAAATTCGACATCGCCCGCGCCGACACCTTCTACTATCAGGGGCTGTACAAAGAGGCCCTGGATCTGCTGAATCCGCTGGATGAGAAGCTGAAAAACTCCGCCGAAAGCCTGGATGACAGGGCCAAGGTAAAGATGCTGATTGGACTCAACGAGTTCGCCCTTGGAAACAACGAAAAAGCCCGCAAGCAATTCCTCGAATTCTGCAACCTCGTCCCCAACTACTCTCTAGACGAGAAACAATATCCCACTCGAGTCGTAGCGCTGTTCAAAGATGCTCAGCAGGAGTGCGACAAATGCGTTGAGATTTGCACGCGCATGGAAACTCAAACGGCGGCAGGAAACACCAAGGGTGTCGCGGATATGAAGGGTGACACGGAGTCCTGTGGCTGCGCGGCGAAGATTCTGGCGCGTGACGATGCCGCCCTCAAGAGAGGTCGCGACCTCACAGCCCAGGGTAAATACCAGGACTCGCTGAAGGAATTTAAGGTGGTATTGACCGCCGTCCCCGTCAGCATGGCACGGCGCGACGCGGTTCAAGCCGCACAATTGAAAGTCAACTCGATGGCCGAGTCGGCTGTTGCGGAATGGCGCCAGTTGTTCTCGTCGCGCGATTTCGAACGGGCTGCTGCGACCTACGATCGAATCCGGGAACTGGGAGAAGACACGACCGGGACTGCTCGTGATGCGATACGCCAGGTGACTGCGCAGTACCAGACTACTTTTCAGAGTGTGGCTACCGCCTGGGACGCGGCATGCGCGAAGAATGACAAAGTCGCGCTCCTCACCGTTCGCGAATGGGGCCTGGCCCTCGATCCTAAACGTACCATTCAACCCGAGGTGCTGAATCGGATGCGGGAATGCACCAAGCCGGCGGCGCCGAAAAACAGCGGCGCGAAATAGGGAGCATGCACTAATGGGTCACACACGCACACTTCACCAAACTGGCCTGGTTTATTTTCTTGTCGTCCTTCTTTGTTTTGCGATTCAGACTCCACCACTCCTGGCTCAGCAGGTAACGCCGGTGTTTGGACTGAAAGTGAAAACCGATGAGGGGACAGGCGCTTCGACAACCGTAAAATCACCGTCCACCGTACCCCCTGTCGTGCTGGTGACCGATGCCAATGATCGTCCCATTCAAGGAGCAATCGTCGTTTTCACGGCACCCGACAGTGGGGCCAGCGGCGTGTTTGAAGACGGCTCGCGCACAATGACGGCGGCAACCGATCGCGACGGACGAGCAGCGGCGATAGGTTACCGGGCCAATGGCACCACGGGATCCTATCCGATTCAGGTTCACGTGGAGTTCCTCACCGAGGCCGTCGATGTCGCGGTCACTCACACCAACGTTCCTGGCGCCAAGAGTTCAAAGAAACTGATCACCATTATTGCCATTGCCGGAGGCGGAGCCGCGGTCGGATTGCTGGCGGCCGGTAAAGGCGGAGGAGGCGGAGATAACGGCTCCACGACGTCTCCTACCTCGCTTCCAACAATCACATTCGGCAGTTCCACGGTTGGTGGCCCCGGACAATGATGCACGCCGCGAGAAGACTTTTCATTTGTGTGCTGCTGGTGTCGATGGCCGTCATCTGCGTCAACGGCCAGTCCACACTTGTTGGCGGGCCATCACTTGGCTTCAGCCCGAGTGCCGATGGTTCCGTTGTTTGGCCGATTATCGGCATTCCCGGCGCTTCGCTGCTTGGCCGAAGGCTGGCTTTTGGCATCAGCATTTCGGCAGCAGAAGTTTCGTCTCAACACGACTATCTTGTCGCCATTCGTACTGAAGACAGTCAGCCTGTGATCAGCCGTTTGTCGAGCGGAGCGATCGCTCCAGTCGCGATTGAAGGAACGCGTCGTGGACCAACGGTCTTCGCAATCAGCCCATCTGGCGCGGCACTGGGCGTGTTCAACCAGGATTCAAAAATCCTGCAGGTTCTTCGGGGATTTCCTGCCACTCCGGAAATGGTGTTTGAATTCGACGCCGCCAACATCGCAGGCCGAGTCACGGCGATGGCCGTCAGTGACGATGCAACGCTGGCACTACTGGGAATATCGCGCGATGGCATCGATTCCCTGTGGGTCGTCAATGCGACCGCTGCCGGTTTTGTAGCACCATCCGGAGCATCTGCAATTACGTTTCTTGCCAATCGACATGACGCCGTTTATGCCGATAACGCATCGGGACTCGCCTTTCTGCTTCCGAATATCGCGAATACAGCCTCACCCATCCTTTTGCTAAACCGCAATGAAGGCGTGGAAGGGTTGTCGGGAATCGCAGTCTCCGATGATGGCCGCTTTGCGGTCATTGCAGGCGCCGCTTCCGGAAGCGTAGGCATCGTGGACCTCCGAACATCAGCGCACACAATCGTCCGATGCAACTGCAAGCCGAGCGGCGTGCATCGCATGACGGGAAATGCGTTGTTCCGATTGAATGAACCGCCGGATTCGATGACGACCCTACTGGATCTCTCGACGGGAAAGCCTCGAATCCTGGTCGTTCCGGCCGAACCGAAATCGACAGACCCAGGAAGGGGAGCAGCCCGTTGAGGAGCCTGAACCAGCAAGAACCGAATCGACCGCTTTTGAAATCGATAACGCGAGTGTGTGGCGCCGGGCTCAGGCGAACAAGCATCGGACGAATCCGGTGCGAAACCTTTACCGCGGCAGGAGCCGCAAACCATGGATGGCCTTCGACTAATTAACCAGGATCCACTCCGTAAACTTAAGAACATCGCAGGCGGCGTGAGATTGCAGGCTCCAGCCATTGCTCTGTTCATCGTGGTTGCCATTCTGTTTTCGGCGGCGCCGTTGCGCGCTCAGGTCGCGATTTCTACCTCTTCTCTCCCCCAAGACACGGTGGGCTCGGCCTATTCACAAGCGGTCAGTGCATCGGGCGGGACTCTGCCATACACGTGGGCGATAACTGCAGGCGCGCTTCCCGCAGGACTGAATCTGGACTCTGCCAACGGTGCGATCACCGGAACACCCACGACGGCCGGAGTTCCCAATTTCACAATCCAGGTCACGGACAACGTCGGGGCAACGGATTCGAAGAGTCTGGTGATTCAGGTCAATGAAGCCGTTTCGATTACCACCACTTCACTGAATAACGGAACAGTCGGATCCGAATACTCGGAAGGCTTTTCATCGACAGGCGGGACAGTTCCTCTCACCTGGAGCGTCACTTCGGGAAACCTGCCGTCTGGTCTCGCGCTCAACTCCTCCACTGGATTGATTACGGGTACACCGACGATGTCGGAAATTGCGAACTTCACCGTCGTTGTCGTCGATGGCACCGGCGCCACCGCTTCGCAGGACATCACCATGTATGTGGACCTGGTCGATTCGTTGGCATTTATCATCAATACCACGACGCTGCCTCAGGGAACCGTTGGCACCATGTATTCCCAGGCATTGACTTCGTCGGGTGGCAAAATGCCGATCAACTGGTCGGTGTCCACGGGAGTTCTCCCTACTGGTCTGAGTCTCCAGGGCAGCGGAACCGGCGCACTGATTAATGGAACGCCGACTACCGTGGGAACGTTCGGCTTTACGATCCGGGCCATCGACAAAGACGGTGTGATCGCAACACAGGACTATTCGGTTCCGATCAACCCGGAATTGTTCATTACGACGGCGTCTTTGCCCGGCGGAACTGTCGGTGCTTCGTATTCGAATAGCGTCGCGGTAACCGGAGGAACGCTCCCTGTGACCTGGTCGTTTACCGGTTCGCTTAACAATGGTCTTAGCCTGAACACTTCGACTGGCGCGATCACCGGAACGCCGACAAATACGAATTCTCCCAATTTCACCATACGGGTCACGGACAACGCCGGAGCAACAAAGACACGGGGCTTTACCATCACAGTTGCCCCGGCGCTTTCGATCACAACGAATTCATTGCCTGGCGGAACGGTCGGAGCCTTCTATTCGCAGAGTGTCGGAGTATCCGGCGGCGCGGGGTCTCCAGTATGGTCGGTGTCGTCAGGTTCATTGCCTGCGGGACTGAATCTCAACACTGGTAACGGTCTGATCTCCGGCACACCGACCACTCCAGGTTCGGGTTCGCCTGGCTTTACGATTCTGGTTTCCGACTCCGGCGCTACTGCTTCCAAATCGTACACAGTTCCGATCGCCTCCGGGCTTTCCATCACGACGAATTCATTACCCGGCGGAACGGTCGGAGCTTTCTATTCGCAGAGTGTCGGAGTATCCGGCGGCGCGGGGTCTCCCGTATGGTCGGTGTCCGTTGGCTCACTTCCTGCGGGACTCAATCTCAACACCGGTAACGGTCTAATCTCCGGCACACCGACCACTCCAGGTTCCGGTTCTCCCGGCTTCACCATTCTGGTTTCCGACTCCGGCGCCACCGCTTCGAAAGCGTACACGGTTCCGATTGCCTCCGGGCTTTCCATCACGACGAATTCATTACCCGGCGGAACGGTCGGAGCTTTCTATTCGCAGAGTGTCGGAGTATCCGGCGGCGCTGGGGCTCCCGTATGGTCGGTGTCCGTTGGCTCACTTCCTGCAGGACTCAATCTCAACACCGGTAACGGTCTGATCTCCGGCACACCGACGACTCCAGGTTCGGGTTCTCCCGGCTTCACGATTCTGGTTTCCGACTCCGGCGCTACTGCTTCCAAAGCGTACACAGTTCCGATCGCCTCCGGGCTTTCCATCACGACGAACTCATTACCTGGCGGAACGGTCGGAGCTTTCTATTCGCAGAGTGTCGGAGTATCCGGCGGCGCGGGGTCTCCCGTATGGTCGGTGTCCGTTGGCTCACTTCCTGCGGGACTCAATCTCAACACCGGTAACGGTCTAATCTCCGGCACACCGACCACTCCAGGTTCCGGTTCACCCGGCTTCACCATTCTGGTTTCCGACACCGGCGCCACCGCTTCCAAAGCGTACACAGTTCCGATCGCCTCCGGGCTTTCCATCACGACGAACTCATTACCTGGCGGAACGGTCGGAGCTTTCTATTCGCAGAGTGTCGGAGTATCCGGCGGCGCAGGGTCTCCCGTATGGTCGGTGTCCGTTGGCTCACTTCCTGCAGGACTCAATCTCAACACCGGTAACGGTCTGATCTCCGGCACACCAACCACTCCAGGTTCCGGTACTCCCGGCTTCACCATTCTGGTTTCCGACTCCGGCGCTACTGCTTCGAAAGCGTACACGGTACCGATTGCCTCTGGACTTTCCATCACGACGAACTCATTACCTGGCGGAACGGTCGGAGCTTTCTATTCGCAGAGTGTCGGAGTATCCGGCGGCGCAGGGTCTCCCGTATGGTCGGTGTCCGTTGGCTCACTTCCTGCAGGACTCAATCTCAACACCGGTAACGGTCTGATCTCCGGCACACCGACGACTCCAGGTTCGGGTTCTCCCGGCTTCACGATTCTGGTTTCCGACTCCGGCGCTACTGCTTCCAAAGCGTACACAGTTCCGATCGCCTCCGGGCTTTCCATCACGACGAACTCATTACCTGGCGGAACGGTCGGAGCTTTCTATTCGCAGAGTGTCGGAGTATCCGGCGGCGCGGGATCTCCAGTATGGTCGGTGTCCGTTGGCTCACTTCCTGCAGGACTCAATCTCAACACCGGTA
>JADMIO011418092.1_pt1 | contig 11860 bp, 10 predicted proteins | sample 8958161 | NCBI WGS metagenome assembly JADMIO01 (sample SAMN16585339, study PRJNA669376) | soil metagenome | isolation source: Crop rotation soil | place: USA: Cullars Rotation, Alabama | collected 2011
TCGGCGGGTCGACGCCACATCTGCCAGCAATCCTGCGCGCGCCGCGCCCGCGAGCGTCTCGACCACTACCGGTTCGGGCAGCGAGAGCATCGCAACCAACACGTCTTCGTCGAACTCGGTGCCGAGTACCGAGGCGGCGGTCAGCACTTCGGTTGCGTCGCTTCCGACGGCACGCACTCGGCTTCGCACGACGTCGCGAAGGCTCGCCGGCGACGCCGAAGGATCGAATGCTGCGTCGTCCCAATGGCGGATGAGCTGCGACGCGTACAGCGGATTGCCCGCGGTCTGTTCTGCCAAGTTCCGTGCGACCGTCTCGGATGCATCTACAGCGGAGGTGGCGAGCAGTTCGGTGAGCTCGGCCGTTCGCAACCCATCAAGCTCGAGGCGACCCGCATCGCCGCGCGCGAGTTCGGCGATCACGTCGCGCAGGGCGTCGGATTCCGGCTCACTCTGCGAGCGAACAGCAAGCACGAACAACACCGGCTTGTCGACGAGTGCATGCCCGATGTGACGCAGCAACGACAGCGTGGTCGGCGCGGCGAACTGCACGTCGTCAATCATCAGCACGAGCGGCCGCGCCGACGCGACCCGACCGAGCAGGTCGGCAGCCGCATCGAAGGTGAGGAACCGCTCGGTCGCTTCGTCGGAATCGGTGGGTGCCGGCGTTGTGTCCACGCGCCTCGCAAGCGACGGACAGATCCGCAGGAGCTCACCGCCGTGCCGCGCGACATGCTCGGTGAGCAGACTTACGGGAGCGCGCTCGACGCACTCGGCGAGGATGTTCCGAAGGGCCTGCAACGACGGGCCCAATTCGTCGCAGCGCCCGTAGGCAACCGTTGCGCGCCGCGTCGAGATCACGTCGCGCGCGAACGCGCCCAGCAGCGCGGTCTTGCCGATCCCGGCCTCCCCCGCGACGGTCACCGACCCGAGCCCCGCCTTCGTCACGCGCGATAGCCGGCGCCTGAACTCCGCGATCTCCTCAGCCCGACCGACAAATGCGACGTTCGTCGCGAGCTCGCCGGGAAGCGGCAACTCGACCGCGCCGTCGTCCGCCGCGCGCGGCTCCTCCCGCGATTCGACACCGTTCCAGCCCGTCGCGACGCGCCGTTCGATCCGGACGACGTCCGGCGAGGGTTCGGTGCCGACCTCGTCGATGAGGACGGAGCGGTACCGCTGAAACGCGCGCAACGCGTCGGCTTGCCGACCGGCCGCGGCGAGCGCACGGATCATCAAACCGTGCGCGCTGTCGCGATACGCATGACGCCCGATTTGGCCTTCGAGCAGCGCAACCGCGTCGGCGGCGCGGCGCGCCTCGATGAGCGAAGCGGCAAGGTCGTCGACCGTTCCCGCATGGATCTCGGTGAGGCGCGCGATCTCACCCTGGGCCCACTCCTCCCCTGCGAACTCCTCGAGTGCCGGCCCGTGCCACTCGTCGAGCGCCGCCGCGAGGGCCCGTACTCGGTCGTCGGCCGCGACCGCTTCTGACGCGGCGCGACAGAAGCGTTCGGCGTCGACATCGACGGTGAGCAGGTAGCCGCTGCTCGATCGTTCGATGGCAGGTCCGATCGTTGCTCGCACCCGCGACACGGTGGTGCGCAGCGCCCCGGTCGACACGCCGAGCACGTCGGCGAGCCAGTCCGACCGCAGCCGGCGCGGCGCGTGCACGGCAAGCACGCCAAGCAGCCGCCGTTGACTCGCGCTCGGAAGGTCGACGAACGACCCATCGGCGCTCACCGCGCCGACGGCACCGAGGATTCGCACGCGCGCGATCCGTGGCGCCTGGTCGCTCATCTCATCATTGTTGCCCGGCAGCGCAGCGTCGGCGCGCTCACTTGACTAGGGTGACGCGAACGTTCGTCTTCGGGCCCCGGACCCCGGCTCGCCACATGAGTCGAGAGGCCACGATGTCAGAGGATCCTCCACGATGTTCGCCGCCGTCGAGCATCGGCTGCTGAGTTCGAAGTCGATGCTCGAGAACATCTTGAGCAACGCGGCCGTCAGCGACGAAGTCCATCAGCTTCTCAGCGCGGTGATGTCCGAACTCGATGGCACGATGGTCGACCTCCGCGCGGTTGCGAGCAAGGCTCCGGCCGCCGGCACGCGCCATGGCGCCAACAACCGCGTGGCCGGGTTCGCTCGCCCACTACTCCGAGCCGACGAGACGTGACGCGCGACCGATGTGGCCGACCCTGTCGCGAAAGCCGGATGCGTGCCAGGTGAGCGCCTGTCGAGGATCCTCGCCGAGTTGTCGTCCCGTGAGGGAGGTTCGGCGCTGCAGTTGTGTGAGGCGACCCGCGCCGTGATCGGTGTTTCCGGGGCTGGGGTGATGCTCATGTCGGGAGACGTGCCGCGGGGTTCGTTGTGCACCTCGAACGACGTCAGCCGTGTGATCGAAGAGTTGCAGTACACCTTGGGGGAAGGTCCGTGTGTCGACGCGTATCGGGAGAACCGCGTTGTGATCGAGCCGGATCTGTTGCATCCGACCGCGCCTCGTTGGTTCGCGTTCACGCCGCAAGCGGTGGAGGCCGGCGTGCGCGCGGTGTTCGCGTTCCCCTTGCGGGTAGGCACCGTCCGCCTCGGTGCGCTCGACGTCTACCTGGACGCGCCCGGTGCGCTGAGCGACGACCAACACACCGACGCGATGGTGATGGCCGATGCGATCGCCAACTGGGTGCTCACCGTGCAAGCCGACGCGCCGGCAGGTTCGGTTGCCGAGGAACTGGAACGCGAGGCCGACTTCCATTTCGTGGTGCACAACGCGGCCGGGATGGTCTCGGTGCAGCTCGGAGTGAGCGTCGCCGAGGCGTTGATACGCCTCCGGGCACACGCGTTCAGCAACGGTCGCCTCGTGCGCGACGTCGCCGAAGATGTCGTGGCGCGAAGGCTGCGGTTCTGATGACATGCAAGCGCGCCTCCGGCGCCGGCACGCACACACGCGGAAAGCGAGGGTGACATGACGCGAGAAGTAGACGTGGTGCAGTCGCTCGTCGACCTGGCCGACACACTCGTAGCTGACTACGACGTCGTCGATCTCCTGACCGGCCTCACCGACCGGTGCGTCCACGTGTTGAATGCATCCGCGGCAGGCGTGATGCTCGCTGCACCGAGCGGTGACCTCCGGCTCGTCGCTTCGTCGTCCGAAGCGATGCGTGTGCTCGAACTGTTCGAGCTGCAAGCAAGAGAAGGCCCGTGCCTCGACGCCTACCGCACGGGCGAACGCGTCGCGCACGAGCACCTGCACGCGGGCAGCGGTCGGTGGCCCCACTTCGCGACGGTCGCCACCGAGGCAGGTTTCAACTCGGCGTTCGCGCTGCCATTGCGGCTTCGCGAAACCACGATCGGCGCGTTGAACCTCGTCAACGTCAGGGCTATGCCGATGGACGAGGCCGACGTGATCGTCGCGCGGGCGTTCGCGGACCTCGCAACGATCTGCGTCCTGCAACAGCGTGCTACATCCGAAACCCAACGCGTCAACGAGCAACTCAGCCACGCGTTGCACAGCCGGATCGTCATCGAGCAAGCCAAAGGCGTCGTGTTCGAACGAGCCGGCATCGACATGTCCGAAGCCTTCGCGGCTGCGGAACTACGCGCGCAACCACAACCTCCGCCTCACCGACGTCGCGCAGGCCGCCATCGACGGCACGCTCGACCCTCGAGTGTGGACAGCAACCTCGTAGTTGCGGCCCGAACCGGGCATCCGTCGTGCGACGGCCGACGAGGTAGCCTGCTCGTCGCTGCTCCAGACCTCGGTAGCGCGCCGGACGATTCATCCGGTGATTTCAGCGTTCGAGGAGGAGTCGTGATGTCGAGCCGCTTGCGCCTGGTGGGCGAAGACGCTCGGGACGGTGCTCGGTTGCGCATCGGTGATCTCGAGGAAGCGATCTCGCGCCTGCTGGACCGCCACCTCAGTACGGCTCGCGAGTGGTTTCCGCACGAGTACGTGCCGTGGGAGCGCGCGCGCGAGGTCGACCGCGGCGCCGACTGGGATGCTGGAAATTCCCCGTTGAACGAGCCCGCCCGCGTCGCGCTCTACGTCAACCTGCTCACCGAGGACAACCTCCCCTACTACACCGGCGCGCTCGCTTCGGCGGGTGGCGACGGGCCCTGGGCGGAATGGACGCGGCGTTGGACTGCCGAGGAAGGCCGCCACGCCATCGTGATGCGCGACTACGTGATGGTTACCAACGCGCTCGATCCCGTTGCGCTCGAACGCGGTCGCATGCAACAAGTGTCCACCGGAGCCGCGCCTCGCTTCGACAACGTGGCCGACCTCCTTGCGTATACCTCGATGCAGGAGCACGCCACCCGGATCTCGCATCGCAACACCGGTGCGCTGCTCGGCGATCGTGTCGGCGCGGACGTGATGAACCGCGTCGCCGCCGACGAGAACCTGCACTTTCTCTTCTATCGCGATCTCGCGAGCGCAGCGATCGAAATCGATCCGTCCACAATGGTGGCTGCGATCGATCGCACCGTGCGCCACTTCGAAATGCCCGGCACCGGCATCGCCGACTTCCCGGCGCTCGCACGCGCCATGGCCGCGTCACACGTATACGACTTCGCGATCCATTACGAACAGGTCATCGTGCCGATCGTGCTGAAACACTGGAAGCTCGAACACATCGAAGGCCTCGACGCGGAAGCCGAACAGGCGCGTGATCGGACGCTGCGATACATCGCGCGGCTCCAGCGCGCGGCACAGCGCATTGGCGAAAGGTCGACGTGACGAGTTTGCGGCCCCTCGAGCGCTGCGTCTTGCGCTTACGCGACGAAGGGATCGACCAGCGAGAGATCGCACGTCGATTCTGTCGCAGCCCCGCCTTCATCGGCCGCGTCATCGAATTCACGTCGCTCCCCGGGCGAACGAACGCCGGAAGGAACGAGAATCTCCGTCCCTTGGAACGGCGCATCCTCGCCTGGCGGCGTGATGGCGCCGACTATTCGGAGATCGCTCCCCGGTTCGCGCGCAGCCCCGAGTTCGTCGAGCGGGTCGAGAGCATGGCGCGCCTGAAACTCTCTCGTCGCTGATGCCGCGTCCGCCGCTTCGAGCTGCACGCGTCATCGCGGGCGACGTCGGTGACGTTCCGGGATGGATGGAGTCACACCCGTTGCCGCCGCGGTGGCGGCGCTGCGGGCGATGCCTTCTCGACTTTCCCGGCGACCCAGAGCTGGATGAGGTCGCACAGGAGAAGTGGTGGCTGTGCCCACCGTGTCGAATCGCGCTTGTGGGCGGTGGCACGAGGCGAAACCCGTGATCGCAGCGCGCGATCTCGAACAGTGGGTCGAACGGAACCGGGCACGGCTCGCCACTCAGGGCGTAGCGGTGTGGTTCGGGTCGACGATGCGGGTCGGTCGACAGGCTGGACCGACCTGGATCAGCTTCGTGTCACGCACCGCCAACGCGCGGGTCATTCGAACGCCGGATGGATCTTGCGATTTCGACGCCCGACGGTTCGATGGCGCCCTGCTCCAACACGAGCGGCGAACCACGACCACCACCGACGACATCGACGCGATGGCGCTGCTCATCACGAGCCCGACACCGTTGCGCACCCCGCTGCTCTCGCATCGGTGACGCAATGGGGTAACGAGTACCCATGGAAGCGAACCTCCTGTTGCCGGCGCGTCCATTTCGCGGGCTCGACGAGTACCTCGCGATCGGCGGCGGCCAAGCGCTCGTCGTAGCACGCGACCGAGGCCCGGATTGGGTGTTCGCCACGCTCGAGCGCGCCGGCTTGCGTGGGCGTGGCGGGGCAGGCTTCCCCGCGGGGCGCAAGTGGAGGTCGGTGGCCGCCGGCGGGTCCGCGCTCGGAAACCGCTATGTCGTCGCCAACGGCGCCGAGGGGGAACCGGGCACGTTCAAGGATCGACCGCTCCTGCGCTCGAACCCGTACCAGGTGCTCGAAGGGCTCTCGATCGCGGCAACCGCGATCAGCGCGAAGGAGGCGTTCGTCTGCGTCAAGACGTCGTTCTCCGCGGAGATCGAGGCCTTGGAACGCGCGCTCCGAGAAATGGCTGCGGCAACGCTGCTGGGCGACGCGCCGATCACGCTCGTCGGCGGCCCGGAGGAATACCTGTTCGGCGAGGAGAAGGCCATGCTCGAGGTGATCGAGGGCAATGATCCGATGCCGCGCTGGCTTCCGCCGTACGTCCACGGGCTGTTCGCGACGACACCACAGGAAGGTTGGTCTGCAGGCGTCGGCCCCGGCGATCTCGGCGAAGCGCGCACAGGGTCGAACCCCACGCTCGTGACGAACGTCGAGTCGCTCGCGAACGTGCCGCTGATCGTTGCGCGCGGTGCCGATTGGTACCGCGGCATCGGTACCGCCGCCACACCTGGTCCGCTGATCTGTACCGTCGTCGGCGACGTCGAGCACGCGGGCTTCGGCGAAGTCGAACCCGGCACTCGCTTGCGCGCAGTGATCGACCGCATCGGCGGCGGTGTGCCGCCGGGCCGGCGGGTCAAGGCCGTGCTCTCCGGGGTGTCGAACGCGGTACTCACCGAAGCCGACCTCGACGCGCCGGTGAGCTACGAAGGCCTCGAAGCAGCCGGCGGCGGACTCGGTGCGGCGGGCTTCATCGTGTACGACGACACCCGCAACATGGCCGCGGTCGCCGGGATGATCTCGCGATTCCTGTACGTCGAATCCTGCGGCCAATGCCGTGCGTGCAAGTTCGGCTGCGGCGAGATCACCCGCCGCCTCGAAGCGCTGACCGAGGGGCGAGGCAGCATGCTCGACGTCGAGATCATCGGCCAGCGGCTCGCCGACGTCACGAACCAAAACCGCTGCTATCTCGGGACGGAGGAACAGACGGTGATCAGCTCGCTCCTGCGCCGATTCCCGCAGGACTTCACGTCCGAGCTCGAAGGCCCGCAATCGCTCGAGCGGCTACCCGTACCGAAGATCGTCGACATCCGTGACGGCGTGGCTACGTACGACGAGGCACAAGGCCGCAAGCAACCCGACTGGACGTACGCGCCCACAACGATTCAGTGAGCGCGACCAGTGCTTCTTTGTTAGTTTGCGCACTCGTTGCTCTTGGAGGGGGATGTGATGGGGACGCGCGCCACGGGAATTGTGGGCCGGATCGTCGGAGTCGTTGTGCTCGTCGTCGCGATCGGGGCATGCGGTAGCGACAACAGCGCGTCGTCGCGGCTCGATCGACTCGACAGTGTCGACGGCATCAAGGTCACGGTCACGAGTTGCGACGCGAGACCGTTACCACCGACTGCCGACGGCATCCCACAGACCGAGTACTCGGCCAAGGGGACGCTCGAGAGCGATCCCGGCGAAGGCCGGACGTTCGTGAAAGTCCACGTGCGCTTCCTCGACGGCAACAAGGAGTTCGGCGCCACCAACACTGACGAGTCCTACACCCTCGGGTTCGGGAAGGAATATTTCTCGGCCCAAGTGACGCTCTCCGAGAAGGCCAGCAACCTTCAATGCAAGGGCACCGCGACGAAGTAGCCAGATTGCCGCCGCGCTCGCATGGGCACCACTTAACTTCGCCGTGTGAAGTCGCAGCGAAGCTCTGGTGGCATCCTCGCCGGCGCCGTTGGTCCGCGTGAGCGGTTGGCCGCCGCGTATCCATTCGTCGAGGCACGCCTCGGAATGCGCGTCGTTCACGCGGGGAGTCGCTTCAAGGGAGTTGTGAAGTCCGTTCGATCGAACGAGGTCGCGATCGCCGGCGACACCGGGCTCGTTCGCAACTTCCCACTCGAACCGGGCGCGTTCGTCGTCGACGGGGCGACGGTCACGCTCCGGCGACCGTCGGCGAAGGCGAGACCGGCGACAACCCGGACCGCCTCCGGGTCGGTGGCCGTACCCAATGCGCGAGCACGCGTCGCCCGCGCGGCTCGCATCGTCGTCGAGGGGATACACGACGCCGAGTTGCTCGAGAAGGTGTGGGGCGACGACCTTCGTATCGAAGGGGTCGTCGTGGAACGACTCGACGGGCTCGATCACATCGACGAGTTCCTCGCCGACTTCGCGCCCGGGCCTTCGCGCCGTCTCGGAGTGCTCGTCGACCATCTCGTCGCCGGCAGCAAAGAGGCGCGCATCGCCGCGCGTTGGTCGAGCCCGTACGTGTTGTTCACCGGCACGCCGTACGTCGACGTGTGGACGGCCGTGCGCCCGCAGGTACTCGGGCTCGAACGCTGGCCCGAGGTCCCGAAGGGTCAGCCGTTCAAAGAAGGCGTATGCGCCGCGCTCGGCTACCACGACGTTCGCGGTTTCTGGAGAACGCTGCTCGCCAAAGTGGAGAGCTACAAGGATCTCGAGCCGAGCGTGGTCGGTGCCGTCGAGCAGTTGATCGACTTCGTGACCGCCACCGACGGTTGACGGCGGCGAGCATTGGAGCGGGCAAGCTCCGCAGCGACCGGCGCGTACGGGAACACGTCACCCCGATAGGTCATCGAGTACACGACGATGCGAGCCACCGCTCAACGCTTCCATGCTCGGCGCCGCGCACCCGGATCGGCGCCAGCAATGAAGACCGTGGCAAGCGCAATTGCGGCGACGACCCACCAGTGTGCGAACGTCGGGCCGTCGGCAAGTGTCGGGAGCCAGCCGGGCCACCGCAACGCGAGGCCACCGACCAACACGACAGCAAACGTGCTGGCCGGAACGCCCCACGCACCTGCTGCCGGTTCACCGTTGCGATGCGCGATGGTCGCGATCGCAACGGCAACCGACGCGCTCGCGACCATCAGCGGCACCTGCGTCTCCATCGTCACCGGTGCGTCGGCAAGGCGCGATGCGCCGACTACCAGTGCCCACGACGTCGCCGCGATCGCGCCGATCACGTACACCGCGCGCAACGCGCGCCGGAGCGTCGGGCCGATTGCGACCGGGGTGATCACTTCGCCGGGCGCGTCGTCGACGAGCCATCCGGCGGCGGCCCCGCCGAGGATCGCCGCGATCGTGGTGCCTACCGACAGGTTGTGCGCGTCGCGAGCGGCCGCGACGAGCAACGGGATACCGCCGAGCGCGACGGTGCCGGCGGTGCGTCCCACGGCGGTGACCCGGCGCATCCCGCGGCCGGCGACGAGGATCGCCCTCGAAGTGATCAGCACGGATTCCCCGGTCGCGGTTGTACGTCGTCGTACGCGCCGGAAGGGTTCTGGCCGAGTGCGACGAGCAGTTCGTCGGTGCTCGTGGCGGGATCGATCCAGCGGCTCCAATTCTGGAGCACCACCGGGCGGACCTGTCGTTCGGGCAAACGCGCGATCGTGCGTGCCGCGGCGAGATCCTGCTGTGACCACACGACCGGTGGTACCTCACAGTCGCCGACCGCGAGCGAGCCGCTCTCGAACTCGTCACCTTCTTGCCCGCCGCTCGGGGTCAAATACCTGACTGCATCGTCCGCGGTCATACCGCGCGTTGCCAGCCAGAGCGCGACAACGCCACGCGCCTTACCGTCGATCGCCAACGGCATGAGCGCGCGGGCACGCGTCGGGAGACCGACGGCGACGAGCGCGACCACGAACGGAGCCGCTTCCGTCTTGCTCGACGGCGAACCGAACGGGAGGGCAATCTCGCGGTCGCCGAGCGGCGGGATCCCGTTGGGGAGTCGGCGCCGAATCTCGGGGGGAAGCTGGGCGTATGTCCCGTCGAACGTATGCCGCACGACGATCGCCTCGGTGTGTGCGGGGAGCAGCTTGGCGACCGGCTTGATCTGGTCGATGAACCGTTTCCGTTGGTCGTCGAAGCCCGCGAAGGTGCACACCCGCACGGGGCGCGCCTGCGCGCACCTGGTGTGCGCACCGGGATCGGCGATTCGAGTCGCGATCGTGTCGGCGTCTGCTCCAGGGATCGGGCGAAGCGAGCCGAAGGCCGCGATCGCGGCGACGACCAGACCGATACCCATGATCGAGAACACGCGCCGCGAGCGATCGTGTCGCAACACCGCGAGCGCGGCGACGATCACGACAAGGGCGACGATCCACAAGAGGTGCCACCAGTCCGGTGTCCGCACGAAGACGGGACCGAAATCCGGCACCGCGGGCGCAGTCGACAGCTGCGTGTACGCATTCCAGTTCGGGTCGCCGGCATTGTTGATGGTCAGCGTCGCGGCCCCGACTGCGGCCACGGCGATCAGCGGCGCGAGCACAAACGGCACCCACTCGGCCAAGGCGACTCCAAGCGCGACGCCGCCTGCGCCGAGGGCCATCGCGCCGAGCATCAGCGGAACCGCGCGGCGCGACAGCGGAGCGAACCCGTCTGCTTGGACGACGTACAGCACGTCGAGTGTCACCAGCATGACGGAGATCCCCGCGATGGGCACCCAACTCGTCCAGAGCACACCGAGCGTGCGAGCCACGGGTTTCGCCGGGCACGTCGTGAAGAGCTCGGACGCGCCATCGCGCGCCGGGCGGCGGGCGGCGCGGTACGCGGCGAACACCACCATCCCAACGAACGGGTGCGCGAGCCACGGTGCAATCTGGTGCGCCTGCAACCAGTCCGAGAAGTTGTCGTCGCGGTAGAGCACACCGAACATGAGCACGAAGAGCCCAAGAAAACCGGCGCCAAAGAGGAACCAGACCGACTCGACGAGCTTCGCGACCTCGACGCGGCTGACCTGGCGCGCGACGCCACGCGTTGTCGAGCGCGTCGCGGGAACGGTCATCGCGCTCGGGCCGGTTGCGAATCGCGTCCGATGAGGAGCAGGTAGCCGTCCTCGATCGTCGGTTCGGCCAAGCGCGCACCAGCGGGCGGATCACCGATGTGACGAACCTCTCCGCTTCCCGTCACCCAGGCAAGCTGGGCGCCGCCGTCCCGCGTGTCCGCTACCCACACACGGTTGTCGGCGACTGCGGCCAGGTCGGCAGGGGCGCCGTCGAAACGCACGCGCCCGTCGAGCAACACGATGACCCGTCCGCACAGCGCGGCCACGTCGTCGGTCTGGTGGGTCGACAGCAAGATCGTCGCGTGGGCGGCGGTGGTGCCGAGCAACTCACGAAAGCGCAGGCGTTGTTCGGGATCGAGGCCGGCGGTCGGTTCGTCGAGGACGAGCAGATCGGGCTGGCCGATCAGCGCCTGCGCGATCGCGACGCGACGCTTCATGCCACCCGACAGCTTGCGGATCCGCCGGTGCATCTCGCGTTCGAGACCGACGAGGGTGAGAACGCGCCGCACCTCGTCGTGGCGCTCCTTGCGCTCGGTCCACTCCTTGAGGATGGCGACATAGTCGACGAACTCGAACGCGGTGAAGTGCGCATGGAAACCAGGATCCTGCGGCATGTAGCCGAGTCGCCGGCGCACCTCGAGCCGCCCCGCGCTCGTGGTGGGGTCGAACCCGAACACGTCGAGGCGACCACGATCCGGCGCGTGCGCAGTAGCGATGATGCGGAAGAGTGTCGTCTTGCCGGCACCGTTCGGACCGAGAAACCCGGTCACGCCCGGGCGCAGTACGGCATCGACATCGTCGAGTGCGACGGTGCCGCCGAAGCGTTTGGCGATCGACTCCAACGTCACCGTCGGTTGGACGTCGTTCATCGGTAGTCCTCCAAGCACGAGAAGTGCTCGCGCCGCGCGGCGAGCACCGCGGCGGCGAGCAGCGCGACCGCGAGCCATGCGAACCGCCCGGGTCCGCTCAAGATGGGCCAGTGTTCCAGCGCGAGATCGTCGTGCTCGACGAACGCGGACGCGACGAGCAATGTCGCCCAACCGAACACCAGACCGGCAACGGCGATCTCGGGACGAACCCATGACGACAACACGACAGCCGTGATGCTCAGCGCGAGGCCCGGCAGCACCCACACGAGCGCCCCTGCGTCGACGTCCGGCAGCGCGATCGTGGCAACGCCGAGCACCGCGAGTGTCAGCAGTAAGGAAACGACACCGCGACGCAGCACGAT
>JADMIO011529915.1_pt1 | contig 11860 bp, 4 predicted proteins | sample 8958161 | NCBI WGS metagenome assembly JADMIO01 (sample SAMN16585339, study PRJNA669376) | soil metagenome | isolation source: Crop rotation soil | place: USA: Cullars Rotation, Alabama | collected 2011
AAGGTGAGCCAGTGTGATTACATTTGCGGCCTAACTGTGGCCAGTCCAGTTACGCTGGAGTCACTAGTATTTAGGTGACACTATAGAAGCGGCCGCGACAACTTGTCCACGTGGAATTCTAAGCTTAGGATCCCAATGTGCTGGAAAGCTATCTCACGTTGATCGAGCGACGCCTCGGAGACCGTCTGGATGCGAAGGAAAAGAGCTTCCTGCATTTCGCCATCGACGGTGCGCGCCGCATGCACCAGATGATCGTGGACCTCCTGGCGTATGCGCGTGTCGGAGTGAAGGACCGCGTTTCCAAGGCCGTGGACTTGCAGACGATCCTCGACGGCGCGCTCGCGAATCTCGCGGCCGTCCAGGCGGAGAAGGGCGCCCGCATTACGAGCGACCCTCTGCCCATGCTTTGTGTCGAAGGTCCCCGTTTTTCCCAGCTCTTCCAAAACCTGATTGGCAACGCCCTGAAGTTCTCGGCGCCGGGCCGGACGCCGGAGATTCACCTTGGTTGCCAGCGTGAGGGGAACGGCTGGCATTTCTGCGTGCGCGATAATGGCATCGGCATTCCCGCCCGGGATTTTGAGCGCATCTTCGTCCTGTTTCAGCGGTTGCACAGCCGCGAGGAATACTCCGGCACCGGCATCGGGCTGTCCCTGTGCCAAAAGATCGTCGAGCGGCAGGGCGGCCGCATCTGGGTCGAGAGCGAGCCGGGGCAGGGGACGACCATCCATTTCACCATCCCGGAGCCGTCCTCGGTATAGAGGAAGAGTCCGCCACTTGACCCGGGGGGCACTCTCGGCTGTCTTGTCACCCTTCCGTGAATCGACTCCAGCAAATCCTCGACACCAAGCGAACCGAGATCGCCCGGCTCCTGCCGCGACTTGAGCACCTGCGCGCCGCCGCCCTGCTGCGGAACGATCTGCGTCCGTTCGCCGCGGCGCTCGATCGGGGGTCCGACGCCCTGGGTCTCATTGCCGAAGTGAAAAAGGCCAGCCCGAGCGCCGGCATCATCGCGGCGGACTTCGATCCGGTCGCCATCGCCTCCCAGTATGAAGCCGCCGGGGCTCACGCCATTTCCGTCCTGACCGACGAGCAATACTTCCAAGGCCACCTCAGCTACCTCACAAAGGTTCGCGGCGCGGTCGAGCTGCCTTGCCTGCGCAAGGACTTCATGCTCCATGAGGTGCAGATTTTCGAGGCCGCCGTGGCCGGAGCCGATGCCATCCTGCTCATCGTCGCCGCCCTGGAGCAGCGCGAACTCGAAGCCCTCAACAAGACGGCGGAATCCTGCCAGCTCGACGTGCTCGTCGAAGTCCATACGCGGGAAGAGCTCGACCGGGCGCTGGACCTCGGCGCGAAGGTGATCGGCATCAACAACCGCAACCTGACCACCTTCGAGGTTGATCTCGCAACGACCGAGGAATTGAGCGAGGAGGTGCCCGACGACGTGATCCTCGTCAGCGAGAGCGGACTGAAAACGCAGGCCGATACGGTCCGCGTCCACGCCGCCGGCTGCCAGGCCATCCTCGTCGGCGAGAGCCTGATGCGCACCGGAGATATCGCGGCGCAGGTCAAGGCGTTGCTGGACGTCGGTCCTGGACCGGACGCGTAGCCGGTGAGGGACAGGGCGATCAAGACGCTACCCGCGCTTTATCTCATCCCAAAGAACGTCGAGTTCGGCGAGGGTTAGCTTTTCCAGGACGATGCCGCGGTCCCGGGCGAGTGATTCCACGGCGCGGAAGCGGACGGCAAATTTGTCGGTCGCGCGTTGGAGGGCGGTTTCGCCGTCCACCTTGAGTTTGCGGGCCAGGTTCACGACCGAAAACAGCAGGTCGCCAATTTCTTCCTCGATTTTCTCCGCGGGCCCGGCGGGGATTTCCGCCTCCACCTCGGCCAGTTCTTCGCGGATTTTTCCCACGACCGGGGCGGCTTCGCTCCAGTCGAAGCCGACGCGCGCAGCTTTCTTCTGCACCTTTTCCGCCCGGATCAAGGCGGGGAGGCCACTGGAGATGCCGTCCAGCGCGGACGTGGCTTGGACGCCCTTCTCGCCGCGCTTGATATCGTCCCATTTACGGAGCACTTCCGCGGAGTCGGCGCAGCGGTCGGCGCCGAACACGTGCGGATGACGCCGGACGAGCTTTTCCGAGATGGACCGGGCAACGTCGTCGAAATTGAATCTCCCTTCCTCGGCGGCGATCTGGGCGTGGAAGACCGATTGCAGCAGGAGGTCTCCGAGTTCTTCGCGCAGGTTGGCGTCGTCGCCGGTATTGATGGCCTCGACCACTTCGTAGGCCTCTTCGATCAAGCCTGCGCGCAAGCTGGCGTGGGTCTGCTCCCGGTCCCACGGGCAGCCGCCGGGACCGCGCAGCTTGGCGATAATATCGACGAGTTGCTCAATTCCCGACCATGACGGATCGGGCGGCGCGAGTGGTTCTTCCATGGCGCTGTTTTCACCTCGCCACCGCCGGAAGACAAAGTCTTTATTCGCGCCGGGGCGCGATCGGACGATCCCCAAATCCTCCCACATCCGTGCGGTGACCTCGTTTGAAGGCGGATCTGAGTCCCTTTACAGTGGAAACGGCGCATAAAATGCCGCCGTGGGTTGTAGTGGTTTTCGCTACGTCTGGTGGGACTTTATGTCTGGTCCGAAAGACTCCGCCGAATGGATTTACGAAAAAGTCAACTAAGCATTTTTTATCGGGCGCTATTACTTTTTTGTAATCATTTTGACGGCGCGGATTTTTCGGTGAAAACCTAACGAAATCGCACTTGTGCGTATAATCGGAACTTTGTCCGAAGCCCCGCGTCCATCCCCCCCTATGGAAACCTCGCTCCGCCCTCGTACCCAAAAGGCCCGTCTGGGGCCGAATTTTATCAAGCGGCTATCGTCATGGCTGGTGCTGTCGAGTGTTCTGACGCTTGGCGTCGCCCGCGTCGCGCGCGGGACCAGCATTTATTGGGACGGTACGGGCACGACGTGGAATGCCGTCTCCGACTGGTCCACGGCCAGCGGCGCGACAACGCCCGATCCGTTGGCGGTACCGGGCGCCCTGGATTTTGCGATTTTCAACGCGACGACTGTTAACACTGACCAATTCATCACCCTGGATGCTGCTCAGTCGGCTCTCGGCCTGATCTTTAACAGCACGGGCCAGGTCAACATAGCGAGTGGCGCGGGCGCCAACACATTGTCGATCGGGACCAGTGGGATCACGGTGAACAACGGAGCGGGCCCCGACACGATCACCAGCGCGGTCGCTCTTTCCGGCGCGCAGTCGTGGACCAACAGTTCGGCAAGCCTCCTTACGGTCAGCGGCAACATCACCAATGGCGCCAATACCCTGACGCTCGCCGCCAACGGGGCGGGGGGCATCACCCTCTCCGGGAACTTTGTCGGCGCCGGCGCCGGTGGGGCTACCGTGAACGGTTTTGGCTCCGGCGTGGTGACGCTCTCGGGGGTCAATACCTACACGGGCACCACCACCCTGACGAACGGCACTCTGCGGGCCACCGGGAACGCCGCCGCGCTCGGAGCGGGTGCGCTCAGCCTGGGTGGCGGCGTTCTGCAACTGGCCAATGACACCGGGCTCAACTTCGGCAACAACACGACGGTCACCGGAAACACGCAAATTGTCACGACCACGGTGGCGGCCACCACAGGCGTCACCCATACCCTTGGAACCCTGTCCATCGGAGCGCAGCGGCTGACCGTGAATGGCGGTGGCATTGTCACCACCGGCATCCAGGGACTCACCTTCGATGCGACGAGTTTGACGGGTGCGTCCATGTTTACGGTGAACAATCCGTCGCTTGGGGGCACGACGCTGCTGACGCTCGGCGCCGTCAACAACGGGACGTTTACGGCCACGATCAATGGCAACGGAAGCGTGGCTCAAACGGGGGTGTGGGGAAGCGGCACCGGGGGCATCATCTATAACGGCGCGGGCACGCTCACGTTGAACCAGGCCAATACTTTTACCGGTGCGCTGTCGGTGGCCGGTGGAAACGTGGTGGGCGCCTCGGATGCAGGCGCCTTGGGCGCCGGCACGCTGACCCTGCTGGCGGGGAATTTGCAGCTCACGAATCCCTCGGGGTCGAACCTGACCTTCGGCCGAAATACGACGGTCAGCGCCTACAGCACGATCACCAGTGACGTGACCTCGGCGGGAGCGGGAAACACCTACACACTGGGCACGCTGGCGATCGGAGCCCAGCAGCTCAATATCCGGGCCGGCGCCAATGTCACCACCGGCCCGGCGGGCGTGACTTTCGGGACGACGACGTTGAGCGTGAACGGCGCCACGTTCGATATCGGTGCGAACGCCAATCTCACGTTGGGCCTCCTTGCCGGCAACTTCAACGCTTTCAAGACCGGCGCCGGCACGCTCACCCTCAGTGGAACCAGCACGCGCGCCGCCAGTACGACGCTTGTGACCGGCGGCACCGTCGTGCAAACGAATGTGGCGGGCCTCGGTACCACTGCGGCCATCCTGGCCCTGACCGGAGGTTCCACCCTCGATCTGGCGACCGACGCCTCGACCAATGCCTATCCCACGGTGCTGCTCGGCAACGCCACCATCCTCTCCGACAAGGGAACGCCTGCCAGTGTCGGGGGGCTGCATCTATTGGGCACCCTGACCAGCCTTGGCGCGAATACATTGACGGTGGGAGCCGGCGCGAATGTCAGCGTTGGCACCGCCGCCCTGGCCTTTGGGGCGGCGACGATGAACGCCAATACCATCTTCTCGGTCGGCACCGGCAGCAGCCTGACGCTGAACAGCACCCTGGCCAATGGCGGAGGCACCCCCACCTTTACCGGCAGCGGTGACAGCACGGTCACGGGAGTCATCAGCGGAGGTGGAGGACTCACCAAAAGCGGCAATGGCACCCTCACCCTCACCGGCACCAATACTTACACGGGCGTGTCGACCATCAGCGCCGGGACAGTGTCGCTCAACAACGCGGCTGGGCTCGGACCTGCCGCGGTGGCGGTCTTGAACATGACCGGGACCGGCTCGTTGAGTACGAATGCCTTCAATCCCTCGTTTCTCGCCCTCTCGGGAACCTCGGGCACGGTTATTCGGAATAACGGCGGCGGTACCCAAACGATCACCGTCACCCCCGTCGCCAACACCACGTCCAACTTCGCCGGCACGATCCAAAACGGAGGTGGCGGCGGTACCCTCGGGGTCACGGTGAATGGCATCGGCGCACTCACGCTCAGCGGGAACAATACCTACTCGGGCATCACGCTCTTGACGGCGGGGCAGTTGAACATCAACGCCTCGGGAACGGACAGTACGAATTCCGCCATCGGTACCGGGGTCGTCACGCTCACCACGGGAATTATCGACAATACCAGCGGCGGGGACGTCACCCTCGCCACCACCAACGCCATCGCGCTCAATGGCAACCTCACCTTTGGCGGCAGCGGCAACTTGAATCTTGGCGCCGGCACCTTATCCCAGGCCGCCAGCCGCACCGTCAACCTGCTCGGCGCCAGTGCCAGGACGTTGACGGTTCAAAACTGGTCCAACACCGCGGCCAACGTGGTCAACACGTTCCTCACCGTCCCGGGTTCCAATTCGACCGTGAGCATCGGCGTGTTCAACAGCGAAACCGCCGGCGCAGCGGGAACCACCGGCGGGATCAGCGGCAATTCCACGATCACCATCACCGGGGGCATCGCGCCCACCATCACCGGGAACGCGTTTGTCTATAACAACAGCGGCACTCTCACGGTTTCTGGAAACAGCACCTACACGGGCGCCACCATTTTGAATGCCGGGACATTCATTTTGGAAAACAACACCGCGAGCGGATCCATGGCCGCGAGCGCGCTCACGGTCGGCGGTGGCACGTTTGTCTACCACGGGGCGGACGCAGGATCCCTGCAAACCCTCGGCGCGGTGACCCTCACGCCCGGCGCCTCCAGCGTTCAGGTGGTGGGCGGCACGAGCGGAACGACGACGCTGACGCTGGGGACGATCAGCAGCACTGTTGTGAACAATGGCACGATCAATTTTAGCGTCGCGGGAACAGGCGCCGGCATTGGGAACAGCACATCACTGACCAACGGTCTGATTAGCAATGGCGTGGCCAACGCGCGCGGCGGTGCGTTCACGTTCACTACCGGTGGGACGACGAGTTTTGCCACGGTCAGCGGCGGCCAGATCGCGGCGCTCACGGGCCAGACCGTCGATGCGTTGCCGACGAGTGGGACCGGGGGCGACACCACGAACTTTTTTCAGACGGTCGACAATACCGCTCTGGTTGGAGCGACGACGATTTACTCGCTGCAACTCAATCCCACGGCGGGCAACCAAACGATCAGCCTTGGTGGTCAGATCCTCACGATCGCCAGCGGTGGGTTGTTGTCCACGGGCACGTCGTCCAGCACCGTGGGGGCGACCGTTGGAGACGGCGCTTTGAAGAGCGATACCGCCACGAACTCCGATTTGATCGTCCACAATTTCGGCACGGGCGGGCTCACGATTAATTCGGTGATCGCCGATGGCGCCGGAGCGTCCGTGGTAACCTACGATGGGACGGGAACGACGACGGTTGCCGGCACGAATACCTATACCGGCGTGACCCTGGCAGGTGGCGGGGCGATTGTGAAGATCAGCGCCAACTCCGCCCTGGGCGCCGGCGCCTCCGCGCAGGCGTTGACCTTGAATAACGCGACGTTGCAGGCCGGCGGGACGTTTGGCTTGTTCAATGGCGCCATCGGGACCAACGACCGCCCGATCGCCCTGGGCGCGGGAGGCGGGACCTTCGACACCCAGGCCAACACCCTGACGATCTCCGGCGTTATCAGCGGCGCCGGCAATTTGACGAAAACCGGCACCGGCACATTGATCCTCGCCGGGGTAAATACCAACACGAGCCCGATCACCGCCGTTCAGAATGGCATCCTGCAACTCGGCACCAAGACGGGCGCGCTGGTCGGCACCCTGGCCGCGACGCCGTTCACCATGGTCGTCCTGGGCAGCGGGAGTAATTCCGGTGTCCTGCAACTCGGCGATACCGGCAACGCGGCCCCGGCTACGGTCGCGGGCTTGTACACTTCCGGCAACGGCGCCGGCAATGCCGTCGTCGGAGGCTTCGTCAGCAACTCCACGCTCACGTTTACCGGAAGCGTGCTGACGCCTTCGGTTTTCGCCGGGACGCTGGGCGGCGCCGGCTTGAACCAGAACAACCTGGCTTTGAGCATCACCTCCGGCCAACTGACTCTCAGCGGGACCAATACCTATCTGGGCAACACGACGGTGACTGGCGGCAGTGTCCTGAACATCAACAGCGATGCGGCGATCGGCGCCGGCACCCTGCTGGTCAATTCCGCCACGGCGGTAATCGACAATACCAGTGGCAGCGCCCGGACGATGACGAACAACAACAACGTGACGACAGGCACGGGCTTTGTCTTCGCCGGTTCGAACAACTTGAGCTTCGGGTCCGGAACTCTCACGACCACGGTGGCGGCCACGCCGATCGCGGTCAATGGCAGCGGCACACTGACATTTGGAGGCGCGTTGATCAATAATGCTCCCACCGGGGCCGCACTCACCCTGACCGTGAACGGCAGCACCGGCACCCTGAGCGTGGGTGGTTTCAATATGCAGGGGATCTCGGGCGGGGGCGTTATTACCGACATCATCGCCGGCTCGGCCAACGTCAATATCACGGGCCCGATCACGCCCGGATTCAATGCGGCCAACGCCCTGAGTTACACCGGCACGGGCATCCTGACCTTGTCGGGCGCCAATACCTACACGGGGCTGACGACGATGAACAATTCCGGAGGCACCCTGAGGTTCGGCCCCGGAGGCAGTCTCAACGGCGGGGCCGGCAATCTCACGTTGACCGCGGGCACGGTGGATCTCAATGGCCAGGCCGTGTCTGTGGGGACTTTGATCGCTACGGCAGGGTTGATCACCAACAGCAGCAATACACCGGCCACCTTGACGAGCACCAATTTGTCCAGCACGACGAATACGGCGAATATTTCCGGCAAGCTTTCGGTGGCGTTTGGTCTCACTGGCGCCGCGGCCACCTTCTCGGGCGGGACCTACACCAATACGGGCGACATCACGCTCAGCAATGCTGGCACGGGACTGCTGACGTCCACCACGAATATCTCGAATAACGGCAACCTGACGTTGAACGCCAACGTGGCGCAAGGGATCACCCTGAATGGCACGCTCATCAATCCGGGCGGCCCGCTGGGTACCGGCGGCACCATCACCAACAGCGGCTCCAGTACCGGCCTCGCGACTCTGAGCGGTCTCGTGGGTAGCCACGTCGCGGCGATCAATAACACGAGTACGTCCCCCCTCACGATCAGCGGCGCCCTCTATGTCAATCCCTTGGGGACAACGGTGACCCAAAGCGGCACGGGACTTCTCTTGTTCGGAACGGCGACGATCAACGGCGCCGGAAACCTCTCCGTCATCGATAGCAGCACCACCGCCGGCAACATTACATTCTCCGCCGTTTCCAGCTTTGCGGGCAACCTGACCCTCCAGGCCAACGGCGTCGGGGGCACCCCCGGCATCATCACGGCATCGGGGAACATCAACAACGCGGGGACAGTGACCAACTCCGGCACCGGCACAGCCACGACCACGATCAGCGGGATCATCGGTTTGCCGGTCACGGGCGTGTTTCAGAACAGCACTTCGTCCGCGCTGACCTTGAGCGGGGCGAATACTTTCGCCGGAGGCCTCACGATCAACGCCGGCCTCGTCAACCTGTTGACCAGTTCTACAGCTGCTGGCACGGGCACGATCACCCTGGGTGATACCGCGGGTTCGCTCCCGGCGACATTGCAAGCCAGCACGACGGCCCTGACCTTCGCGAACCCCATCGTGCTCGGTGGCACCAGCGGCCAGTTGACCATCCAGAACAACAACATTGCGCTGACGACGTTCAGCGGAGGCATCACCGGCTCGAATAACCTGGTCGTCAACTACACCACCGCCGCCGCGGACGGCATCACGTTTTCCGTTTACCCCGTCAATATCGGCGGCACGATCACCGTGAAGGGTCCCGGCACCGTCGCCACGACTTTCAGCGGAGGCATCGGGGCCAAAGTCCCCCAGGTCATCAACGACGTCACCTCGACCTCGCCGCTGACCATCAGCGGCCCGCTCGCGATCAACCCCGCGGGAACCACCCTCACCAACAACTCCACCGCTGTGCTCACCTCGTCGGGTGGCATGACGGGCGCAGGCGATTTGACCCTGCAGAACAATGGCGCGACGGCCAACGGTGTCACCGTTTCCACCGGCGCGGTCAACATCAGCGGCAATATCATCAATTCGGGTGCTGGCGCCGGCAACGCGCTGATCAGCAGCGCACTCGGAGGGAACGTGATCAATGTGACCCAGAACGGTCCCTCGAACCTGACCCTCAGTTCCGCGACCAATGCCTACACCGGCATTACCACGATCAATGGCGGCACCCTGACCGCCAGCGGTGCGGTCAATTTCAATGGCGGCGGGGCCAGCGGGCCGCTCGGCACTTCCTCGAGCGCGGCGAGCAATCTCATCGTCAATGGCGGCACCTTCGCCTACGGCGCAGGAACGGGCGGCACCACGGACCGCCTGTTCACCCTCACGGCGAACGGCGGTTCGATTGCGAACTCCGCGAGCAGCAACGGCACGCTGATTTTCACCAACACCGCGGCCATCGCAGTGCCGGGTGCGGGCAGCCGCACGCTGAACCTTTTGGAAAACAGCACCGGCTTTTTCACCTTTACGCCACTGATCGTGGACGCGAGCGCCACCGACATCACGTCGCTCAACATCAACGGGTCCGCCGCCGGTGCGGTCGTCCTTCTCCCGAGCGCGATGAACACGTTTACGGGCGGCATCACCATCACCGGTCGCACGCTGCAAGTGCAGTCCGCCAATGCGCTCGGAACGAACTCGGTGACCTTCGGCACCGGCGCCAACCCGACCCTGGACCTGCGCAACAACGTGGCAACGAACTTCACCACCAATGGCGGTGGCAATCTCATCTTCAACAACAACGGAATCGTTTCCTTGAGCGCGGTTTCCGCGAGCAACGGCGTTACCCACACGATTGGTACGGTGACCATTGGCACGGCCTCGATGACCATCGCGCATGGTTCGAATCTCAACAGCAACAACGCCGATGGGCTGGCGATGGGCGCGGTGACGGTCACCGGTAACCCGACTTTCATCATCAACAACGGGAACGGCACGGCGATTCCGTTGGACACCATGGCGTCGCTGGATCTCGGTGGGGTCGCCCGCACCGTTACCGTGCAGGGCGGCGGCGGCACTGCTGGTTCCGGTCCGCGCATGGTCTTCAACACCGCTCCGATCGGTTTCGTTCCCGGGTCCAATCTGGTGGTCAATACCGGCACGAACGCCGCGGTGCGCTTCACCATTCCGAATGCCTTTTCCAATGGGACCGCGGCGGACTCCATCGTCAGCTTCGGCGCCACTGGCACGGGCACGTTGCAATTGATCACCGCCGCCGGCACGACTTTCAACAACAACGTCCTGGTCAACAACAGTGGCACGATCCTCGTGGGGACTACGGCCGCGAGCAACGCCATCACCCACACGCTCGGCACCTTGAGCATTGGGACTGCGACGCTCACCGTCACTACGTCCAACGGCAATACGAACAACGCGCACTCATTGACGCTCGGCGCCACGACTTTCACGGGCAACCCGACATTCACTTTGAGCAACACCAACGGCACGGGAATTGGCAACCTGACTCTCGGCCCCATCGACGACGGTGGAGTCGCACGCACTCTGACCAAGAACGGGGGTGGAAACCTGCTCTTGAATTTCGCGGCCACGAGTTTCATCAACACAGCCCCGGGCACCATCGCGCTCAACAACGGCCTCATCACGCTCGGCAATCCTGCGGCCCTCGGAACGGCTCCGGTCGTTACGGGGGCGACAGCTGGCCAACTGGTGCTGAATGCGACGGCAACCTTCTTCAATAATGTCACGACAACATCCGCGGGAATAGCCGGGGTCGGAATCCTCCGTGGCCCGACGAGCGGCGGCCTGACGGCGACTTACAGTGGCATCTTCACCGTGAACGCCACCACCACTGCTGGTGGCGCGATCGATGGCGGCTCGGGGGCAGGTAGTTCGCTGATTGTTACTAATTCCATCGTGCTGGGCCCCGCGGTCACCGCCTTTACCAACCGGATGGGCACGGTGACCTACGGCGCGCCATTCTCCTTTTCCGGAGCGAACGCTCTGACCGTTTTCGGGGTCACGGGAAGCGCCATCTGGGGAGCGGATGATATCCTCCCCGGGACGACAAATCTCAACATCGCGCAATCCGGGATTGGCACCCTCGCCATGGGGATCTTTAATCAAACGGTCAATAACGTGACTTTGGGGAGCGCCGCCAACGTGGCGACGATTACCGGCAGCGGTACTCTCACCATCAATGGGACCGTGACCAATGACGCGGCCAGCACGGTCACCGAACTCATTAATCCGAATGTCTCCCTCGGTGGCGGCACTCGCACGTTTAACATCGATTCCGGCGCCCCGGGTTCCGATGTGACGATCACCGGTGGAGTATCCAACGGCGGCATCACCAAGATCGGCTTGGGCATCCTGACGCTGTCCGGCTCGAACTCCTATGGCGGAACTGGGAACACTGCGATTCTCAACGGCACTCTCGTCCTGCGGGCGAGCAATTCGTTGTCCTTTCCAGCACAGTGGGATCCGAAGCTTGGAATTCACGTGACTTGAAGTCGCGGCCGCACTGACCCTATAGTGAGTCGTATTAATTTAAATCATACCAACATGGTCAAATAAAACGAAAGGCTCAGTCGAAAGACTGGGCCTTTCGT
>JADMIO010361843.1_pt1 | contig 11857 bp, 16 predicted proteins | sample 8958161 | NCBI WGS metagenome assembly JADMIO01 (sample SAMN16585339, study PRJNA669376) | soil metagenome | isolation source: Crop rotation soil | place: USA: Cullars Rotation, Alabama | collected 2011
CCCCCGCCGAAAAATGCCCCTGTTGCAGTCCTGTGCCGCCGACGACATAATATTTTTCGTCCACGACTAATAATTTAACATGGTTTTCAATGGTGCGCAGCACAGGATCAATAGTGACTCTTGTATTTGTTTCTAAAAAGTGAAAATTGGGAAAACGCCGTTGCATGCGAGCTATTATTTTATAGTCCTTGCTTTCCAGCAGATCATAGCTTGCAATCAGATGAACCTTCAATGAAGGATTTGATCGCATGTTTTTGGATATCGCTCTTAAGGCTTTTCTAAAAATTTTTCCGCCGCAAAAATTCCCCGAAAGTTCAATGGACTGCTTAGCGCTGCGCAAAAGATCTAGCTTCCAAAGAGCAGACTCAACGGCATTTTCTGTTAGTACTACAGAATTGTTTGCGCTGTAGCGGCCAAGTTTTGGAGCGCCATGGCTTGCGGCATCGAGGCCTAAGGCCGCAATATTTGGCAAAGGACGCATGGCATTGCGAGCACAAAAGATAGCAAAGGCTACAAAAGCAGTAAGGCCCAGACCTGCGCTTGATATCATCCCGATAGGTATAGCAATACTTGAGCATGCCAACAAAGCAATTGGGACGGTAATGATGGTTCCAAGCATTAACTTAGCTGTGATTAAGGCCACGCCAAGTAAAATGAAACCGGCAATCGCATGAATTCTCTGCCGCAATGACTTTTGTTTAGGACAGCCTGGTAAGGTTTCTCCAAATCCTAGCTCAGAAAGCGGCCTGGCAGGAGACGAAGACAAAAGATTGTTCGTTAAAGGATTGGTCCCAGATGTTTGTGCAAGCATATTTATTTTATTTTTAGAACTATAAAAGTAATATTATTTATAAATCACGATATAATGTCAAAGTTTTTTATCGAGATTTTCACCCAATGCACAAGAAAACATAACAATTATTGAAAAAATCGATTTCTCTCTTGCCCGCGTGCGCATCCTATTACCCCTAATACTGGAACCTTGCCCGGGAAAAACTAAAAAAAATAATATTGACAAACAAATGAAATAAAAAATAAAATAATGATAGAAAGATGCTTTACTTGTGTCCTTAATTATCAAAGTTGTTATCAACAACAAAGGATGGTTATATGGCTAAGGAAACTAAGCATCGGAAAGATGAACGCAAAAAGCCTGCCATGAACTTAAAGCAGCGCCGAGCAAAAAAGCATGAAAAGCGCCAGCATAAGAGTGAGCGAGCTGAAGAATAGTTTACACAGTTTGCCGCTCGCAAGCTGTCTAGTATTCATTCAATGCCAGCCAGCTTGCGTCGGCATCTACTAGGGCAAGAAAATAGGCATAGACATATAAGTCGCAGGCATGTATTTCATGCCTTACATGCATACGTTGGCCTGATCCATCCATTTTCCTCTATAAAACCGCCACATGAATATCAAAGCAGTCGCTAATGTATAAAATGTACAGATCATCAATGCTTGCTCAATAGAACCGTTGTTTTTTGTCAGCAAATATTGCGGCAATACCATAAAAATCCATACTGAAGCAGAACCGCAGACAAGCAAAAATTTTGTATCGGCAGCTGCTGTCAAGGCTCCCCCAATAGATAATCGGATCCCTTCTAAGTATTTATAGATTACTGCGTTTGCCAAGCCAAATAACAGCGCCGGAAAAATATGGGCGCGCTGGTCAGGAGATAAGTCTGATAAAAACCATTCGCTCATTACGGATCTCGTTAGCCAAAGGAATAATGCCAAAGCTGCACAAAATAAAGTCATCAAAATCAGCGCTGATTTCACGATGGGAAGGACATCTTCCTTGCGCTGTGCACCAATGGCATTGCCGCACAAGGTAGCAACCGCACGCCGCAAGCCATCGCCAAAAAAGTAAGTTAAAATTAGCACATTTTGCACGATGCCCGCCACCGTTAAATGCACAAAACCCATTGAAGCCATCATCGTATAAAATAGGGACCAGCCCAAAGCTTCTAAAACTCCAAACAAAGCGTTTGGAAACCCAATGCGAAGGCATTTTATCATCAACTTAATATCCAGCCCATAATGTAAAAGGCCAGTCGTCCTATTTTGGAAAGAATGTTTCAAAAAATGGGGCACTAACATGCAAAGCTGAGATATGAGTGCAATATCTGTCGCAATGATTGCGCCCGTGGCCCCAAAGGGAGGCAGCAAGTCATGAATTCCAAAAATTAATAGATATGCCAGTAAAAAGTTAATGACATTGCCTAAAAATACTGCCTTAACAGTTAAGCTCACTTGCTGCTGGCCGATGAAAAAGCCGCAAAGCGCAGCAAAAATCCCTTGAAAGGGTACACATAACAAAATCCAAAAAAGGTAGTCCTGCTTCATCTCGCTTTGATAAAGTAGCTTGGGAAACAAAAATGCTAAAGGCAGAAAAGCGATAAAAGAAAATAAAGATAGCCACACCATCTGCCAAACTGGCCGGCTTAAAAGATGTTTTTGGCCGGCGCCATGATATTGTGAAACGAAGACCTGAGTAATTCCAGCTAAAGAGCTCCATCCCCCTTGAAAGGCCCAGCCAAAATTGGATGCCTCAATGGCCACATTGTGGGCTTCCAAGCTATAGGTGGCCAGCATTAATCGATCCACAAACGTCATCGCCATGGCTGAAAGTGAGCTCAACATTAAAAACGCTGCAATGCGCCAAAGCTGCCAAATGGTCGGACTTTTTGTTATCATTTTATTTCAAAATTAAATAAAAGCATTATTATAAATGTTTATTTAAATTATCGCAACAATTTTATACGCGTTTTAAACAAATAGTTACAAAAGCGTTATAACAAGATAAGCAAGATCCCCTTCGGCTATGGTGTGATATGTTTTTCATACTTCATCTATATTTTCTTATCCTGCCGCCAAAGGCGATCCTTCTGTAACTTATTTTTTCGTCCTTATTTTCCAACAGCGATGAATTTTATCTTTAAAGTCTATGGGCTGTGTCTTTTGAGAGATTTCTTGAATGCTAGCACTCTCAAAATGGGCCATATCGAAAGAAAATTTTCGTGAATTTGTACTAAAGAAAATGATTCCATTGGGCAATAGTAATTTTAACGCTTGGTTTATGAGAAAAATATAATCTTTCTGAAGATCAAACAGCTGAGTCATTTTCTTCGACCGAGAAATCGTTGGAGGGTCAATGACGATGATGTCATATTTTGACCTTGAATTGACTTCATCTAATAAAAATTTCAAGCAGTCAGCCCTTAAAATGACATTAGACCTTTCCGGCAAGCCATTGAGATTGAAGTTATCTCTTCCCCAAGCAGTGTACACATTAGACATGTCAATACTTTTTGTAAATGCCGCTCCGGCAGCAGCCGCATGCACGCTGAAGGCGCAGGTATAAGCAAAAAGGTTTAGTAATCTCTTGCCTTGGGAAGCCTCTGCTACTAATTTGCGGGTCTCCCTATGATCTAAAAACAAACCCGTATCGAGGTAGTCAGTCAGATTAATTTTGAAGGCAACGCCAAATTCGACGACATTGAAGAATTCTCGCGCATTATTAACTTTCTCATATTGTCGCGTTCTTTTTCGACGCATGCGCGTGCGCCAGTAAATTTGGTCTATTTCGGTTCCAAAAAGCGATGATAAGGCATTATTAATTTCATCGATAAACTCCTTTGGCGGTTCATCCACTTCTTTTAAGGGAGAAAAATAATGCACGCAAAAGCGTCCAGCATAAATATCTATGGCAATGGGATACTTAGAAATTTCTTTATCATAAATGCGAAAGCAATCGGTACAAGTGCGCTTAGCCCACTTTTTTATGTGGCGGTATTGATTGCGCAAACAGTTTAAAAAAGGTGAGCGTTTATCTTCACCTTCTATAATATTAGGAAGCAACATCGTATGTCAGTGTCAACTTTACTTAAGTCTTTTTATTGACCTGGATTGCGATATCTTTTTCCATCATCGGGAACGTTCCCTGGCAGGTTGGGCCTTATGGCTCTTGCGCCAGCACATTCACAACCAGAACCTGGGATGTTGCCACAACCTGCCTGCGACAAACAGCCGCAATGCGCTTCAGGTGTGCAAATGCAATTTTGACAATGACATCCAGTGTGCCTATCGGGGTAACTGGCTGCTGACCCATCTGCATAGCCGCATAAGGGCAGCATGGCTGCTGATAATAAAGTAAAAAGCACGCGCATATGAACTCCTTGCAATGGGCTATTTTTTTCTCTCTTTGCAGCGATCACAGGAAAAATGATTAGCGACATTGATGCCTCCCTGAACAGGTGACAATGAATTTGATATATATACTGCTTCCATCATGACAAACAAAAATAGAATCGCAGACATAGCTATTTTCATATTGACTCTCCTATGAACTAAGAACCGTTTAAATACATATACATAAGTCTTCCACGCAACTTTATGCAGTCGCTCTTCCACTATGTGATACATAAGTCATGTTAGTTTAAACCTTGTTCTTTTGCAATGGGTTCCTAAATGTTAATTTTTCATGGCATAGGAAATCAGAACATTTTTGAAATAAAAAATTTTGCCTCGTTTGATCCCTGATTTACTTAATGCCATAGAAATGGATTGTATTTCGAAAGAAGTCTAAATAAACCTTCGCATTTGCGCCCTGGCCTGCCAGGCGCCCTGTGACTGTCAGTTCTTAAATTGCATATTATTTTAAAAACTTATAAAAGGAAGTAAAGATTGAAAAGCATAAAAAGGAATGTATTATGAAGGCTAATTTTGCCCTAAAAGCCCTGTTTGGAATTGAGCTAGGCATAGTTCTGTGTAGCTATAATGGCTCCTCAGAGCCAATTTCTGAGGAAATGCGAACTTTCTATGAGCAGTTAGATCCAGATGCCAAAGCAAAATTTAAATCTATGGACACGCCCCACCGCAAAAAAGCCATGGGCATTGTAGAGCATTACTGCAAAGCAAATAATGAATGCAAGGGCCATCGCGAAAGCGAAGTGCGAAAAGAATATATCCAACAACAGCGCGAGCGCTTGCAGGCAGATGCCCCCATTGAGACTCAAGATACAAAGATTTAAGCAAAGCACCTTTAGGTAGTTTTAAAGCAATTTTTAAAGACTAGTGTATTTTATTTATTTATTGAGTGGCATCCAAACCAATTTCATAACAATAACAATCTCATTTCAATATTTTTAAATGTTCAAACCTGCCAAGGTAAAATGATTAAAAATTTTCCATTGTGTTTTTCTTTATTTATTTCTACAATTAATGCTCAACCAAAGCCAAGCCAATAAAAAAGAAACCAATGAGGTTTTCAATGACGATCACCACTGAGCGACTTATTTTACGTCAATGGCAACCAAGCGACTTACCACTATTTGCACAGCTTAATGCAGATCCACGTGTTAGAGAATACTTTCCTGGACTTCTAAGTCGCCAAGAAAGTGATGCATCTGTCAAGCTATTCTCTGACCATATCCAGAGATGTGGCTGGGGCTTTTGGGCTGCTTCTTTAATTCAAACAGATGAGTTTATTGGTTTTATTGGATTGGAGGATGTCTATTTTTCAGCTCCTTTTAATAAATTTAATCCTGCCGTTCAAATTGGTTGGAGACTTGCTTTTGATCATTGGGGGAAAGGTTATGCAACGGAAGGAGCTAAAGCTGCTTTAAAATATGGCTTTAATATACTTAACCTTGAGGAGATTGTTTCTTTCACTCCTGTGCAAAATATGCGTTCTCAAAATGTCATGAAAAAAATTGGCATGCATCACAAGCCAAAAGATGATTTTGACCACCCTAAACTGTCAACAGGCCATCCTTTAAGTAGGCATGTTCTTTATCGATTAGCGAAAAAGGAATGGATAGAATTACGATCTTTGAAAAAAAACTAGGAGAAAAGCTCATGACAATGCTCGGCCCAGACCCAAAAGGCATTTACCCCATTAAAGGTGACAATAAGCTTGTTTTTCTAAAGCCTTTTGTCAAGGCAAGTAATATCATTGTGGGCGACTACACCTATTTTGACGATCGGCGATATGGGCCAGACAAGTTTGAAGAATATAATGTCCTCTATAACTATGATTTTGCTAAAGTAAAGCTTATCATTGGGAAATTCTGCGCCATTGCTGCAGAAACACGCTTCATCATGACAGGTGACCATAAGCTTGATGCAATAAGCACCTATCCTTTCCCCATATTTGGGCAAGGATGGGAAAGTGCTTTCAATGTCTATGATTTACCAGTCAAGGGTGATATTGTTGTCGGCAATGATGTCTGGTTTGGCTATGATTCGTTGATTAAAAATGGGGTCACCATCGGTAATGGCGCTATCGTAGCGACTCGAGCAGTCGTCGTCAAAGACGTGCCGGCATACTCTATCGTAGCTGGCAATCCCGCAAAAGTTGTAAAGATGCGTTTTGATGATGCAACTATCGAGCGTTTGCAGAAGATAGCTTGGTGGGATTGGGATATTGAAAAAATCAATTGCAATCTCAAGTTGATTTGTAATCTCGATGTGGATCGACTGGAAGCCGTAGGTAGACAACAGGACTAAATTGGGAGAAGAAAATACACAAGGATTTCATGACAAAGCCTCAAATTAAGTTATGAGGATATTTTTTTCTTGTTGCATAAAAAACTCTAACTTTTGAAAAGCTATTTTAACCTTTAACGAGCATAATTTCTACTGGGAAAGCAGCGAAAAAAGTAAAGTTTTTTTAATCATTTGGCTCAGATTTTTTTTAACTCTCACATTGGAGAATTTTCTGCATGATCAAGCAAGCTAATCAAAGTTTCACATGCCTTTGAAGCTGTCGCTTTTAGACGGTAGGGAGCGATTCCAACTGCCATACGTAAGTAGTGCCAGGCGGGATGGTGACGACTGGACGCGTTCAGAACTTTTGATTGAACAAATATAAAAGTCCCCATGTGCCTTATCTAATAAAATCCTTTTCTTCAAGCCTGTCAAACAAATTTTGCAAAATCTGAAGTAAATTGCTATCAAGCTCAGCATTTAATATGTCTGCATTAGAAATTCTTTTAATGCACACAAAAGGAATATCGGATTGATAAGCAATTTGAGCTACGAGCGCAGCTTCAGAATCTATACACAAGGCATTGGGTAGGCTTGGCTTTAAAAATAAAAAGTTTTTCTGTTTTAGCATTGTATCACCACTAGCAACCTGCCCGATATGCACACCATCCTTTATACTAGCATCATAGGCAATTTGGATTAGCTTAGCATCGGCTGGAAGATCAGTCACCCCGATTGTAGGAAGTTGAAATAAAGGACGAAAAGGCCTAACATCAACATCATATTCTATAAGGGATTTTGAAATCACAATGTTGTCGTTATTTATGGTTTCATCAACACTAAAAGCATTCCCTACGACCATAAGTAATTTGACTTTTTCGTTTAGAATCATTTCTTCGGCCATTGCGCTAGCAGCCGATTTTCCAAAGCCAGATGCAGCAAATATAACATCGTATTTTCCAATTTTGCCTTGATAAAAATCATATCCTCCTCGACTACTTATTTTCATGTACTTTTCAAAGAGCCTTGATAAAGACTGCAATTCTTTTTTCGTTGTACAAATTACTCCTGCAGTCAAATCTTTTTTATGGAGTTTTAGATCGATTGGTTTTCGTCCGTTTAATGGAATTTTAGCAAAAAAGCGTTGGAGAATATTCTTTGAGTAAACAGCCTGCACTTTTTGAAGAAAGGCGCGGTAGTCAATAGCCACACGAAAATTCTGATTAGAGAAAGTATCAATATAGTTAGAAACTGTCCTAATGACGGTAATTGGGATTCCATAATTATTACAGATCTGAGCTACAGCTGCACTTTCCATATCGATGCACACAATATCTGGAGCAAAGGCAATAAAGTTGTTAATTTCTTCTTCAGAAATCAAAAAATGATCAGCTGTTCCTACTCCGGCCGTTATGACTTTAGGCATTTCAATAAGCATTTCTTGATAATGTGCTTCATGAATTTTTGAAAATAGTTCCGCTTCAAAAAAGTCATTTACAGCATCCTTAGCCTTTTCACTAAGATGAAAATCTGTGTGATATTCTTCCCGTCAGGAAAACTATATAAAGCTGTAAAAGGGCGAAAGTCGACATCGAATTCAATCAAATTTTTCGCGATTACAACATCACCAATATTTAGCCGTTTATCCAAAGCTCCTGCAGTACCAATGAGTACGATATAATCAACATCTTCACTTATCAAATCGACAGTAGCAGATGCTGCAGCAGCTTTTCCAACATTTGATAAAACAATTACCGTTTCAAATCCCCATAATTGACCTCTATAGAAAGTGCGCATTCCATGAGAATATTTTTTTACTGGACCTTCCATGAAAGAGACAATATTGCCTAATTCTTCTTCATCTGTGGCTAATACACCAACAACCGAACGCTCAGCGCTGGCTTGAAGATTCGCTGTTGTAAAGGCAATAGTAAATATTAAAACTAATACAATATTAAATTTAACCATAAAATTCTGATTGAAGAAATTATTAAGTAGTTGCGGCATCAGATTTATAGTGATTTCTTTAAGTTGACAACGTTGTATATTCACTGGGCTATTCACTATTACTAAGGCCTACAGCCTGAATGATTTGTGTTTTTTAACTTAGTACGAAAAAAAGTAAAAAATGTACCTCATGTTGATGTCAAGTCCAACATGTTAATTTTTATTCATATATTAATCAACCAAACAATCTCATGATGGGGTCAGAATGGGGGTCAGGCTTGAGTATTTGGAGAGTTGAGAATGTGTTCATGACATAGTCATTTATGAACTCATGTCACAAATCACAAGCCAGACCCCAATCGTTGAGTCTCACAGAATTTGTGGGCGGTTGGACTCGAACCAACGGAGACCCGAAGTCAAGGGATTTACATTCGCTTTTTTTTCCACATACTGGCGTAAAGCAGAACACATAGGTCCAACACATTCAAGGGTTTTAAAAGACCATAGATTGTGCTGTTTTGCTCCATTACACCAGTCTTTTGAAGCCAAGTGCATAAAATTGGTTTTTATGAATAATTGGGGCAATTTTGAATCAGTCGCCTCAAAGGACTCTTGGGTTCGCTGTCATCACCCATAGCTCCCTTCGGTCGCTATGGGTGATGACAGCGAAACCCAAGAGCCCTTTAAGGCGATTGAAAACTCTAGGGGACTCAAAAATTGCCCATTACAAGAACCGTAAAATTTGCGTAAATGGATGTTCTTTCCTAATCATGAGGAATATTTGCTCCCGTAGATATTACTTGTTCGAAAATTATCCAAGCAATGAAGGCATTTCTTGTTTCTTGTACAAGCAATGACAATTCACTCCGAGGAATACCGTAAGCATAGCCTAGAGCGCGCATTAATAAATCTTTTGACAGGGAAGGTAAAGAAACTTTTTCGTGGTCTATTTTTAAATTTAAAGGATCAACGCCCATATTTCTGGCATATAATTCTACGACTTTAGCAATCAGATTCCTTCCTTCCTCTTGGGCATATCCCAATTCTAATGAAGCAATTGCAGCTTTAGCCAAAAAATTTAGGCCATCCAGTCCTGATTTCTTTGAAGCAGCATAAGCAGTTTCAAGTGCTTCCTTATTCATTTTTTTTATATTAGCTTTGGAAGGGAATCCATCTACTTCAAATTCTTTTCTAACTATTTCAGAATTTGCACCTAAGCTTGCTATTGGATCTAATGATGCCATAATTATTTCCTTCATTTATTTCATTAAATATCGATTTTTTTTTTCCAGAGAGACTCAAGGAGCCCTTTAGGGCGACTGAAAGCTCTAGGGGGCTCAAAATTGCCCCAATTCTTCACAAGAACCAAAAATCTTATTAAGTATAACGTCCTCTAATTTATTTGTCATTTTGATTAAAAAGCAGGCTGCCACAAGTTAAAGCACCATCAGCTTTGATTAATTCTGACATGTTTATTTTTATCAAAGTTACCAACTTTTGATTGCAAAGATCTTGTAATATTGTTTCGCTGGCAGGGAATCCCTCTTGAACGATTAAGGACGACCCAATTCTCAAAACATTGGAGGCTATAGATTCAGGAACTGAAACAAACAAGTAGTCATTGTTTGTTGATAATTCAATATTGCTTTGAATTTTCATTCCAGCAGGAGTAGCAGCCACAATAAGTGTTTTAGAATCAAATAAACTTATTACAGATTTGAGGTGAAGGCCTTCAGTTACGGGTATGGCGATGACTTCGACTTTATCTTGGAAAATTTCCTTAAGCTGGTTTAAGGCATATTCGTTTGTTCGCTTGGAAAGCCCTACAAATAGATGCTTCCCTGTATATAGTATATCTCCTCCATCCATTGTACCTGGAGATTGAATATGAATAATATTTTTCATTCCAAGCTCCTTAAGAGTATGTGCTACAGGTATTTCTTCACCACGTCTTTCAAGAGCTCCCATTCTGCTAATGACTGCAATGTTATCCACAATAATGGCGGTATCTTCAATAAAATTACAATCAGGATGATTTGGATCAGCTTTTAGTCTGAAGACTTTAGGGACTAGTTTCTCTAACAACTCTATGTAATTTTCATGTTGTAGTTTTGCTAAATTAAGATCAATTGGCATGATAGGTGGATTTAATTTTAAACTATCTTCATTGAATTAGAAAGATCTCTTACTAGGGCATATTGATAAAATAGGGAATCTGTAGGAGAAGGTAATTGTCCATAAAGAGAGGGGGAAATGCATATAAGAATTGCATACGAATAAAGTTTTCTTAAATAGTTTTTCATGAAGACTTTCCTAAAGGATATTTTTTGAATCGTCAGATTAGCAGGAATATTTAGATTTTTCCAATCAAAAGTTCTGAAATCGTCAAATCTCTCCCAACTTCTCTGTATCAAGGCTTTACAGTAGTAGTACAACACAGCTTCAATTTTGGGTTATGTATTTGCAAAATTTGCATATGCTGTGAGCTTCGAATCGACTTCAAAACATATTCTACATTATCATTTAATCTAACATGCTTAGAAAATATTTCTTGTGAACTTTGTGTTATTTTAACACAAGTTGATTGAAGGTCAAAAGTAAATTATTTAAAAAAAGCTCCTGGAACATTTTCACATTTCCCTCAAGAAGATCTGATCGCAAAACAATAGCTTCGGGCTTTTCCCACATATAAGCATCATTTTCTTTCTCATTGAGACGGACATCTTCGCTCAAGTTTATGCAGTGATATAACAAGATAAAAGTTTGTTGAATCCCTTTTGGAGTATTCCAATGATGGGTACTCACTCCCAACAATCTTTCTGAATTAATAGTAAGACTCGTTTCTTCTTTAACTTCTCGTCTTAGGGCATCAATAGGAGTTTCATGCAATTCGATTTTACCACCAGGGAATTGCCAGCGGCGATGCCATTGTGGATGTTCAGGATCATGACGACGAACTATAAGAATTTTATTATCTCGTTCAATTAAAGCTACAACGACAATTAGTTGATGATGAGGTACTGCTATTGGCATAATTGTTTCATATTTTTAAAGGTGTCAATTTTTTATAAGTATTTCCTTTTTAGTCATCTTCAGATAATTTGCAAGCAATCGAATGATCGTCTTGAAGATCACTAATCTATTCATTTTACTTTTGGAAGAAGTCCTACAATCCTAGTCGGAGCTTCTGTGCCATTTTCGATTTTTAATGGCAAAACGACTAAATAGGCCCCCTTTGAAGGAAGCTTAGAACAATCCCCAAGATTTTCAATAATGTATTTTCCAGCTCCTAACACCAATCTGTGAACAGGAAACGCTGTATCAAGACAGTCAGGGGAAAGTGTGTCTATAGCAATTCCTGAGATATCTCTTTTCTTTCCAGCACATTGGGATCCTAAGCTTAGAATTCCACGTGGACAAGTTG
>JADMIO012704631.1_pt1 | contig 11857 bp, 7 predicted proteins | sample 8958161 | NCBI WGS metagenome assembly JADMIO01 (sample SAMN16585339, study PRJNA669376) | soil metagenome | isolation source: Crop rotation soil | place: USA: Cullars Rotation, Alabama | collected 2011
CTTTCCCCTGGATAAGACCTTAAAGAAGGCAAAAAGCATTTTCGATCTTTGATGCCAGGTGGTTGGTGCGGACACCGTCCACAGCACCCCTTTTACCCGTCGTGGGTGGGGACATCGATCACGGGGAGTTGGTGTGGCAGCGGTTCATGGCGGAAGCCCGGTTGTGGCTGGTAGACACCAGCCAGGCGTACCCCTCCTCCCCGTGGGTCGGTGTCCTCCGACCATAGCGGGAAACCAATGTAAACAAATGCTCCACTTGCAGTTTAAACAATTTTATGGTAAATTGTTGTGAGTAAGGCAGGGACGCCTTCAATATGGCAGGAGAGTAATCTTTAATCCAATTAAATCGCACTCATTATGAACTATCTGCAAGTAACTGCCAGGTTCAGACTGCACCGGGAGAACCTGGATGAATTTAAAAAATACGCCCGGGAATGCCTGGCTTTGGTAAAGGAAAGAGACCAGGACACGATTCAGTACGACTGGTTCTTTAATGAAGATCAAACGGAATGTGTCGTGCATGAGCAATACCCGGATTCGGCCTCCCTATTGGAACATATAGCAAACGTCAATAGCGCGCTAAGCAAGTTGATTGAACTGTCGGAATTCAGCGCCGAAATTTATGGAGAGCCTTCCCGCCAGCTTTTGGAAGCGACCAGCAGCCTTGATATAAGGACCTATTCGTTTTTCCAGGGTGCAGTAACTTCCGACTTCGCTAGTTCTAATGAACAGATCATCTAACAACCAGGCTACCGCTATCAGTCATGGATCACCTGCGCGAAATCGTTGACCAGATTGAGCTTCACTCAGTGGAAGGCATACGCGAATGCTTTAATAATGGTGTTCATCCCAATCATGAGTTTCGTGGTGAACCCCTTATTTATGAATTAACCAGTGAATACACCAGGAGCAACCGGTTCAAGGACTGTGTCAAGGCCTTCGTCGAATATGGGCTGGTATTTCCAGATGCTGCTTTACTCGCGGTGCTGCAAGACGATGCCGCCGCACTCGACCTGCTACTGAACGTTGAGCCCGGCTTGTTAGAGAAAGAATATACTCTCCGTTGCGCCTATACACCTTTGTACAAAGTGACCCTGATGCACATTTGTGCTGAATTCAATCATGTTGCTTGCGCCGCAAAACTGGTCAAATACGGCGCGGGGGTGAATGCGTTGGCGGGTTTGGACGAGTTCGGCTTCGGTGGACAAACCCCCATTTTTCATACAGTTAATCAAAATTCGAATCAATCCTTTGAAATGCTGAAGTTCCTGCTGCAACATTCGGCAGATCTGAAGCACACGGTAGCGGGATTTATTTGGGGCAAGGGCTATAATTGGGAAACACTGATCCCAGCGGTTAACCCTGTGAGTTACGCGATGATGGGATTGCTACCGCAGATGCACAGAAATGAACTCACGATATCAACCATTGTCAGCACCCTGTTGAAGTATTCCTATGGAATTGATTATACTCCCAAAAATGTTCCCTGCGCCTACTTGCAACCATCTACGCCATCACCATAAAGAAAGGTCGGTGCTCAGTGGCCTTGCATTTTAATCAAATACTTTATATCATTAACATGGGATTGGCTTGGCTGGTCAGCCATCACCGCAATAGTTATTTACATTTTTAACTAATCAGCTTACTTTGATGCAACCTATCATAAACGAAGCATTAACCCAGGCGGAAGTCCGCTTAAAGACCTTCTTGAAATTCCTGCTGATCTTCTCGGCGGTCATTATGTTTCTCCACCTGGTTCCAGTTATCGTGCCTGGGTTTCTCAAAAGCATTATCAAGATCTGCTATGCTATTTCCACCAACAATTCCTTCATACAGGGTTTACTGATAATAAGTTTACTGGCTCTTTCGGTGGGCGATGTGCGGCGATTCAGTGCTTTGATCCGGCTGTTCAAATGGATGTTGATGATCGCTATAGTCTGGACGGCCATAAGATGGATAAGTGGCAAGCCGGCTACCCTGGGCAGCAGCCACCTTTGGTCGATGTTATGTTACGGGGTCATCTTAGCCATTTTGTGGGTGCTGTTTGCGGCGGCAGGCAAGGCCAGGTACAGGCTAAAATACCTGTCCATCCAGCAATTTCAAACATTAGAGGCATTGGCCGAGGTATGTATTACTGGCAATGTCGTTCAGAACAAAATGCAGATTGATGCGCTTTCAGTTGCCACCAATGTGGATACCTACCTGGTGAGTTTCCGGGCCCGGAGCAAATGGGTGATGAAATTGGTATTGACCGCAATGGAAGTCTATCCGCTGTTTTCACTCAACCCTTTGCTCAGCCTTATGCAGCCTGATAAAAGGCTGGCCTTCCTGAAAAAAAGATTTCTCACCGACCTTGAGTTTAAGAATTTTCCGCGTTGGTATAAGGAACTGGTCCAGGCGGCAATAAGAATGTCCAAGCAATTGTGCTACATGGGCTATTATAGCGATCCCCGCGTTTATAACAGTATCGGGTATTCGCCATTTTCAAAAAGAAATGTGGATGAACGATACAAGGTTTTTCCTGGCAGTCATTCAAAGGCCGCATTATTGAAGGTGATGGAAGAAGCGCCTTCAAATACAACTGAAATCAATGGTGATGTTATTATTGTGGGATCCGGTGCAGCAGCTTCTATACTGGCCAACCAAATGGTTCAGTTGGGTAGAAAGGTGATCCTTGTGGAACGCGGCGGGCTCGAGCAAACGGCTACGTTCACAGAAGATGAAGTGGACATGGTTTCCCGGCTCTATGCGGATGGTGCCTTGCAGCTTTCAAGGGATTTCCGGTTCCAGGTGTTCCAGGGTAGTTGCGTTGGCGGGTCCACGGTCGTGAACAATGCAGTCTGTTTCGAAACGCCTGAACATATCCTCGACAAATGGGTGAATGAAATGGGGATCGGGATCGATCGCCAAAAATACCGCGCCTCCATGCAGGCTATTTATGAGATGATGCAGATCAGCCACACGCCCCTCATGACGATCGACGAGTTTCTTAACCCGGGAGGCAGGCTTTTTTCAGAGGCATGCAAGAAAATGGGATATGATAAGCCGGAACTTGATTCGGTTGTGGCAAACATCCGGGGCTGCCTGGGTTCTGGGTACTGCAACATCGGGTGTAAGTTTGGCAAGAAACTATCCATGCTGGATACGATACTACCGCAAACGCAGCTTTCTTATCCCGGCAGCCTTGAAATAATCGCGAATTGTGAAGTGCTCAAGTTTAACCGGAATGGCAGTAAGATCGTTTCATTGACCGGCAAATTCAAAAGCGGGAAAGAGATCACTATAAAAGGAAACACCTTTATTTCGGCTGCTGGTGCCATATCCTCAAGTATTTTGCTGTTAAAATCGAATCTTGGACTGGCCAATGCCGGCAAAAAGCTCGCCTTTAACCTGGGCACTCAAATAACCGCTGCCTACGATCAACAGGTGAACTCTTATGATGGGCTGCAGATCTCCCATTTCTTAAAGACGGGAGATACCCGTTATGTAATGGAAACCTGGTTCAATCCACCCATGTTCCAGTCAACAGCGATGCCCGGTTGGTTCGATCAGCATTTTGAGAACATGCAACAATACGGGAACATGGCCTGTACCGGTATCTTAGTGGGTACGGCATCGAATGCAGAAGTAAAGGTGGCCGGCTTGTTCGGCCGAGATATCAATTATGCGCCTACACCGGTTGATTTCGAAAGCCTGATGGATGGGTTGCAAATGGCCTCGGAAATCTATCTCACCGGCGGCGCTGAAAGAGTGATGCCCAACACTTTCAAATACTATGAATATAAGACCGTGCAGGAGTTGAGGCTAAACCTGCGAAAAGATGTAAAAGCTTCCCCGGATATATCCACCGGGTCAGGTCATCCCCAGGGCGGAAACGTAATGAGCAACGATCCAAAGACAGGCGTAGTGGATGAAAATTTCAAGGTGTTTGGTTATGATAATTTATACGTTTGTGATGCCAGCGTATTTCCCACCAGCATTGGCGTAAATCCACAGGTGACCGTCATGGCGCTTGCGCACTATGCCACACCATTGATCGCCAAAAACTGAATTCAACAAGCCTGAACGCCACTAACTTTGGTCATCATTCACCTCACAAAACAATATAATGGCCTTCATTCAACGTGGAGTTACCCGGTTGTCCACCCTTATGAAATGGGTGGTTTTTCTTACCTGCTTTTATCAAAACTTTCCCTGCCAGGCGCAACTACTCACAGCTAGCACCAGGCGTATCCTGTTCCTGGGGAATAGCATTACCTGGGATGGCCGTTATGTGACCGCAATAGATGCATTCCTGGCTACCCATTACCCCGACCGGCAGATCGAAGTAATCAATGCGGGACTATCCAGTGAAACAGTGTCTGGATTGTCGGAGCCCGGCCATGCGGGGGGAAGTTTTCCGAGGCCTGCCCTGCAGGAAAGGCTACAACGTGTGCTCGACCAGGTGAAACCCGATCTTGTATTCGCGTGTTACGGCATGAATGATGGCATCTACTTACCATTTGATTCCAGCCGGTTCCGGTTATTTAAGGAAGGTATCAGCCTTATGCACGATGAAGTTACAAGAAGGGGCGCGACGATCGTTCATCTAACTCCGCCTGACTATGATGAGGAGAGGGGTAACAGTGCCGGGTATACGAAGGTACTCGACCGGTATGCCGACTGGTTATTGGGCATGCGTGACAGGGCCGGCTGGAAGGTGGTGGATATTCATTATCCCATGAAAGAATACCTGCAGGCCCATCGCGAGCTCGACCGGAAATATAAACTCCGGGGATTTGCCCTGTCAGATGATGGAGTACATCCTGGAGCGACGGGACATTGGATAATAGCGAGGCAGGTGCTTCAGTATCTTGGATTTAAAGAGGTATCGAAATCAGCCAGTATCACGGAAAGCTTACTAGCCTTAACCGATCCGCAGCAGTTTGTGCAGGTAGTAGGGGAAAGGCAGCGAGTAACCAGGGATGCATGGCTCTCTACTACCAAACACAAACGCCCCGGCTTACCTGAAGGTCTGCCCCTGGCTGAAGCACAGATCATGTCTGCTAACCTGGGGCGGCAGCTCAAGGCCATGCTCCATGACAAAAAACTGGCGGAGGTGTACCTGCTCGCGGGGCAGTCGAATGCAACCGGGCAGGGCTACCTGGCCAATATGGCGGACTCCATGAAAATAAACCGGTCCGTGATCCTATTTCATTCCGGGAAGCCACACCTCGATTCGGGTTTGCCTCCCTATACCTGGCAACCGATGCACCAGGCATCCGAGTCGCCCGACAGGTTTGGCCCGGAACTGGGATTTTCATCAGCAATAAGGCCGGTGGTCGCGGGGGCAACTATTGCCCTCATCAAGCACGCACATAGTGGCAGCAACCTTTATGAAGAATGGAATCCCGGATTTAGCGATTCCGACACAATTCAATGGGGTGTCCATTTCGCCGAACTGGTGCACACGGTAAATGCAGCGATGGACAGTTTGCGCAGCAGGGGATATGAGCCTATAATCAGAGGCATGTTATGGCAACAGGGCGAAGCCGAAGCATACTCAGCAGATTCCATAAGCGTGCGGTACGGCATCATGCTGAAACATTTTATCGCGCGTCTGCGTTCCCAGTTCCAGGCACCCTCGATGGTTTTTGTATACGGCTATGTTTGCCCGCCGCCACTTACGGGAACGGGTATGCGCACAATAAGGCAGGCACAGCATGATGTGGACCAGGGTTCGGGGATGGGCTTGTCGGTACGGAAGGCGACTGTGGTGCCCACCGATGACCTCAGCCACCGAGCCAACGATAAGGGAACCAGGTATCCCCAAGATCATCTCCATTTTGGTACGGATGGTACCTGGTTGCTGGGCCAAAGAATGGCTTACAGGATGATGGATGTATTGCAGGAAGAATGATGTTAGGCAATATGGCAGCGATCAAATTTAGCGGGCTGTACCAAAAGCGTACACCCACTGTACGATAACGAACAGTTTCGTAGATCGCAATTTTTTTAACCGCCTGAAGATCAACATTCGTGTTCCTGGCAGGCATTGTGATGCAACAGATTCATCTTCTATCCCCAAAATAGTTCCTATGTTCAAAAATTATCTGAAGCTTGCCTGGAGAAATTTAAATAAGAACAAGGTTTTTTCATTCATCAATATTCTCGGGCTTTCGATCGGGCTCACCTGTTGCATGTTAATATCGTTATACATTTATAACGAATTAAGTTACGATACCTACCATAAGCATCGCGACCGCCTCTATCAGTTGGGTACGGAATTTATCTCTTCCGGCGAAACGCAGCGCGGCGCCAACACATCGGCACCTTTGGGAGAAACCATGCAGCAGCAATTTCCCGAGATCCAGGGCCACGCAAGGCTCCTGTCATTGTTCCTGGATGATAAGACACTGCTGGAAACAAAAGAGGAAGGCAGCGCCAAAAAACTGTTTTATGAAACGAGGGGATTTGTGGCCGATCCTGATTTTTTCAAAATCCTGACCTATAACTTTATAGAAGGGGATCCAGCGTCGGCGCTCGCGGCACCCAATACTGTTGTGCTTTCGGAAGAAATCGCAGCCAAGCTTTTCGGGAATACACCAGCGTTCAATAAGGTGATCCGCATTAGCAGCAGCACCAATGGAGATCACGATTTCCGGATTACCGGGGTATTCAGGCCGGCGGCCACTCCTTCACATATTGACGCCAAATTTTTTATGTCATTCGGCGGCGGCAACATGAACCGGATGGCAAATGAAAATCCGAGCATGTTGAACAATAACATGTTCTTTACTTACCTTTTATTGAAGGAAAATACGGACCTGAAAAAACTGGAGTCCAGGTTCCCTGCATTTATCAACAAATACCTCGCGGAAGACCTGAAGGGTAGGGGTAAGGAACGCAAATTCTTTCTCACCAGGGTGGACGATATCCATCTCAGGTCGGATATTACGAAAAATGTGACCCCGGCCGTCAGTACAACATCCCTGTATATACTTGGTTCGATCGCGGTGCTCACCTTGTTGATTGCCTGTATCAATTTCATGAATCTCTCTACCTCCGGTTCTTCCAGGCGGGCATCGGAAGTTGGCATCAGGAAAGTCCTGGGTGCCCAAAAACGATCACTGCTCAAACAATTTTTAGGAGAGTCCCTACTGATGGCCGGGATTGCCCTTTGTTTCGCGGTGGTGCTCACGGTTTTTCTCCTGCCATTGTTTGAAAAACTGTCCGGAAAAATCATCCTGGTCTCCCTTCAACAACATTCCGGCTTGTTTGCAGCCTTTATACTCCTGGCGTTTTTTACCGGGCTGCTGGCCGGAAGCTATCCCGCGTTTTATTTGTCCTCGTTTCAGCCGGTCAAAGTTTTGAAGGGTAGATTTACCAATTCGCTTTCGGCCATTTCATTGAGAAAGGGAATGGTGGTGTTCCAGTTCATGATCAGCATCGTTTTGATCGTCTCATCACTGGTGATCGCCGGCCAGATGAATTATACCCGTTCCAAGGACCTGGGTTTTATCAAGGATCAACAAGTTATCATACCGCTTAGAAGCCCCGCTGCGAAGCGCATCTATCCGGCGTTTAAAACGGATATATCCGGATTGCCGGGCGTCAGTTCAGTTGGTGGTTCCATGTATTACCCTGGTATGTTCAATCCTACCGACTGGTTATTATATGGTCAGAATCAAACCAAAAGCGAGTCGAAGACCGTTTACATCAATTTTATAGACAATCATTTTCTTCAGACGCTGGATATTAAACCTGTTGCCGGCAGGTTGTTTTACACCGATTTCCCTTCTGATACCAGCATGCAGTTCATCATCAACGAAGAAGCTACGCGTAAACTGGGTTTTGCCACACCCGGTGACGCGATAGGTAAATGGGTGGCCTTTGAGCCCGACCAGACCCAATACAGGTTGCCGGTGGTGGGCGTGGTGAAAGACTTTCATTTCAAGGACCTTCATGTGGCGATTGAGCCCTTTGGATTCCTGTTAGGCAGGGAGAATTTCAATTATATCATCGCGCATGCCACCGGGACCAACCTGGCAACTACGATCTTATCCCTGGAAAAAAGCTGGAAGCGGCTTAATCCTGGCGAGCCTTTTGAATATAGCTTCCTGGACCAGGACTTTCAAAAGAACTACCAGGCCGAGGAGCGGCAGGCAAGCCTTATCAACTATTTCACGATCATCGCCATTTTGATCTCCTGCCTGGGCCTATTCGGCCTCGCAACTTTCAGCGCTGAGCAGCGGACGAAGGAAATCGGTATCAGGAAAGTATTGGGAGCGAGTGTATCCGGGTTGGTGGCATTGTTGTCGAGAGACTTCCTGAAGCTCGTGCTTATTGCAATTTTAATAGCTTCACCACTCGCCTGGTATGTAATGGATAAATGGCTGCGCAATTTTACCTACCGCATCACCATTTCCTGGAAGGTGTTCCTATTCACAACGGTTATAGCGATAATGATCGCAATGATCACCATCAGTTTCCAGGCTATAAAGGCCTCCCTGGCAAACCCAGTGCGCAATCTCCGGACGGAGTAGGGGGATGAAGCAATTTAACAAAGCTATTTTTCTTTGTATATGCTTTTGCACATGGTTGCGTATAAGCAAATTATAATTATCTATTTCAAGACCCTAATGGCACAAGTTGACACTTGCGCCAATTTGTGCAAGCATTTTTGTACTGACGCAAGCGCCCGCTCAATGTCATTTAGTTAAGATGTTAGCGAATAAAAACCTTATATTGGCGCAAGCGTCCGCTTGTGCCTTACAAGCTTACAGTTCCTTGTTCAATACGATAACCGCATTCTGTTTGTAACGATAAACCTTGAATCGCAAATATAATTTTGGGACAGCAACGGAATTTATTTCATAAGCTTTGCCAAGGTGCATTGGATAGATTAATTACCAGGGCACAAGCGGACGCTTGCGCCAATTACGGGCTATTTAATCTTTAACTAAATGACATTGAGCGTCCGCTTGTGCCAATCAGGTTGTTTCCCGGTTGAAAAGACGATTACAATAACTTATCCGGGGTAATGGGCAGTTGACGCACCCGTTTACCGGTCGCATTGAAGACCGCGTTCGCGATGGCCGCCGCTACACCCACGATGCCCACTTCACCAATCCCTTTTACACCAAGCGTGTTGGCGATCTTGTCTTCCTCGTTGATAAAAATGGCCTCCATTTCCCCAACGTCGAGATTGGAAGGAACATGGTAATCGGCAAATGACCGTGTCGCGAAATTACCCCAACGTGGATCCAAAACCGATTCTTCAGTAAGTGCCATGCCGATACCCCACACATTTCCGCCGATGATCTGTGATCGGGCGGTTTTTGGATTAAGTATTTTGCCGGCTCCCGTTACTGCAAGGAACCTGTGAACACGCACCATGCCGGTATATAGATCCACCCACACTTCGGCAAAATTCGCATTGAAGCTATTTACAGAATATTTTGCCACGTCTGCAGGCGGTTTGGCATCCACGCGGCTTTCATAATAGTCGAGGTTTTCAGCGATCATCAACTCTTCGGCCGTGGGTTTTTTAAAGAACTTTTTGCCTGACCTGGCTATCAGTTCATCAGTGAGCTTAGTACAAGCGTCATTCACGGCGTTCGAAAAGCTTGCAGCGCCTACCGAGCCTACGGAACCCGCCGCCGGTGGCAGGTCCGAATCACCGATCTGGATATTCACCTTGCTGATCGGCAAACCAAGGGCGTCAGCGGCTGTTTGTGCAAGGATGGTATTCGTGCCGGTGCCAAGGTCTGATGCCGCCAGCTCAATTTTAGCCTTCACCGAGTTGCCTTTCCTGGTCAATTTTACCAGCGCGGAGGTTTCCCGCTGGTGGGCGGGATACGTACCGGCCGAAACTCCATAACCAACCATCCACCTGCCTTCCCCGGTCTGCCCTGGTTGCATTTTTCGTCTTTCCCAACCAAAGGCTTTCGCTCCTTCCCGGAGACATTGTACCGTAGTGCGCGACGACCAGGGTTTTTCATTGGAAGGATCCCTCGCGGGCTCATTTTTGATCCGGAACTCGATAGGGTCCATATTCAACTTGAATGCGAGCTCATCCATGGCCGATTCAATGGCAAAACTGCCCGTAGCCTTGCCGGGGCCTCGCGTGTAGGTGGGGAGAATAAGATTCATTGGCACTACCCGGTAACTGATCAATGAATTCGGCGCATCATACATCAATTTGGAGCAATCGCCGCATGGTTCAATAAATTCATTATCGGCCGCAGAATGCGTGATGGTTTCATGGGCCAATGCCGTCAGCTTGCCCTCAGCAGAGGCTGACAACCTTATTCTTTGCTGGTTTCTCTGCCTCAGCCCTACGGAATTAAACATCTGCTGGCGGGTGAGGGAGAGCTTTACCGGGCGATCGACCATCCTGGCCGCTACGGCAGCCAACACAAGATTGGCCCATTGCCCGCCTTTGGATCCGAAACCGCCCCCAATGAACGGAGTGACGATACGAACCTTGCCGGGTTCCAGGTTGAGTGTGGCCGCGGCGGCCTTCTGTGCCCCATTCACAATTTGTGAGCCATTGTACAGCGTCAACCCGCCTCCCTCCCAAACCGCAATGGTGGCATGTGGCTCCATCGGATGATGGTGTTCTACAGGGGTCTCATAGACGAAATCTATTGTAAATTCACTACCTGCCATTGCTTTGTCCACATCACCCCGAACCTTGTCCGCCCTGTCCTCGTCCTTCGGAATTTGAGCTTCTTTTGAAAGTTGCTCAAAATCCGTTCTGCCTTTTTCCTGTTCATAACTAACGTTTACCAGTCGTACCGCATAGCGGGCTTGTTCAAATGTTTCTGCTACCACCACACCGATGTGCTGGCCATAAAATTGAATGACAGGGTCCTGCAACAATGCGCCCCCGCGCAGGCCTCCATTCACATTGAGCTTTGGCGCATTTTCATGGGTGATCACCTTCAACACGCCTGCAACCTTTTCGGCCCTGGAGCTATCGATCGACGTGATCTTGCCGGCAGCGATCGTACTTTTGAAAATGACGGCGTGTGCTATATTATCGACCTTGTAATCCGTAGCATATTGCGCGGCTCCGGTCACTTTGAGTATTCCGTCAACGCGGTCTATGGCCTTACCTGTGTTTTTACCTTCTTCGCTCATGTGTGTATAGATTTTTATGCGATGTATTTTGCTAACGAGGTTTAGGAATTTTTATCCTTTCGTGCCTACCATCGCCATCTGAAGCGCCCTTGTAATGGCGCGGGACCCCAGCTCCACCTTGAATCCATTGTGTCCAAGCGGTTTGGCCACTTTCATTTCCAGGTCTGCTGCCTCCCTGAAGTTCGCTTCGGTAGCTGCCTTTCCTGCCAGGAATTTTTCTGCCTCAAAGGCGCGCCAGGGCTTGTGCGCAACCCCTCCTAAAGCTATCCTGCATTGCACTACCTTGTCGTTTTCCAATTCGATCATGGCTGCCACGGACACCAACGCAAAAGCATAGCTGGCCCGGTCACGCACCTTCAGGTAGTAGGAATTACTTCCAAAATTATTTTTCGGGATATCAATGGCTGTAACGATCTCACCATGCTGAAGGTTATTGTCGATCTCGGGCGTGTTGCCGGGGAGACGATGGTATTCCAGGAAAGGAATGCGCCGTGTTTTTCCGCCTGCACCCTGCACAACGATGGTCGCGTCCAGGGCCGCTAACGCCACACACATGTCAGATGGGTGCACGGCCACGCATTGATCCGACCATCCAAATATGGCGTGCATGCGGTTAAAACCCTCCAGGGCTCCGCAGCCAGTGCCCGGCGCACGCTTATTGCAGGGCATGCTTACCTCGTAAAAATAAGGGCAGCGCGTCCGCTGGTTTAAATTGCCTCCATTGGGAAAG
>JADMIO011435073.1_pt1 | contig 11855 bp, 11 predicted proteins | sample 8958161 | NCBI WGS metagenome assembly JADMIO01 (sample SAMN16585339, study PRJNA669376) | soil metagenome | isolation source: Crop rotation soil | place: USA: Cullars Rotation, Alabama | collected 2011
GGCACAGCGCGGCCGCCGAGCCGGTACGAGTGACCGCCGAGGCGCTCGCCGGCGAGATGCACCTCCGCGTGATCGATCACGGTGCCGGGATCCCCGCTGCCAGCCGCGAGCAGGTGCTGGCTCCGTTCCAACGGTTCGGTGATGTCAGCTCCGCCGACGGCGTGGGACTCGGTCTGGCGATCACGCGAGGCTTCGTCGAGGCGATGAACGGCACATTGACCCTCGACGACACGCCCGGCGGCGGCCTGACGGTGACGCTCGTCCTGCCCATGGCGGACCCAGGCGGGGCGGCGCCATGACCACGGTCCTGATCGTCGACGACGAAGTCGCCATCCGGCGCGCGCTGACGCTCAACCTCGCCACTCGCGGGTACACCGTGGTGCAGGCGGACAGCGGCGAAGCGGCAATGCAGGCGGTCGCTGTCGAGCACCCCGACATCGTCCTGCTCGATCTCGGGCTCCCCGGGATCGACGGCATCGGTGTGATCGAGGCGCTCCGTGGCTGGACGAACGTGCCGATCGTCGTGCTGACGGTTCGAGATGACGAGCGATCCATGATCGAAGCGCTCGATGCGGGAGCGGACGACTACATCACGAAGCCCTTCAGCATGGGTGAGCTGATGGCGCGTCTGCGGGCTGCGCTCAGACGGTCACCCGAATCACACGACGACGCGGCGGAAGTTCGCACGAGCAGCTTCCGTCTCGACCTCGCCGGTCATCGTGCCTACCGCCTCGACGCGGGGATCGACGCCCAGGTCGTCGGCGCACATGCGAGTGACGGCGACGAGGTCAAGCTGACGCCGACGGAGTGGGCGATCGTCACGTACCTCGTCCGCAACCCGGGGCGGCTCGTCACGCAGCGTCAGCTCGTCAGCTCGGTGTGGGGACCGACGTACGAGCCGGACCCCACGCTCCTGCGAGTACACATTGCCCACATCCGGCGGAAGCTGGAGCGGACGCCGTCGCACCCGGAGCACTTCGTGACCGACTCGGGAGTCGGGTATCGCTTCGAACCCGGAGCGACCGAGTCCGACTCGGCGCCGATCGACTGAGCCTCGATCCGCTGCGGTCGACGACGGCAGAGGCCATCGCGCTACGTTGCCCCGATGACCGCCGAACGAGTCTCAGTCACCCGCCGCCTCGCCGCTCCGGCGGCGGAGATCTTCGCCATCGTCGCTGACCCGGCCGGGCATGTCCGCATCGACGGATCGGGCATGCTCGAAGTGGCCCCGGACGCTCGCCCGCTCACCGAGGTCGGCGAGACGTTCGACATGCACATGGATCGCACGCCGCTGAACGACATCCCGGGTCTGGTGAAGTACAGCGTTCGCAACACCGTCACGCAGGTGGAGCCCGATCGGCTCATCGAGTGGACGATCGGTCCGCTCGATCAGCCTCCGTTCGGCCACGTCTACGGCTGGCAGCTCGATCCGGTCAGCGACAGCGAGACCGACGTGACGAACTACTGCGACTGGTCGAACATCATCGATTCGCTCCGGGCGAGCGGCCGCACCTGGCCGATCGTCCCGGTCGAGATGCTCGAGGAGTCGCTCGACAAGTTGGAGCGAGTCGTCGTCACCGAAGGCTGACCCCCCTCCCCCCCCGGGCGCTACTGCCCGATGATGCGCCGGACCGTCACGATCCTCGAGGTCGGCAGCGCGCTGATCTTCACCGGGATTCCGGGACCGACCGCCTGGATCCACGAGGTGCCGCTGACGGCGACGCCGACGTGAGCAATCACGGTCGGATCGGTCGGTGACGACAGGACGATCACGTCACCGGCGACGATCGACTCGGTCGTCAGGTCGACTTCGCGTCCAACCTTCGCGAGCGACCCGCTCTGGTGGATCAACTCGACACCGATCTGCCGGTACCCGGCGACGACGAGTCCCGAGCAGTCATAGGTGTCGGGGCCGGCGGTGAAGAACTTGTAGGGCTTGCCGACCTGCGCCTTGAGGAAGTCGACGAGCACGTCAGTAGGCGTGGGGGTCGGGGTGGCGGCCGGCGTGGGGTTCGCCGTGCCGGTGGAAGCGACCGTGGCCGTTGCGACGGGCGCGGCTGCCGTCGGCGCGGCGGGGATCGGCTTGGTCGCCGGAGGGATCTGCAGCACGCGACCTGGGATGATCGTCGAGGTCAGCTGCAGCTTGTTCGCAGTGAGCAGGGCCTTCAGCGTCACGCCGTGACGTGCTGCGATCGTGGTCAGTGCGTCGCCGCGCTGCACGGTGTACGGCGTGAGCGCCGATGCCGTCGTGGCCGCGGGTGCCGGCGTCGCTGCAGATGCGGGTGCAACGGCGGTCGATGTGGCGGGAACGTACAGGGAATCGCCCGGATGGATGACGCTCGTGATCGTCAGCTCATTGAGCTCGAGCAGCACCGCGAGCCTGATGCCGAAGCGACGAGCGATCGTGATCAGGCTGTCGCCCGACTTCACGGTGTACTCGGCCGTCCCCGTCGGAGCGTCGGCAGACACCTCGGACACGTCGATCGCGATGGCAGCAGTCGACGCGATCAGCAGTGACAGGACGAGGCGGCTCGTTCGGGTCATGACTCAGTGATCGGCACCATCCGGGGCCATCTTGACGAATTCCTGACGATCGTGCGCAAGTGATTCGCGTCGTATGGTGGCGCTCGTGCAGACGATCGACGTACGCGGAGACCAGATCACGGTGACGGGCGCGCTGGAGCTCGACGACGGTCCGAACGGCGTCGGCGTTCGTCGCCTGCCCGCATGGACCAGGCCGCAGATCCCCGATCCGTTCATGGACGCGATGATCTCGTCCTGCTCCGGCGTGCGCCTCGAGTTCGAGACCGACTCCGACGTCGTCGAGCTGGACGCCGCGGCGACGAGCTTCCGGTACGACGGCGTCGCCGCACGCCCGCAGGTGTTCCAGCTCGTGGTCGACGGAGGCGAGCCGATCGACGCTGTGGCCGAGCGGCCCGGCTACTTCGTGCTCGACCGGCGCGATCCCACGAAGGTCGGCTTCGAGGGTGGCGGTGTGAACACGGTTCGCTTCGCAGATCTCGGCCCTCGCGACGTGTTCCGTCGGCTGGAGCTCTGGTTGCCGCATGCCTCGACGATCCGGATGAGCGCGCTGCGAGTCGCCGACGGGGCGACGGTGCGCGCCGCCTCCCCGATCGGCCAACGTACGTGGATCCACTACGGCAGCTCGATCAGCCACTGCATGGAGGCGGATGTGCCGACCGGCGTGTGGCCCGCGGTTGCGGCGCGTGCCGCAGGGGTGTCGCTGCACAGCTTCGGCTTCGCGGGCCAGTGCATGGTCGACCAGTTCGTCGCCCGCTCGATCGGCGACACGCCGGCGGACGCCATCAGCCTCAAGCTCGGCATCAACATCGTCAACGGCGACACGATGCGCGAGCGCACGTTCGTACCGGCCGTGCACGGCTTCCTCGACACGATCCGTGAGCGTCGACCTGACACACCGATCCTCATCGTCTCCCCCATCTTCTGTCCGTCCGCGGAGGATGCGCCCGGGCCGACGATCCCGGGCGAGGACGGCAAGTTCACGACGATCCCCGGGAGCGCGATCATCCGCAACGGGTGCCTCACGCTGCGCCGGATCCGCGAACTGCTCGAGGGCGTCGTCGCGGTGCGCTCCGCACACGACCCGAACCTGCACTACCTCGACGGGTTGAGCCTGTTCGGCCCGGACGACATCGACGATCTTCCCGACCTGCTGCATCCGAATGCCGCGGGGTACCGGCGGATGGGCGAACGATTCGCGGCGTCGGCGTTCGGCCCAGGGGGACCGCTCGCCGCTCCGTAGTCGTCTCCCGGCGGACGCCGCAGTGCGCGCGAGTTCACGCCGGGCGCTCGTCCCCGAATCGGACTCCGAGGTCCCTCGCTGCCAGCATGGTGTCGCAGTCGAGTGGCACGAGGCGCATCGTCCCGATGGCCTCGCTCAGCGGGACGAACTCGACGTTCGGCGCGTCGAGCGCCACCATCACGCCACTCCTTCCTTCCTCCAGCCCGCGAATCGCTGCCGCGCCGAAGCGGATGCCGAGCAGCCGATCCAGCGCTGTCGGCGTTCCTCCGCGAACCAGGTGGCCGAGCACGACGGTGCGCGTCTCGTGACCGCTGAGCTCGGTCAGTCGCTTGGCCACGCGCTCACCGATCCCGCCCAGCTTCTCGGCCTGATCAGGCTGCTTGCCGAGCACCGACCGCTCCTCGCCTCGCGGCGCGGCGCCCTCTGCCACGACGACGATCGCGTAGTTCGAGCCGTTCGCTTCGCGCTCATGGATCATTTCGACCACGGGATCGAGCGAGAACGGGATCTCCGGAATGAGAATCGCGTGGACGCCGGCTGCGAGGCCTGACGCCAGCGCGATCCACCCGGCGTATCGCCCCATCACCTCGACGACGAAGACACGGCTGTGCGAGGTCGCTGTGGTGAACACGCGATCGATCGACTCCGTTGCGATCTGCACGGCGGTCTCGAATCCGAACGTCACGTTTGTCTTGTCGAGGTCGTTGTCGATCGTCTTCGGCACGCCGATCACGCGCATGCCTTCCTCATAGATCCGCTGGGCGATCGCGAGCGATCCATCGCCTCCGATCGTGATCAACGCGTCGATCCCCTCGGCCCGGAACCGCTCGACGAGTTGGTCGGTCCGGTCCTCGTACACGTACGTTCCGTCGGGCTGAGGCACTGGGAAGTGGCACGGGTTACCTCGGTTCGTGCTGCCGAGGATCGTGCCGCCGAGGTGTCCGATGCCACGAACGTTCTCGCGGCCCATCGGAAACACGCCATTGCCCTTCGGGTACTGCTCGGGGAACATGATCCCGTTGAACCCGTCGCGGATTCCGACGACCTCCCACCCTCGCCTCGTCGCCGCGAGCGTTGCCGCGCGGATGACGGCGTTCAGCCCAGGAGCGTCACCTCCGCCGGTGCTGATCGCGATGCGCATGGGCCAATTCGACCACAGATCACCGAGCGCGGAGATCGCCGCTCAGACCACCGCGATGTCCGGTCCACTCGCTCCCTCGTAGGGCAACCGCTCCACATCGGCGATCGCCGCCTGAGGATCGACCCGCAGGACCGGTTGCACGTCGCGGCAGTAGACGAAGGCCGTCGCGCAGTAGTCGTCGACCCGCTCGGCGATAGCGAACCACTCGACGCTGCCCCGATCGACGCGATGCCATCCGCGTCCCGCAACGATGCCGGCGGCGTCGATCTCCTCCCGAACGGCGTCGCTCCCGTGGGGCAGGATGACGGCCCCGATCTGTTGGATCGTCACCCGCAGGTCGCGCTCGAACACGATCGGGTCCGGGATGTGCCAGCGGTAGAAGCTGGCCATGTCCGGCATCGGTCGCGGATGGTCAGGGTCCGAGACGATCAGCGGCACGCCCTGGTACTGCGTCTGGTGTGCACCCATCCCCCAGGCCGTGCCCACGTAGTCCTCGAGCCCGGTGCCGCACCACGTCGGCTGTTGCTCGCCGTCGAGGTACATCTTCACCTCGCCCTCGCCGTACCAGACGAACCACGACGGCTCCGGGAAGACGCGGATCCCGACGTTGCAGCCGAGGAAGCGGCCGGGGCCGGTGAACCCGTCGGCGATGACGAAGTCACGGCGCAGTGTCGTCGGGTTCTCCCGGCGGAAGCTGGCGTGCAGCACACCGTCCGCCAGGTCGACCGGGCCGAGCACCATGTCGAGCTGGTAGTAGAGCTCGACGGGTCGTGGCGCCCCGTTGGTGAGTTCGATCCGGACGTGCTGACGGAACGGCATCGGCAACCACGAGTTGTACCCACGGCCCTCCTGCGTGCTCTGCACCGCGGAGTGGTACGGCACAGGACGGCCGAGCGGAGCGCCGAAGAAGTCGGCGACGGGGACGGAGATGCTCGGCTCGGCGGCGCCGTCGTAGAACACCTCGAGGGTGATCGCCCGCAGGTGCTGCGGACGCATCGCCGGCACCGTCAGCCAGAAGTGGCCGATCGTGCCCGGACCTTCGAGATCGGCGAGCACCACACGCTCGCCCGCCGCGAGTGTGCGGCTCGGCGATCCCTTGCGGCCATTGGCCGCCGATCCAGCGGTGCTCGCGGTGCCGGCGGGGTTCTCGAACGAGACGGTGCGCGGTCGTCGGTCCAGGTCGATGCGCGACAAGTCGGTGTACATCCGGTGCGGCTCCCCTCGACGGACGGCAGTTCCGTCGAGGGGAACGCTATTGCACCGGGCTCGTCGCCCTGCTCGCGCGTGTGGAGTCAGGCAGGACAGGCGTTGCGAGCGGACGCCATGAAGGTGCAGAACTCCGTGCGTGAGACGACCCACGTCCCGTCGACGAGGTCGATGAGGCCGACCAGATCGTTGTAGGCCGCCGACGAGCCGAACATCACGTCGTACGTGACGGTGGCGGTGTCGCCGTTGACGACCACGTCGGTCGGCACGAGCGTGATCCCGCCCATCGCGTCGCCCGCAGTGCCGTACGCCTCGATCGTCGCCTTCAACGCGTCGGCGTCCTCGATGTGCGCCGCCTTGTCCTCGAAGCTCACGGTCGAGTCGAAGGCGAGGCTCCACGCCTCCGCTGCCGCGTCGGCCTCGTCGCCACTGCCCTCGGCACCGTCCGCCACCGGCGCGATCATCGCCGCCGATGCGACGACGGTCTCGGGGTCCCCATCGACGGCCAATGCCAACTCGGGCACGAGTTCGTCGATCACGTACTCGAGGCTGAGCGGGCTCGAGTGCGAGAAGGCCGCGCTGAGCAGGTCGTCGGCCACGACCTCGCGGCCCTCCTGGAACGCTCGCGTGCTCGGGCGAGTGGGGAGGTCACGGATGCTCTCGAACGTCTCGGCTCCGTCACCGATCCAGACCACGACGTCGGTGTCGATCGGCGACAGGTCCTCAGAACTGATCGAGACGAAGAAGGAGTCGCCGGCCAGCTCGTCGATCTGCTCCGGGATGACGAAGCCGAGCTCGGTGAGCGCCTCGCTGCGCACGTCCGTCGACGCATAGGCGCCCGGCTGGCCCTCGTAGAAGAACGTCACGGACGCGGTCGCGCCCGCGAACTCGGGATGCTCAGCCTGGGCGTCGGCATAGAGCTGTCGGACATCAGCGATGACCTGCTCCGCCTCGGCGGTCTTGCCCACCGCACGACCGGTCACCTCGAGCGCCACGTCCCACGGAGTCGCGTAGTCGTTGTACTCAGCTGGGCGCGCGATCGTCGGGGCGATCGCCGAGAGGAGCTCGTAGTCGCCCTCCGTCATCCCCGAGGAGATGCCGATGATGATGTCGGGCTCCAACGCGGCGATCTGCTCGAAGTTGAGCTCCGTGCTCGGCAGGACCTCGGGTTGCGCGTCGCCGAGCTCGTCCTGCGCCCACGGCCACGTTGCATACGGCTGATCGCCGTACCAGTCCCGCACCGCGATCGGGATGACCCCGAGCGCGAGGAGGCCGTCGTGCTCGCCGTACCCGACGGACACCACCTTCACCGGCTCCGCCTCGATCGTCGTCTCGCCGAACGCGTGCTCGATCGTCACCGGGAACGCATCGCCCGATGCCTCCGCTTCGGTGTCGGAAACGGAGTTCTCGGCCGTACTCGCGTCGGAGGTGCTCGAGGGTTCTGTCGCTGCCGGCTCGGTCGTCGGAGCATCGGTCGATGGCGCCGTGGTATCCGAGCTCGCGCCGTCGTCTCCACAGGCAGTCACAGCCAGGCAGAGCACTGCCGTGAACAGGGACAGGGTTCGCTTCATTGGTCTCTCTTCCGTCGGTTGATGGGTGCTTGTTCGGTCTGGGGTTGTGCGGTCCGAGTTCGCGACGTCGTCGAGTGGCAGAGCTCGTCGACGAGGCAGCTCGCGTTCAGCCATGACGCCAACTCGTCGAGCCGCAGGCCGACGGATGCGTCGGCGCTGAGGCACACGGCGCATGCGCCGAGGTCGGTGTCGGCAATGACCCGGACGCTGACATCCGCGTGGTCGATCGTCGCCGGCACCTCGTCGGCGAGCTCGAGGATCCGCTCGAGTTCCAGCGTGGTCACGAACCACCGCTCGTCCGCTGCGGAGGGGTGACACCGTTGGTACAGCCCGCCGCCCAACTCGACCACGCCGGACACGACCTCGATCGACCGGACCACCGCGGAGAGGTGCGGCACGCCGGGCGTCATTGGCTGAAGCAGTGCCGAGCGCAGCTGGCACGGCGTCAGGATCGCGTCGCTCCGCTCCTCCGCGACCAGGAACCGTTCTCCGTTGAACGTCTCGATCGTCGCGGCCACGCGCGGCACGGTGTGGACGAAGCAGGTGGCGAGCAGGATCCGTTCAGACAGGACATGACCCGTGCGCTGCGGTGAAGCCATGCGACGAACCTAGTTGTTAGGTAGCCCTAATGACAAATCAGAGGAATACCTAAATAGTCAGCCGGACCTGGGGGACGACGAGCGGGGTCCCGCTGACGGGATCGTCGATCACCACCGACTCCAGTCCGAACACCTCGCGGATCGTGTCGACGGTGATCACTTCGCGCGGCGTGCCGCTCGCGAGGATTCGGCCGTCGCGCATCGCCACGATGTGATGCGCATAGCGGCTCGCGAGGTTGAGATCGTGGAGGACGACGACGATCGTGCGTCCGTCGCGCCGGTTCAGGTCGGCGATCAGGTCGAGCACCTCGATCTGGTGGGTGATGTCCAGGAACGTCGTCGGCTCGTCCAGGAGGAGCAAGCCGGTCTCCTGCGCGAGCGCCATCGCGATCCAGACGCGCTGGCGCTGACCGCCCGACAGTTCGTCGACCGAGCGCTCGGCGAGGTTCGCAGTGCCGGTCGCCTCGAGCGCGGCATTCACCGCCGTCTCGTCACTCGTGGACCATTGTTGGAACAGCGACTGGTGCGGCGTTCGACCTCGCGCGACCAGGTCGCCGACGAGGATGCCGTCCGGCGCGATCGGGCTCTGCGGGAGCAACCCGAGCAGCTTGGCGACCTGCTTCGTCGGAAGTCGATGGATCGATCCGCCGTCGAGCACGATCGTGCCGGCGCGTGGCTTGAGCAGACGCGCCAGCGCGCGCAGCAGCGTCGACTTTCCGCACGCGTTCGGCCCGACGATCACCGTGATCTGACCATCGGGGATCTGGATCGACAGGTCGGACGCAACGACGTTCCCGTCGTAGGCGAGCGTCACCGCGTCCGCAGCAAGCCTGCTCATCCCTGCGCTCCCGCCAACTCTCGGGCTCGACGCGCCAGCGCGACCACAGCCGGCCGCACACCTTCGGGCGAGGACAAGGGGCCGTCCAGAAATGGGATGCGGGCCGACACGACCAGCGATCCGCTCGGCATTTCGGCGTACAGCGTGAGACCGCGGCGGTCGATGGAGTGGACACGGGCCGCCGTCGCGTCCGCCAGCCCCGCGATCCAGCGCACCATGTCGAGGTTCGCCGCGGCGTGGTCCACGTTCATGTGGTCGACAGCAGCCTGCGACTCGGCCAGGACATCGTCCGGCTCGACCTTCGAGATCGCGGCGCCCGTCACCCAACTCATGTGTCCGAACCCTCCGACGTAGCGGGCCGACGCGATCGACAACCGCCACCAACCGAAGTCGGGGAAGTCGACGTACGCGAGGACGCCGCGATGACGGTCGATGTGCACCGACCGCTCGTCGTCGCTCGGTGTGTAGGGCTCGAGTCGGCCGATCAGGCTGGCGCGGGGGTGGTCGAGCGGATCGGCGGACGGGTCGACCGGCAGGTCGGTGAGCAACATGCCGGCACGAGGATCGTTGCGAAGGTTGCGCGTGTGCTCAGCGAGATCGGAGATGCAGACGAGCGGCGATCCGTCGCTCAGCGTGGAGTACGCGACGAGGCTGCCGAACGGGAAGCCCGGCTCCGACCGCCCGCCGGCAGTGATGGTGGTGAGGGTCGCGAACCTGCCCACCTCGAGCATCGTGCGCACCACCTCGGCATGGGTTGGGAAGCTCGAGGTGTCGCCATGCACGGTGAGCGACGACAGATGTGGATCGGTGGCGGCGGAATCGAGGCTCACGGTGTCTCCTTGTCGGCGCCGAGTCGCGCCCTCAGTTCGGTCAGGTCGTGGACGAGCGTGGCGAGGAACTCACCGGTGCGAGGGCCGTTGCCGAGCATGAGCTGTGCGTCGTACGAGAGCACCGCGCCGTTCAGCGCCGCCGGAGTTCCGGCGACTGACGGCAGGGCGAGGAGACCATCGATGCCCCCGACCGAGGCGAGGCCGTCCTCGGTGACGAGCAGCACGTCCGGCGCCGCGCCGAGCAACGCCTCGGCGCTGATGTCGGCCGTGTCGACGACGCCGAGGTCATCCGCGACGTTGACGGCACCCGTCGCCTCGATCAGCCAGTCGATCGACATGTCGTCGCCGAACAGGAGCTGCGTCCCGGGCCCACGCAGGTAGAGCATCGCGACGCGCAGGCCGGCGACCGGAGAGTCAGCCGGGTCAGCGGGCGTCGCGGACGCGATCGCCGCTTCGACGTCGTCGGCCAGGCGCTCACCCTCCTCCGGCACGCCGAGCACCTCGGCGATCGCGCGGATCTTCGTCCCCGGTCCACTCGCGTCGGACGGGGTCGGCACGATGACCACCGGCACGCCGACGCGTTCGAGCTCGTCGATCACCTCGGGCGGGCCGGCGATGTCGGTGCCGATCAGCAGCGTCGGATCGAATTCGAGGATCGGCTCGGTGTTGAGGGCGCGCTGGTAGCCGATCTGCGGGAGCGCATCCGCTTCGGGTGGGTAGGTGGCAGAGAGATCCGTCGCTACCACCCGATCACCGAGCCCCAGCGCGAAGACGACCTCGGCTACGTCGCCGTCGAGCGGGATGATCCGCTCGGTCGACTCGATCGTGACCGTCTTCCCACGAGCGTCGACGTACGTCCGCGCTGCACTCGACGGTGCGGTCGTGGGTGCGCTCGTCGAAGGCGCCGTTGGCGGCGAACCCGTGGCCGCTGTCGACGTCGGCAAGTCGGCGCTCGACGCCGGCGCCGCCGCTCCAGGGTCGCCGCAGGCGACCAGGAGCACGGCCAGTGCAGCAGCCCAGATCGCGCGGCTCACAGCGCACCAGTCCGCGCGCGACGCGACAGCAGCCAGAGCAGATACGGCGCGCCGAGGATCGCCGTCATGATCCCGACCGGCAACTCGGTCGGGGCCAGCACCCGCCGCGCGGCAAGGTCTGCCGCGGTCGTGAGGCATGCACCCACGCATGCAGCCGGGATGACGCACGCTCCCGGTGACGACACCAACCGACGAGCGATCGGTGCCGAGACGAAGGCGATGAACACGATCGGGCCTGCGGACGCGACCGCCAGCGCGGCAAGCCCGACGGCGAGCAGGATCAGCAGGAACTTGGCGCGGCCGACCCGGATCCCGAGCGCGAACGCGGCATCGTCCCCGAGTTCGAGGCGGTCGAGCGACCGCTGCGCGATCAGGATCATCGGCGCAAGGACGGCCAGCGCGAGTCCGATGGTTCGCACGTGCTCCCACGTGCGACCGTTGAGCGATCCCGTCAGCCACACCGCGGCGCGCTGCACGTCGTAGATCTGCGCCCGGGTGATCATGTAGTCGACGGCCGCGCTGGCGGTGAACCCGATGCCGATGCCGACGAGTACGAGGCGTGACGCGGCCAGGCCCTTCTGATACGCGAGCACGTAGACCAGCAACGCGGTGAGCAGACCGCCGGCGACCGCTCCCCCGGCGACCTCGGCACTCGACGCGTTGAAGACCGTGATCATCACCACCGCGCCGGCCGCTGCCCCGGATTCGAAGCCGATGATGTCGGGCGAGCCGAGCGGGTTCCTCGCGATCGACTGGAACACGGCCCCGGACATCCCGAGCGCAGCGCCGACGAGCATGGCCGTGAGGGCGCGAGGCAGGCGCAGCGTCTGGACGATGAACTCCGCCTGCTTT
>JADMIO010904424.1_pt1 | contig 11853 bp, 9 predicted proteins | sample 8958161 | NCBI WGS metagenome assembly JADMIO01 (sample SAMN16585339, study PRJNA669376) | soil metagenome | isolation source: Crop rotation soil | place: USA: Cullars Rotation, Alabama | collected 2011
CCGCGACTTCAAGTCACGTGAATTCCAAGCTTCGGATCCCACTGTGCTGGAAAGCCCGGCCCTCGCCCACGGGTTCTCGTCGGTCGTGTTCGTCGACGCCACGTCACCCGAGCGGGGACACGTGCGCGCCGAGCTCAGCCTCGAGTACGACCTGCTGGTCGTCTCCGCCGCCGACGCCGAGCAGGACGACGCGCTCTTCCAGGAGGGCGACGCGGCCTTCCAGGACGGCGACACCGAGGGCCAGGTCACCGCGATCGAGGACCACCTCGACTCCGTCGTCGCCTACGTCACGGAGCGGTTCGACGTCACCGGGGACGGCGCCGCCTGCACGCCGACACCGGAGAGCGACGTGACGATCGAGCAGCGCGAGGGCGTGCCGTACGCCGTGCTCGTCCTCGACTACGCCTGCCCCGGCGCCGACGCGCACGAGCTGACCAGCCGGCTCTTCCCCGACGACGAGGGCTACGTCAAGGGCACCAAGACGATCGTCACCTACGACCTCGACCTCCACGACGGCAGCGCCGCGCTCGACGGCGACCACCCGACCTTCTCGACGCACCAGTCGACGGGTGAGCGGTTCTGGGAGTTCTTCCGGCTCGGGGCCGAGCACCTGCTCCTCGGCCTCGACCACATCCTCTTCCTGCTCGCGCTGATCGCCGGGTCCCGGCGGCTGCGCGAGATCGTCCTGGTGGCGACGACGTTCACGCTGGCGCACTCGATCACCTTCGTGCTGGCCGCGCTCGGCCTCGTGACGGTGCCGGCCTCGGTCGTCGAGCCGATCATCGCGCTCTCGATCGCGGTCGTGGCGGCGTGGTACCTCTGGCGGCTCTGGCGCTACGGCTCGCACGCCACCGACCTCGCCGACGGCGGTGGCCACCTCAGCCTCGACCGGGCCGGGTGGGCGCGACTGGCGGTCGTCTTCTGCTTCGGGCTGGTCCACGGCCTCGGCTTCGCCGGCGCCCTGGGCATCGACGCGGCGTGGTCGTGGACGCTGCTGTGGTCGCTGCTGGTCTTCAACCTGGGCATCGAGTTCGTGCAGCTGTCGATCATCGTGGTCGTCTTCCCGCTGCTCGCGCTGCTCCGTCACCGGGCACCCACGGTGGGCCTCTGGGTGACCGGGGTGATCGCCGCCGGGGTCTCCGCGATGGGCCTGGTCTGGTTCGTGGAGCGGGTCTTCGGGCTCTGAGGCCACGACTTCCGGAAGGCGCCTCCGGTTCGCACGCTCCGGTTCACCGGCAGTACATCCAGGGCCGAGAGATTCAGTCCGCACCTCGTCTCGGGACGTTCGTCCGCAGCACCTCTCCTGCTCTCCCTCACTCCCTCTCAATCGAATTGGACGGAAACTCGATGAAGTTGAACCGCACCATGCAGACCTCCGGGCAGACCCCCGGATCTGCGCGACGCCGCGTGGCCGTGGGCGCCAGCGTGGCCGTCATGGCGGTCTCCGCAGTGCTCGGCACCGGTCTGATGACCGCCGCCAACGCCGTGGACCCCGCCACCCAGACCGGCATCGTCCTGAGTGTCGGCGCGAACGAGACCCAGCGTGTCGTCTCCTGGTACGCCTCCACCGACGCGGCCGAGGTCGTCCAGGTCGCCCCGACCGCCAGCCTGGTGGCCGGCGAGTTCCCGGGCGACGCGATCCCCTTCCCGGCCACGATCACCGCCAACTCCGTCAACGGCGCCTTCAACGGTCACGCCACGATCGACGGCCTGCACGAGGACACGGCGTACTCCTACCGTGTCGGCGCCGAGGGTGCGTGGTCCCCGACGTACACCTTCAAGACCCAGGACTTCGAGGGCGACTTCGACTTCCTGTTCTTCGGCGACCCGCAGATCGGTGCCTCCGGCAACGTCGCCAACGACGGTGCCGGCTGGCTCGATACCGTCAACGTCGCGGCCGCCGCGAACCCGAACGCCGAGCTGTTCGTGTCGGGTGGCGACCAGGTCGAGACCGCCAACACGGAGGCGCAGTGGACCTCGTTCCTCGCGCCGCCGCAGCTGAAGCAGTACCCGTGGGTGCCCACCATCGGCAACCACGACGTCGGCGGCAAGGCCTACGAGCAGCACTTCTGGACGCCGAACACGGACCGCTCGGCGGCGTTCTACACCGGCGCCACCAACTCGGGCGGTGACTACTACTTCATCTACAAGGACGTGCTGTTCATCGACCTCAACAGCAACGCCTACGCGTCCGGCTCGGACGCCGCCCACGTCAGCTACATCTCGGACGTCGTCGCCGCCCACGGCGCGGAGGCGAAGTACACCGTGCTGGTCTACCACCACTCGATCTACTCGCCCGCGTCGCACGCGAACGACGGCGACAACAAGGTGCGCCGTCAGGACTTCCCGACCGCGTTCTCCAACCTGGGCGTCGACCTGGTCCTCCAGGGCCACGACCACGCCTACTCGCGCAGCTACCTGCTCAAGAACGGCCAGAAGGCCAACCCCGACGAGCAGGCCGGCGCCAACGAGGTCTTCCAGGGCCCGGGCGGCGTCGTCTACGTGACGGGCAACTCGGCCTCGGGCTCCAAGTACTACAGCCTCACCGCCCCGGTCGCCGGCGAGTTCGGTCCCGACCCGCTCGACACCAGCTCGGGCCGCAAGCGGCACTACGCCAACTCGGTGGAGAGCCAGGAGAACAAGCGTTCCTACGTCAAGGTCTCCGTCGGTCACGACGGCCTGACCGTCGAGGACATCCGCAGCGAGATCTCGCCGAACGGCTCCGTCGGCTCGACGGTCGACAAGGTCGTCATCCGGCCCTACCACGGCCAGGGCCAGGAGGTCTCGGTGGACGTGCCGCAGGCCGGTCCGGGCGAGTTCGGCTGGACCGTCGACGGCAACAACGGCCTCGTCGACCTCGGTGAGGCGGCCGAGGGCAGCGGGTTCTTCCTCGCCGACGGCTCGATCAACCCGATCACCGTCACCGACACCCGTCCCGCGGGTGCCGCGTGGTCGGTCAACGGCCAGGTGACCAACTTCCTCGACGGCAGCAAGACGTTCTCCAGCAAGTACCTCGGCTGGCAGCCGCACGTCTTCGCCGAGGGCGCCGGCGCCACCGCCGGTGACCCGGTCGCCTCCGGCTTCAACTCCGGCACCGGCCTGTCGGAGTCGCGGACCCTGGGCTCGGCCGCCGGCGGCCACACCCTCGGCTCGGCCGAGCTGGGCGCGGACCTCAACCTGAAGTTCCCGACCAACATCTCCAAGGGCAACTACCGGGCGACCCTCACCATCACCGCGGTGAGCTGACCCACCCCGGTGGGGTGGGCGATCGGGCGCCCACCCCACCACCCCCGGCTTCTCCTTCTCTCCCTCCGCAACGCCGAACTCGAGGTCCGCCCGATGCACCTGCCCGTCCGCGCCACCATCGCGCTCCTGCTCGCCACGCTCGGCCTCACCTTCCTCGGGGCCGGGTCCGCCGTCGCCGCGGACGGCTCGGGAGACGACGTCGCCTGGTCGGTGCGCACCGCGTCCAACCACTACGGCTCGGATCGGCAGAACTACGCCTACACGCTCAACCCGGGAGGCACGCTGCGCGACGGGCTGGTCGTCACCAACCACGGCGCGCACCCCATCGACCTCGCGGTCTACGCCGCCGACGGGTTCACCACCGACTCCGGCCAGCTCGACCTGCTGCTCGCCGACGGGGACTCCGTGGGCGTCGGGGCCTGGACCCACGCGGGCAAGAGCACGGTCACCATCGCGCCCGGCAAGACGGTCGTGGTGCCGTTCACCGTCACCCTCCCGAAGAACGCCCCGCCGGGCGACTACCTGGGCGGCGTCCTCACGTCGCTGACCGAGCAGGGCACCGGCGGCGGCATCAACGTCGACCGGCGGCTCGCGCTCAAGCTGCGGCTCCGGGTCGGCGGCGACCTCGTGCCGAGCCTCGTCGTGGAGGACCCGCACGTGGACTTCTCCGGTGGCGCCAACCCGTTCGGCACCGGCGACGCCACGGTCGAGTACACGGTGCACAACACCGGCAACGCGATCCTGTCCGCCTCCCAGGCGGTCTCGGTCTCGGGCCCGTTCGGCCGGCTCGAGGTCGAGGCCGACGACATCGCCGACACCCCCGAGCTGCTGCCGGGGGAGCGCTGGGAGGTCTCCGTGCCGGTGCACGGCGTGCGGCCCGCCGTACGGCTGACGAGCACGGTCGCGCTGACCCCCCTGCTCAACGACGCCTCCGGGTCCACCTCGCCGCTCGAGACGGTCGAGGCGACGACCCACGCGTGGACGCTCCCCTGGACGCTGCTGGTCCTCCTCGTCGTGGTCGCCGCGGGCGCCGTCGCCGCGGTCGTCGTCGTACGGCGCCGCCGCGAGCTGGCCGCCGCCCGCGAGGACGCGCGGGTCCAGGAAGCCATCGACCAGGCGCTCCGCGAGCGCCAGCACTCCGCCAACTAGCGCGATCCCCTTCCGCACCCGCACCGAGGAGCACGATGTCGCACCCCACCCGCTGGGCCACCGGCCTGGTCACGGTCACGCTCGCGATCACCGGGTCGGCCGAGGTCGCGCTCGCCGCCCCGGCGTCCGCCGCGGACGGCTCGTGCGCGTCGGTCTCCGTCGACGGGAGCCCGGCCGTCGGGGTGCCGCTCACCGCGTCGGTGGAGGGTGGCTCGGCCGGCGCCCGCTTCACCTGGTCCGGCGCCGGATTCGGCAAGCCCGTGCAGGGCTCGCGGTTCACGGCGAGCGACCACCTCGTCGGGTCGCCGGTGCACCTGTCGGTGCGGTCTGGTGCGGGCGCGTCCGGGGTGCGTGCGGAGTGCGACCTGGATCCGGTCGGCTGGGGCCACATCGCGCGTCCCGCGGCCCCGGAGGTCACCGGTCGCCCGGAGCTGGGCGGCACCCTGCACGCCCGTCCGGGCACGGGCGACGTGGTCCCGCCGCGCGGGACCTACCACTTCGAGTGGTTCTCGGGTGACAGCCCGAGTGCCTTCGCGACCGGCGACGACGTCACGCTGGGGGCCGCCCAGGTGGGCACCCGGATCACCGTCAAGGTGATGCTGACCGCCCACGGCTACCGCGACTCCGCCTGGTCGGAGCCCTCCGCGAGCGACGCCGTCGAGGGCGTGCTGACCCGACCGGACGTGCCCACGATCGACGGCAGCCCCGAGGTGGGACTGGTGCTGCGCGCCGTCCCCGGCGCCGGCGACGACCTGCCCGACGCGGCGACGTACGAGTACCAGTGGCTCGCCGACGGCGAGCAGTTCGCCGCCGGTCCCGAGGTCACCCTCGCGGCGCCGCAGCTCGGACGGGCCGTCACGGTCCGGGTGCGCGCCACCGCACCCGGCTGGACCAGCTCGGACTGGTCGACCTCCGCCCCGACCGCCCCGGTCGTGCGGGGCCACCTCGCCGCGCCGTCCGCGGTGACGATCTCGGGCACCCCCCGCGCGGGTGAGTCCCTGACGGCCGTCGTCACGGGCTCGTGGACGCCGGGCACCAGCGTGGGCTTCACCTGGAAGGCCGACGGCGTGCCGTTCGGCAGCGGGCTCGGCGGCGTGGTGCTGACCGGGGCCGAGCAGGGCAAGTCGATCACGGTGGCCATCACCGGCTACCTCGCGGGCTACGCCGACCGCACCATCGAGTCGGCCGCCGTCGGCCCGGTCGCCCCGGGCTCAGTCCTGGCCGCGCCCGGCCAGCCCTCGATCGCCGGCACCGCCCGGGTCGGCAGCCTGCTCACGGCGGTCCCGACCGCGGTCGACCCGACCTGGCCGGTCGGCACGACGTACTCCTACGAGTGGTCGGCCGACGGCACGCCGTTCGCCACGGGCGGCGAGGTCACGCTGGGAGCCGACCAGATGGGCCGGGTCATCACGCTTCGCACCCGCGTGTCGGCGCCGGGACAGGTCGACTCCGCCTGGTCGGAGGCCTCCGCCCCGACCACCGCCGTCACCGGCGGTGACCTCGCGGCGCCGTCCTCGGTGTCGGTCACCGGCCGGCCGCGGGTCGGCGAGACGCTGACCGCCGCCACGAGCGGGGCCTGGACGCCGGGCACCCGCGTGGTCTACGCGTGGAGGGCCGACGGGGTCGCCTTCGGTGGCGACACCCGGCAGGTCGAGCTCGGCGCCGACCAGCTCGGGGCCCGGATCACGGTCACCGTCACCGGCACCCTGAGCGGCTACGAGCCGGAAAGCGTGACGTCGGACCGGTCGGCCAGGGTCGACCGGGGCCGGCTCGACTCCGCGAAGCCGAAGATCCGGGGCACGGCGCGGGTGGGCCGGACGCTCACCGTCGAGCCGGGCACGTGGACCCGGGGCGCCGACCTGGCCTACCAGTGGTTCGCAGGCGGGCACCGGATCGGCGGCGCGACCGGCTCGAGGCTCGTGCTGACCGGGCGGCTCGCGCACCAGCGGATCAGTGTCGAGGTCACCGGCACGCTCGACGGCTACCGCAGCGTGACGCGGACCAGTCGCGCGACGGGCAAGGTCAAGTAGCGGCGGCGGTGGCGGGGCATGAGTAGCCTCACGGCGTGACCCGAGACAGCCGACTGATGAACCGCGTCGTCCATGCCGTCTGGCGGTGGGCGCAGCGGCATGGCGAGATCGTGCCCGGCACGCGGGCGGGCAACGCCTTCGGGACGCTCGGCGAGGGCAGCAGCATCGGGTTCCCCACGGCGACGGTGATGAACGCCGGCTCGATCCACATCGGGCCGCACACCCTGATCGGGCGCCAGGTGACGCTCTCGGTGGGCTACCACCCGGGCGCACCCGACATCCCGGCGCGCGGTCTCGTGATCGGCGAGCGCTGCGTCATCGGCGCCCGCACCAGCCTGACCGCTCACTCGTCGATCGTGGTCGGTGACGACGTCTGGTTCGGCCAGGACGTCTTCGTCTCCGACGCCAGCCACGGCTACCAGGACGTCGACGTCCCGATCGGCCGTCAGCTGGGTGAGCACCAGCCCGTGGTGATCGGCGCCGGCACCTGGATCGGCCACGGCTCGATCATCCTGCCCGGCACCACGATCGGGCGGAACGTCGTCGTCGCCGCCGGCTCGGTCGTGCGCGGCACGGTCGAGGACTACGCCGTGGTGGGCGGTGCCCCGGTGCGGGTGCTGCGGGCCTTCGAGCCCGGCGTCGGATGGGTCACGCCGAAGGGCGACGTACGACCGATGGGCGTCGCCCTGCGTTGAACCAACCGTCGACGTCAGCCGTGACACGGGTAGGAGGGGTGATGGCCGACAGTCCCGTCGCGTTGATGCAGCAGCTGCACGACGAGCACGCCGCCGCGCTCTGGGGCTACTGCCTGCGCCTGACCGGCCACGACCGGGCCCGCGCCGAGGACGTCGTGCAGGAGACCCTGCTGCGCGCCTGGCGGAAGTTCCCGGCGCTCGACGGGTCGCAGGGCTCGGTGCGCGCCTGGCTCTTCAAGGTCGCCCGCAACATCGTGATCGACGAGTGGCGCACCAAGCGGTCACAGAGCGAGGTCGCCGTCGCCGACGTCCCGGAGGTCGGCGACGAGGTCGACCGCACCGACCAGCTGCTGTTGTCGTGGGTGGTCGCCGACGCGCTGACCCGGTTGTCGGCGGAGCACCGGGCGGTGCTGGTCGAGTGCTACTACGGTGGGCGGTCGGTCGCGGAGGCGGCCCGCCGGCTCGGGGTGCCGGAGGGCACGGTCAAGTCACGGACCCACTACGCACTGCGCGCGCTCCGGCTCGCGCTCCAGGAGATGGGGGTGGTCGCATGAGCTGCGAGCTCGCCCACCTCGACGCGGCGTACGTGCTCGGCGCACTGTCGCCCGAGGAGCGCCTGGAGTTCGAGCGCCACCTGCCGGGCTGCCCCACCTGCTCGATCGCCGTCAGCCAGCTCGCCGGGCTCCCCGGGCTGCTCGCCCAGGTGTCGCCCGAGGTGCTCGAGCGCGAGCCCGAGCCGGTGCCCGGGACGCTGCTGCCCGCGCTGGTCCGGGAGGTACGCCGCGGACAGGTGCGCCGGCGCTGGGCCGTCGGCCTCGCCGCCGCCGCCGCGGTCGTCGCGGTCGGTGCCGGCACCGCGGTCGTCGTCTCCGTGACCGGCGACGACGCGCCGTCGCAGCAGGCGGGGCCGACCATCTCGGCACCGCGGGAGATGACGCAGGTCGGCCAGAGCGCCGTGCTGGGTCAGCTGTCGCTCACCTCGGTCGGCTGGGGCACGCGGCTCGACCTGACGTGCAGCTACGACGAGCCCTCCGGCTACGACGACGGGGCCCCGCACTCGTACGCGCTCGTCGTGCACACCCGCGACGGCGGCACCGAGCGGGTCGGCACCTGGAAGGGCCTGCCCGGCAAGACCATGCACCTCACCGCCGCCACCGCGCTGACGGCCGACCAGATCCGGTCGGTGGAGGTGCTGACCGAGACGGGCCAGCCGGTCCTCGAGCTCAGCGGCTGAAGGCCGTCAGGAACCGGTCGCGGAAGTCGTCCATCGGCCAGACCGGTGCGTCGGGCCCGGGGTGCAGGCCGTCCTGCCAGCCCCAGCCGTCGACGCTGCGCAGCACCGCGGGGTCGTGGGCGATCACCGAGGCCGGCACGTCGTGCCCGGGGTCGGCGCCGGTGACGTAGGAGTGCGGCTGGTGGTCGCCGAGGACGACGAGCACCAGGTCGGGGTCGGGCTGCTGCTCGAGCCAGGAGACGAGGGTGTCCATCGTGTACTCGATCGACTGGCCGTAGAGGGTCTTCACGTCCGACGAGGCGGGCTGGGTCGGTGCGCCCTCGAAGACCGACCCGTCGCCCACCTCGTCCCACGGCACCGGCAGCGGCGACGGCGCCCACGGGTGGTGGCTGGAGACCAGGTCGATCTCGGCCATCACCGGTCGCCGGTCCCGCGCGTCGAGCTCGAGGCGCTGGAAGGCCGCGAGCGAGAACTGGTCGGGCATCGACGCGTAGCCGAACTGCGGGCCGGCGTAGCCGACGTCGCGCGAGTCGTAGAGCTGGTCGAACCCGTAGAACTCCTCGCCCTCCGGCCAGTCGCGGGTGTTGGCCGGGACGTCGGCGACGGTGCGCCATCCTGCCTTGGCGAACGCCGAGGTCAGGGTCAGCCGATCCGCCCCGAGCAGCTGCTCGTAGCGGCGCTGGCTGTCGACCCAGAGGCCGGACTGGAGCGTCGAGTGCGCGAGCCAGCTGGCAGCGCCGAACGTCGGTGAGGTGAGGAAGGCGCTGCGCGAGCCGTACCCGGCCGCGCGCAGCCGGCGGGTGCCGTCGTCGAGGACGGCGTCGACGCCGGGGGAGAAGGTCGTGCCCTGCACGGCCACCCGGCCGTAGGACTCCACGAAGACCACGAGCACGTCCTTGCCGCGCAGGCCCCGGAGCAGGCGGTCGCCGGGCGTCGCGGCGTAGCGGTCGGTCTCGATCTCACCCGCGAAGGTCTGCCGGTCGGCCAGGTCGGCCCGGACCTGCACCACCTCGTCGTACGCAAGGCCGGCTGCGTTGGTCGAGCCGACCTGGGTGAGCGGGGCGAGCAGGAGCACGCCCGCCAGGCCGAGGGCGGCCCGGCGGTGGGTCGCGACGGCGCCCGCGACGCGCACCGTCGCCAGGGGGACCAGTGCGAGGACGGCGACGACGAGGACGGCCGCGGTGACCGCCGTCGCGCGGGCCGCGGCCACGCCGATCGAGTCGCCGAGCACCCCGACGCCCGGGCCGAGGTACACCCAGTCGGTGGTCGGGTCGACGGGCCGGTCCAGGATCGCCCGGAAGCCGACGTCGAAGGCCTGGAGCACCACCACTGCCCCGAGCGCGACGCCGAGCACGACCGCCGCCGCCCGGCGGACGCGCCGCCACGGCAGCAGGGCGACCGCGACCAGCGCCAGCGCCTCGACCGGCAGCCGGACCAGGTCGCCCGGGTCCTGGGGCAGCACCAGCGCGACCCAGACCACGCCGATGGCGACGAGGGTCAGGCCGCCGCCGGCGGGGTACGCCGCGTCCGCCGCCCGCGTCCGCCAGAGCCACCAGACGTCGCGGCCGAACGACTCGGCCAGCAGGGCCAGGGCCACCACCAGCGCCGCCGTCGCCAGGGCGTCCGGCACGAGACCCGACGCCGCGGCCGCGAGCACGATGCCCTGGACCGCGGCGACCACCTTGCGCCAGTAGCGCGGCGGCACCGGACGGCGCAGCCACGGCAGCACCCGCTCGGTGAGCCAGAGCAGGTAGCGGGCCGCCCCGATCAGGAGCACCCACCAGCCGAGGTCGGCCGCGACGTACACGCTGAGCACCGCGATGAGGAACGCGTCGGTCTCCATGTCGAAGCGGGCACCGAACGCGCTCTCGGTGCGGGTACGGCGGGCGACCTGACCGTCGACCCAGTCGAGCGACAGCGCCACCACGAGGAGCACCAGACCCGGTCCGGTCGGCCCGACGACCGCGACGACCACCGCGAGCACCGCCCTGACGAGCGTGACCGCGTCGGCCGGTCGGTGAACCCGATGCACCGCGCCTCCGTGTGTGTGGGTGTGACCAGCCATACGGCGTCGACGCCGACCGGGTTCACCCCGCGCGCGTTCTGGGTGCGCGAGCCCGGGCGGGGCGAGATCCGGCCCGCCCCGCTGCGCGAGCCCGGGCCGGACGACGTGCGGGTGCGGGCGCTGCACTCCGGCGTCAGCCGCGGCACCGAGCTGCTGGTCTTCCGCGGCGGCGTGCCCGACGACCAGCACGCCGTGATGCGCGCGCCGTACCAGGCCGGTGACTTCCCGGGGCCGGTGAAGTACGGCTACCTCAGCGTCGGCCGGGTCGAGCACGGGCCCCCGGCGCTGCTCGGCCGCGACGTCTTCTGCCTGCACCCCCACCAGACGTCGTACGTCGTCCCCTCGACCGCGGTGACGCCGCTGCCTGTGGGCGTCCCGCCGCGTCGGGCCGTGCTCACGGGCACCGTGGAGACCGCGCTCAACGCCCTGTGGGACCTGGCGCCGCTGATCGGCGACCGGGTCGCGGTCGTCGGCGCCGGGATGGTCGGCTGCTGCGTGGCCCGGCTGCTGGCGCGGATGCCCGAGGTCGAGGTGACGCTGGTCGACGTGGACCCGTCGCGGGCCGAGGTGGCGCGGGCCCTCGGCGTCTCCTTCGCTGCTCCGGACGACGCGCCTCGCGGACGGGACGCGGTCGTGCACACCAGCGCGACGTCGTCGGGGCTCCAGCTGTCGCTCGACCTGCTGGCGCCGGAGGCGACGGTCCTCGACCTGAGCTGGTACGGCGCCGAGCGCGTGCACCTGTCGCTCGGCGGCTCGTTCCACTCGGGCCGGCTGGGGATCCGCGCCAGCCAGGTCGGCACCGTGGCCGCACCGCGGCGCGGCTCCCGGACCCACGCCGACCGGCTGGCGCTCGCGCTCGAGCTGCTGCGCGACCCCGCGTTCGACGCGCTGCTGACCGGGGAGTCGCGCTTCGACGAGCTGCCGGACGTGATGACCCGGCTCAGCACCGGGCGCCTCCCGGCCATCTGCCACACGATCAGCTACGGAGAGTGACGCCGTGTACACCGTGACCGTCCGCGACCACATGATGATCGCGCACAGCTTCACCGGCGAGGTGTTCGGACCCGCCCAGCGCCTGCACGGTGCGACGTACGTCGTGGACGCGAGCTTCCTCGGCCCCGAGCTCGGTCCCGACGGGATCCTCGTCGACATCGGGGCCGCGGCCGACGCGCTGCGCGAGGTGCTCGGCGAGCTCACCTACCGCAACCTCGACGACGAGGCGGCGTTCGCCGGCACGAACACGTCCACCGAGGTGCTTGCCAGGACGGTCGCCGACCGGCTGGCCGGGCGTGCCACCGGGCTCGGGCCGGTGGCGCGGATCGCGGTGACGCTGCACGAGTCCCACATCGCCTGGGCCGGCTACGAGAGGGACCTGTGACCTTTCCAGCACATTGGGATCCTAAGCTTAGAATTCCACGTGGACAAGTTGTCGCG
>JADMIO012911329.1_pt1 | contig 11851 bp, 7 predicted proteins | sample 8958161 | NCBI WGS metagenome assembly JADMIO01 (sample SAMN16585339, study PRJNA669376) | soil metagenome | isolation source: Crop rotation soil | place: USA: Cullars Rotation, Alabama | collected 2011
CGACTTCCTGTTCCACGGTCGTCCCGATCTTGAACCGCGACCGAATCGGTTCCGGTTCGAGCCGGCCGACGCGGGGCGGGGCCGGCTCGACCGTCTTCGCCCGCGGCCGCGGGGCCGTCTCGGTCGGTCTCACCGCCGCTTCAGCCCGCGGCGGGGCAAGGGGCTCTACGGCTCCGACGGCTGGCGGCTGACCCCGGAGGGAGAGTAAGACCGCCGTGCCGATCGCGATCGCGGCCAGCCCCGCCCCGGCGATGAGGCCGAGGACGAGCGGGCCGGGGTTCGCGCGGTCGGCCGTCACTGCCGCGACGCCCCCTTGACTCGCATCTGAATGGAGTAGAGGCCCTTCGACGCCGTGACGAACAGCGTCTTCATGTCCTTCCCGCCGAAGCAGACGTTCCCCGTCCAGATCTCGGGGACGTCGATCTTCGTCACCTCGGCCCCGGTCTTGTCGAACACGGTCACGCCCTTACCGGTGAGGTAGACGTTCCCCTCGTCGTCGAGCGTCATCCCGTCCGACCCCATGTTGCAGAAAAGCTTCCGGTTCTTCAGCGACCCGTCGGCTTGGATCTCGTAGGAGTAAGTCTTTTTGTCGTCGATGTCGGCGACGTAGAGCGTCTTGCCGTCCGGCGATCCCACGATGCCGTTCGGCTGCTTGTAGTCGCCGTCGACCCGCGACAGCTTGCCGTCCTTCGAGACGAAGTAGACGCCCCGCTTGTCCTGTTCCTCCGGGCCGCGCTTCCAGTACCCGCGCTTGTACATCGGGTCGGTGAAGTACGCCCCGCCGTCCGGACGGACCCAGACGTCGTTCGGGCCGTTCAGGCGCTTCCCGTTGTAGTCCTTCACGACGACCGTCACCTTCTTCGTCGCGACGTCGATCTTCCAGAGTTCGTTCTTCTCGTCGGCACACGACCAGAGCATCCCTTTCGAATCGAAGCAGAGGCCGTTCGACCGGCCGCACTTCTCCATGAACGTGCTGAGTTTTCCGTCGACCGACCACTTGTGGATGCGGTCGTTCGGCTGGTCGGTGAAGTAGACGTTGCCGTCGGCGTCGACACTCGGCCCCTCGGTGAACGCGAACCCGTCGGCCAGCTTTTCGAGCTTCGCCCCGGGGGCGACCGGACTGGCGTTGAGAAGTCCTTCCACTCTCATCCACTCCTCGCACCGCTTGGGCCAGGTCGTGTGCGGCTTGTCGCCGGTCCGCATGCCGAACCCGTGCCCGCCCTCGGCGTAGACGTGCATCTCGGCGGGGACGCCGGCCTGCTTGAGGGCCGCGAGGATCTTCATGCTCCCGTCGAACGGCCCGGCGTCGTTGTAGGCCACGGCCAGGAAACACCGCGGCGTCTCCTTCGTGATCCGGATCTCCGGGGCGAGTTGCCCCTTGTTCTGCCGGTCGACCACGCCGCCGGGGTAGATCAGCACGGCGAAGTCGGGCCGAGAACTCGCCTTGTCCGCCGCGTCCACGGCTTCGTATGCCGGCTTATCGAAATTCGTCATGGTCCACGCCGTCAGATGCCCGCCCGCGCTGAATCCGAGCATCCCGATCCGGTTCGGGTTCAAGCCCCACTCCTTCGCCTTGCTCCGTGTGAGTCGGACCGCCCGTTGGGCGTCCACCAGGGCGAATGGCGGCGGCCGGTCCTGGGGTTGATCGGGCCGGCGGGGAACGCGGTACTTGAGCAGCACGCCGGTAACGCCGATCGACTGGAGCCACGTCCCGACCATCGTCCCTTCGTGTTCCCACGCGAGGTTGTTGTACCCGCCCCCCGGGGCGATCACGACCGCGGTGCCGGTGTCGATTTCCTTCGCCGGGCGGTAGAGGGTGATCGTCGGCTTCGTAACGTTGGTGACGCTTTTCGGCGTCGCCTTCTCCTCGCCGACCTTCCCCTTTTCGCCCGGGTTCGGCTCGCCCGGCACCGGGCCGGGCCAGAGGTCCATCGGCGGGTCGGCGGCCGACGCGGCGACGGTCAAAGCCAGCGCGGCAATCACGAACGAGAGGGGTCGCATCATGGGTCGTCCTCGGAAAGATGAAATTTGATTGTGACGACCGGATTTCATCCCGTCAAATGATTGGCCCGGGCCACTCCGATCAAAATGGTAACGAAAGATGATCCACATTCTGCCCACGCCTGAAACTGCCGACCCTGAGGATCAGGGGATCACTTTTCGCGCGCATGAATGTGGTCACGTCCGAATCCTGTCCCCGGGCGGCGCGCGACCCGGACGCCAACTAATCAAGAGTACATTATCCCGAAACCAGGTGTCCGGTCAACGGCCGCGGGGGGAGTTGCGTCGCGTGGAGAGATGCCGTAGTGTTCGAAGGAAACGGAGGTCGCCCGATGCGCCGCACCGCCCTTATCGCGCTGGCCGTCGCCACAGTTCTGGCCGGCCCGGTCGCTGCCGAGATCCTCTTCAAAGCCGACTTCGAGACCGGCGACTTGTCCCAGTTCGGCGGCAAGTCGAAGACGATGAAGGAGGGGAGCATCGAGGTGGTGACCGACGTCGTCCACTCGGGCAAGTACGCCGGGAAGTTCACCATCCACCCGGAGAACGTTTTCAACGCCCGGCAGCTCCGCACCCAGGTCAACGGTCCGAAGGTCACGGTCAAGGACGGCGACGACACCTTCATGTCCTTTTACCTTTACATGAAGGACGCCCCGAAAGACCGGGACAACTTCTTCTACTGGGAGGGGAGCCCGCCACCGAGTTACAACAACGTGATGACGTGGTGGGTCGAGCCGAAAAAGGACGGGGCCGGAACGGTGTTGAAGTACGGCACCGGCAACCTCGGCCGGAAGGGCGTGCACCTGGAAAAGGAATTCACGATCGGCAAGTGGCACCAGCTCGGCATGCACGTCCACTGGTCCGAAGACGCGACGAAGGGCAACATCAAGCTCTGGTGGGACGGTGAAGAAGTATTGGACAAGAAGGTCCAGACGAAGGGGCCGCAGTCGGTCTACTTCTGCCAGCCGGGGATCCACCGCGACCCCCACACAAAGTCGGTCGACACGATCTACTTCGACGACTTCGTCTGCGCGACGACGCTGGACGAGATCAAGATCGAGAAGCCGAAGAAGTAATCACTCTTGGTCGGTGGCGGAGGATGTCTGAGTGGCTGAGCGCTACGAGACTTGGCAACCGCTCGATGCTACCGGCGGGGAGTTCTCAATCGTATGGTTCGAGCACCGGCCTGCGATAGGAGCGGTTTTGGAGGTCGAGCGGCCAAGTGGTGGGCCGGTTCTGCGGGTGTGGTTCGATAACGCCATCGCGTTCCGCAAGCACCCACACGACATTCTGATGCAATCGTGGTGGGAATCGCACTCGTTCTACCGGGTCCGAGGATCGTCTTGGACGCAGTGGCTTGAGCAACAGTCGCAAGGCATCTGGCTAGCGGCGGCCTACGCGCATTATGGGTGCAAGACCGTAGACGGATGCTACGAAGTGCTATCCGCCACCGATCCACGTGCTGAATGGGTCGCCCCGGAGTTCTCCTTTAACCCAACGGCTCGATCGAAATACACACACGCTGTTACGGCAGGTGGCTGTATCATTAGTCCGGAAAAGTAACATGCAACGGGTCTCTCAGATTGTGATCACGCCGGCCTTCGAAACGGACGTCCGCCCCCTCCTGAAGACCTACTGCTTCGACTGCCACAACCCGTCGAAGCGACGGGGCGGGCTCGACCTGGCCGAGATCGAAACGGCGGCGGCCGCAAGTGCCTCGGAGAAGGGCGAGATGTGGGACGCGGTCGGCGAGCGGGTGACGGCGAAGGAGATGCCGCCGGGGAAGAGCAAGCAGCCAAGTGACGCGGAGAAGAAGGTCATCCTGGAGTGGGTGAAGGCTCACAAGGCCGAGCGGGACAAGTGGGCGTCGCTGAGCCGGGCAGAAAAGGAAAAACTCTCGGCCGCCGCCCCGCGTAGCCGGCGGCTGAGCCGGACCGAGTACGCCAACACCGTCCGCGACCTGTTCGGCATCGACCTCCAGGCCGGCGACGCTTTGCCGTCCGAAGGCGGCGGCGGGGAAGGGTTCGACAACGCCGGGGCGACGCTCTTCACCACGCCCGTGTTGATGGAGAAGTATCTCGAGGCGGCGGACCTTGTTCTCGGCACGATCTTCCCGGCGACCGAGGCCGAGAAGGCCCGGGCGGCCAAGATCGCCCCGGACCTCCTGGCGAAGGTTCGCAAATCGATCCTCCTCGAATCGCTCGACAATGTCAGAAAAGTGCTCGACGCGTTCCTGCCCCGCGCCTTCCGCCGGCCGCCGACGGACACGGAACGGGACCGGTACCTGAAGATCTTCACCACCGCCCAAGCCCGCGGCGACTCGTACGAACAGTCGATCCGCCTCACGCTGAAGGCCGTCCTCATCTCGCCGAGCTTCCTGTTCCTCGTCGAAACCCCGGCGGAAAAGCCCGGCGTCTACCGCCTCGGCCAATACGAAACCGCCTCGCACCTGTCGTACTTCCTCTGGGCGTCGATACCGGACGCGGCACTTCTCGACCTCGCGGCGAAGGGGAAACTGCACGACGAATCGGTCCTCAAGGAGCAGGTCCGCCGGATGCTCCGCGACCCGAAGGCCCGCGGCCTCGCCGACGGGTTCGCCGCCCAGTGGCTCGGCATCCGACCCTTGGGCGACACGATCCGGCCCGACGCCCGGGCATTCCCCGAGTTCGACGCCGACCTCGCCGCCGCCATGCGGGCCGAGACCGTCCTCTTCTTCGATGCGATCGTCCGCGAGGACCGGAGCGTCCTCGACCTGATTTCCGCCGACTACACGTTCGTGAACGAGCGGCTCGCCAAGCACTACACGATCGACGGCGTCAAAGGCCCCGAGATGCGGCGGGTGTCGCTCACCGACCGGAACCGCGGCGGCGTCCTCGGCCAGGCCGGCATTCTCACCGTGACCTCCTATCCGCACCGCACGAGCCCCGTCCTCCGCGGCCGGTGGGTGCTGGAAGAACTGCTCGGCACCGAAGTCCCCCCGCCGCCGCCCGACGCCCCGGTGCTGGACGAAAAGAAGAAAGCGGACACGGCCCAGACGCTCCGGCAACTACTCGAAAAGCACCGGTCCAAGGCCGAGTGCGCCACCTGCCACTCCCGAATGGACCCTCTCGGCTTCGGCCTCGAGAACTTCGACCCCCTCGGCCGGTGGCGGACGGAAATGAGCGGCAAGCCGATCGACACGGAAGGCGTCCTCCCGTCGGGGGAGAAGTTCAAGGGCCCGGCCGAATTGAAGAAGGTACTGTTAGAGACCCGGCGGACCGAATTCCTCCGCAACCTGTCCCGGAAGACCCTCGGGTACGCCTTGGGTCGCGAGGTCCGCCGGGCCGATATGGTGGTCGTGGACGACGCCGTCGCCGCCCTCGAGGCGGGCGAATTTCGGTCGTCCCGGCTGTTCGAGACGGTCGTCCTGAGTTACGCTTTTACGCATCGGACGCAGTCCCCGTAGGAGGTTCCCATGGCCGGCCGACGGAGACCGATGTCGCGGCGGACGTTCCTCCGGGGGGCCGGGGTCGCGATCGGGCTGCCGTTTCTCGACGCCATGCGGCCCCTGAAGGCGGCCGAGGCGGTCAAGGCCCCGGTCCGGGCGGCCTACCTCTACTTCCCGAACGGCGCCTGGATGGACGCCTGGATACCGAAGAAATCCGGGACCGACTTCGAGCTGCCGTTCAGCCTAACCCCGCTCAAGCCGGTGCGGGATTCGGTCTGCGTCTTGAGCGGCCTCGACAAGCCGTTCAGCCGGACCGGCGACGGGCACTACGCGAAGACGGCCAACTTCCTGACCGGCCTCCACGTCAAAAAGACGACCGGGCAGGACCTGAACGTCGGCGGGACGTCGGTCGACCAGGTGGCGGCCGAGAAGGTCGGCCAGTTCACGCCGTTGCCGTCGCTCGAACTCGCGACCGACCCGGTCATCAACGGGCTCGACCGGGCGGTGAACTACACGCGGATGTACGGGTCGTACATCTCGTGGCGGCGGGCCGACCTGCCGATGCCGCGGATTATTGACCCGCGGGCGGCGTTCGAGCGGATGTTCGGGCCGCGGGACGCCGACGGCCGGCCGCTGCCCAAGCCGTCGACCGCCGACGACAAGAACCTCCTCGACGCGGCACTCGCCGACGCCCACGATTTGCGGCGGAAGCTCGGCAAGGACGACCGGCAGAAGCTCGACGAATACCTGGACGCGGTCCGCGGCGTCGAGAAGCGATTGGACACGTCCCGCGGCCAAGACCCGTCCGGGTGGAAGCCGCCGACGAAGCCCGAGAAACTGATCCCGCCCCCGGCCGCCGTCCGCCCGGCGGTGTTGCACACCTCAAAGGACAACAACGGCGACGGGGTGCCGACGGCCGACGGGCATGCGATCGACCCCCGCGACCTCGTCAAAATCATGCTGGACCTGATGGTCCTCGCCTTCTGGACCGACACGACCCGGACCGTCACGTTCCTGTTCGCCAACGACGTCTCGCCCCGGAACTTCTCGTTCCTCGACGGGATCAAGGAGAATCACCACTCGTCGAGCCACCACGCCAACCAGGAGGCGAAGATCGAAGCGTACAAGACGATCACCCGCTGGCACGTCGGCCAGTTCGCCTACCTGCTCGGCCGTCTGAAGGGGATTCAAGAGGGCGAGCGGACGCTCCTCGACAATTCCCTGGTCATGTGCGGGTCGAGCCTGTCGGACGGGAACCGGCACGACCCGAACAACCTGCCGATCCTCCTGGGCGGGAAGGGGGGCGGGCGGGTGAAATCGGGTCAACACGTCGCGTCGCCGAAGAACACGCCGCTGTGCAACCTGTACGTGTCGATGCTCGATTGCCTGGGCGTCCCGGTCCCGCGGTTCGGCGACAGCACGGGGCCGTTGAAGGGGTTACTGGGGTAGGTCACTCCGGCAGGTATCGGATTTCCGGCTTCCGCAGCGGGTGCTGCTCGGCGGTTCCGTCGAAGAACACCGCGACCCATTCGGCCAGCCGCCGGCCCAAGAGGCGGCACGCCGCCCGGTCGGCTTCCTCGGTCGGCCCCTTCGCGACCACCGCCCCGTAGTGCGGGGCCGTCTTCGGCCCGGCGTAGTCGGTCACGCCGAACACCAGGAAGCCGAAGTTCACGAGCACTGTGAGCACCGCCTGGCAGGCCAGCTCCGCCCCGCCGCCCCACCCGCCGCTGGACGAGAACGCACACCCGATCTTCCCGTCCACCTTGCCCCAGTGCGGGCCCATCACGTCGTCCCAGAACCGCTTCGTCTTCCAGGACAGGACGCCCATATTCGTCGGCGTGCCGACGGCGATCCCGTCGCACCAGAACACGTCGTCCGGCGTCGCGTCGTCGACCGTGCGGACCCGGACGTCGGTGCCGGGAATGGACTGTGCCCCCTCGGCGACGAGGGCCGCCATCGCCGCCGTGTTGCCGGACGCGGAGTGGTAGAGGACGAGAACCTTCGCCATTCTGGAAAACCCTTTTTGACAGGATGAACTGGATCAACTTGATTTAGAAATCCGGGTTCATCCTGAAATCCTGTCAAAAAGGGTTTTCACCTCTCGGCCAAGACGATTTTCGCCACGTCCCGCAGGTGAGCGGTCGGGCCTTTGGCCAGGGCCCGCGGGGTGTCGGTATTGAACTGGATTGCAACCGCCACTTTGTATTTCGGGAAGTATTCGACCTCGGACCTGTAGCCCGGGAACCAGCCGCCGTGGCCGTAGGAGGTACCCCACTCGGTCTCGCGGATCTGGACGCCGAGGCCGTACTTCTGGTTCTTCCCGCCGCCGCGGGCCGCGGGGGAGTCGACGCCGGCGAGGAGGGCGTCGAGCGTCTCTTTCTTCTGAAATGCTTTGCCTTCGTAGAGTGCCTTCGCCCACTTCGCCAGGTCTTCGGGCGTACTCGCCAGGCCGCCGCCGGCGTACTCGAACTGCGGGTTGAAGGCGAACTTGCCGTCCCGGATCATCCGCCCCTCGACCCCGAACGGGCTCTTCGGCATCGAATATCCGACCGCCATTTCCGGCAATCTTCGTGAGTCCGACGGGATCGTGCGGTCGAGTTTCAACGGCTGGAGCAGTCGGCGGGTGATCTCGTCGAAGAGCGGCTTGCCCGTCGCCTTCTCGAAGACGAGGCCAACGACGACGTAGTCCGTGTCCGAGTACGCCCAGCCCTTGCCGGTGGAGAAGAGGGGCTTCTTGTCGAAGACGAACGCGAGCAACTCCTCCGGCTTCCGCGGCGTGTCGGGGTCCTTCTTGAGCGAGTCGGGGAACGCCTTCCCCTCGAAGTACTCGGGCAGGCCGCTGGAATGATTGAGAAGCGTACGGACGGTGAGGTCCTTCGCGTTCGGTAGCCGGGCGAACCAGGGTTCTTTACCGAGCCACTTCTCGGCCGGGTCGTCGAGACCGAGTTTGCTCTCCTCGACCAGTTGCAGCACCGCGGCCGCGACGAACGTCTTGCCGATGCTCCCGGCGAGGAGGCGGTCGGAGGGTTTCAACGGCGTCTTCGCCTCGACGTCGGCGAGGCCCGACGCGACGGCCACGGTGGACCCGTCTGCGAGCGCGACGCCGATCGACACGCCCGGGAACGACCCGGTGGCGAGCATCAGGTCGGCGTGGGCCTGGACCTTCTTCGTCAGCTCCGCCGGGCCGTCGGCGGCACTTGTCGGGGGAAGGACGGCGGTAATAAAGAGCAACGACAGGCTTCGATGCATGGCGACTCCAGTCCCGGCGAGCAGCGACCGTAAAGGTCGCCGATAACCGCGAATCGTCCGACGATTCAACGATACCGAACGTCTGTCACAGCCAACGCGAAACCGCGAACCGTCGGGCGATTCGCGGTTACCGGCGACCTTTACGGTCGCCGCTCGCCTTATTCCCGCTTGAACTTGTCCGCTGCCCCGGCAAGTTTGTAGAGCTCCGCCGTCCGGTCGAACGCCTTGTCCTTCGCGTTCTTTCCGATCAGGGTCAACTTCACGTCCGGGGCGAGGAGGCCGAGGGCCTCGGGGATGTCGAGGACGCGGTTGACGCCCAGGAAGTGCGGGCCGTCGCGGTGGGCGGTGGGTGGGTCGGCGATGACGATTTCGGCCGCCCCGCCCGGCGCGAGTAAAGCCCCGTACGCGGCAATAACCCCCGCCGCGCCGCGGCCGACTAACCGGATCGGGAACGCCGGTTGCCCTGGCGCCCGGGTGGCCAAAGTCGCGACTACGTCCCGGACGCGTCCGGCGTCCGCCGTTTGGCCGAGTAGCACGAGCGACCGTTCTACGGTGTTCGGCGGGTTCTTCCGGGTCCACGCCCGGCTGCCGCCCCCGCGGGGGTACGTGGCGAAGATCACGTCGGAATCGCGAAACCGCTCGACCCACGGCTCGGCCGTCTTGCCCGCGGCCTCGTCCGAATTCAGGACGACGAGCGTAAACGTGTGATCCCCTTTCGGATTCTGACGCACCAGGGTACTGAGTATTTCGACGCCCGGTTCCGCGGTGAAGACCGTCGTGCCGTTTTCCGTCGACCCCCGCGTCACTGCCGGCACCTTCTCGGGCAGCGATCCGAAACTCGTCTCCCGCAGCCGCTTCACCATGCCCGCCTTCCACGCCGCGAATTCCCCCGCCTTCTCCGGCAACTTCACCTCCGCCTTCGGCACGAACGTCTCGTCCACCTTTCCGTTGATCGCGTCCGCCGGCAGGTCCTTGTCCGCCGGGAACACCCGCAAATCCTTCCCGTCGATCTTCGGGAAGTCGGCGTCCTTCACCGTCCCTGTGTCGCCTTTCAAATGTTTGTTGATGAACGAAAAGATCGCGATACGCAGGTCCGGTCGATAATCGTGGCCACCTTTGGATACGTATTCGTCGACATTCCCCTTCGCCCCGAGCATGTCGTAACACGTTCGCAGCCGGGCAATGATCCGGCGGTTGCCGTCCATGGGGAAGATGGAGTCGTTGTCACTGTTCGCGAACAACAACGGCTTCGGGGCGTGCAGCGCCAAGACAGTCGTCCATTCCCAGCGGTACGTGTTGTAGAAGAACATGCAATCGCAGTGGCCGTTGATCACCTTGTTCGAGACGTAGCTTTCGAGATCGTTCATGCCGCTGACGGGCACTGCGACCTTCACTCGGTCGTCGGCGGCGGCGACCCAGCAGGTGGTCGCCCCGCCGCCGGAGATGCCGGTGACGCCGATCCGGTCCGGGTCGACGTCGGGTCGTGATTGCAGGTAGTCGATTCCCCGTATCCCGTTCCAACACTCGACGCCGGCCGGGGTGTACCCGCGGTCGTGCCACCACCACCGGCCCTCGCGGTAGGTGCCGTGGTGGGTGCCGGGGATCTCGCCGAGTTGCAGGGTGTCGACGACGAGGCAGACGTAGCCGTTATTCGCGAACCAGAGGCCGTGGTCCTGGAAGGCGGTCTTGTTGCCGTCCCGGCCTTTGCCGGTGTGACCGCAGACGTAGAGGATGCCCGGGTACTTTTTGCCCGTCTCCTTGGGCCGGTACAAATTCGCCGTCACGTAGAGGCCGGGCTTACTCTGATAGTGCAGCTTTTCGATCACGACGCCGGACCGCTCGATCGTACCGGTGACGGTCGCCTTCAAGGGAGTTTTCTCGGGCAGGGGCCAGAGGCCCATCATGTCAAGAAACTGCTCCTTCAGGATCGGCCGCTTCCGCTCCCACTCCTGCCACGTCTTCGCCCCGTCCATGAACTTGTCGGAGAGCTTCTTCGTCTCGGCGACGAGGTAGGCGTGGATCGCCGCGTCCGCCTTGGCCGTGTCGGCCGGCGATTGTCCGGGAGTGACGGTCAGGAAGAGCAGGGGAAGCACGGCAGACCCTCCGGGTTGTTCACCCGGAGATTGTCCGCCGTGAGGGGCCGACCCGCAAGGTGCTAGAAGTAGTAGTACGCGCCCGGCGGGCAGGACGACGATGAGTCGTAGTCGTACCCGGACCCGGTCGACGACGAGGACCCCGTGCCGTCGGACGGCGAAGAGGAGGTCTTGGTCGCGTACGGGCCGACGTCTTCACTGAGCCGGAGGAGGAAGAGGTCGTACCGGACCGGTCCGGCGGCGGTGCCGCGGTAGAAGAACCGGATCGTGTACGTATCGGCCGCCAGGTAGATGACGGTGGTTGCGGACGGCTGGTTGGCGGCCGAATCGAGACTGACGACCACGCGGCCCGAGGAATCGACGACCTGCATCGCGACGGCGTCGCCGGCCAAGCCACCCGACGCGGCCAAGGCGAACTGGAACACGCCGGAGTCGGTGACCGTCAGTGAGGCGGTCTGCGTCGTCGTGGACTGGACGGTCCCGGCCCCAAGGCCGTCGTAGGTGGTCCGGTGCCCCTGATTGAAGTCGGCGCCGAGGAAGTATCCGCCGGTGGCCGCGGTGCCGGTCGGGGTCCGGGCCGCGACCTGGACGTAGTACGTCGCCCCGGGGGTGACGCCGTCCACTTCGACGCTGAACAGACCGCCTTCGTTGCCGAGGACCTTGTACGCGACCGGGTTCCCGGCGACGTCGAACACCCGCAGCCGGGGGGCGAGCGGGGCGGCGTCGGTCCCCCAAACCATCACGTTCAGGTCGACCGGTGTCGCGTTCCCGAAGTTCGGGGCCCGGACTTTGTAGTTGTCGACGTCGTTCCGGTCCTCGATCGCGCCGCGGTACGTCGCGTCGAACCGGGCGTCCGGCTTGGTCGTCGTCAGGGTGGTCAGGTCGGTGGCGGCCGACAATGTGTCGTTCAGGTGCAGGTCGTTGACCGGGGCCAGCAGGGCGTTCAGCAGCGGGACCGGCGTGGTGAGATCTATGGTGTCGACCGTCAGGTGGTACGACCCGATGCCGAACACGTCGTCCTTCAGCCCTTCGACCTTGACCGTGTACGTCCCGCCGAAGAAACCGTTCGGGAATCTCAGCGTGA
>JADMIO010866748.1_pt1 | contig 11849 bp, 12 predicted proteins | sample 8958161 | NCBI WGS metagenome assembly JADMIO01 (sample SAMN16585339, study PRJNA669376) | soil metagenome | isolation source: Crop rotation soil | place: USA: Cullars Rotation, Alabama | collected 2011
TGGGCAAAACTGCGTCCGGCAGTCACCGATCCCAAGCGCATCCGCAAAACCGATCCCGGGACACCGGAAGTCTGTAACATCTATCACCTTCACAAAGGCTTCAGCGCGCCCGACACGGTCGAGCATGTCGCAACGCAATGTCGCACGGCGGGATGGGGATGCATCGACTGTAAGAAAGTTCTCGCGACGTCGATCGAGGACGAGCTGACGCCGATCCGGACGCGCGCCGCTGAGCTTGCGAGCAATCCCGATCTGGTGGATGACGCACTGGCAAAGGGAGCCGCTCGCTGTCGCACGCTCGCGCGCGAGACGATCGACGAGGTCCGGGAACGGATGGGTTTCTGAGACACCACCGAGAGTCGCGAGTGGCGCGGCATGAGCCGTGCGTTTTGAGCCAGTGGTCTCGACGCCGGTTTTGCTGCCGCGCGGTACCGGCGAGAGTGAACTGTTCGTGCGGCTCGTTCCCCGCTTCTCATGCAGTTCTTTCGTCGTCTCTTCGAGCGCTTCAAGGCTTGGACGGTAGACCGTCGTCGCGCGCCTCGTCGTCCCGTCATCGCGCCGATGTCGTTCAAGTTTCCGGCGCACATGTCGTCGATCCATCGCGAGGTGACACCGCACGGCGTTCGCGTTTTCAGCCTCTGTGGAAGCTGCGGCGCGACGTTGCAGGCCAGTGCGACGTTGTGCGAGGACTGCGCTTCGAAACGGAGGCCGGCGCGCCCGTATTGATCGGTTCGGAGGTGGGCACGTGAGGTGGCTGGCGACGCTCGTCGCGTTGATCGTGCCCTGGGTGTGGTTGATCGTGTTGGATCGCTTTCTGCGCCGCCGATAGTGTACGCCGGACATGCGGCCCTCGCGACCGCGGCCAAAGGCTTGCGGCCCCGCATCCCGATCGCGGTGCTCGTCCCAGCGGCGTTTGCGCCGGACTGGATTCAATGGTTCTTCAAGGCCGAGAACTACGAGAATCGCATCATCTCGCACTCGCTGGTCTCCATCGCGATTGTTGCGACAGTCGTGTCGCTGCTCTATTGGGCCATCTCGCGTCAAGCCGGAGATGCCGTCGCAGTTTGGCTGACGTACGCCTCGCACTGGCCGGCCGACTTCATCACGGGGCTCAAACCGACGTGGCCGGGCGGCCCGGAGCTCGGGCTCATGCTTTATTCGCACCTTCCTGTCGACGTTGTCCTCGAATGTGTCGTCGTGGCGCTGTGCTGGCTCGTCTACCGCGCGTCACTGCCCACTGAGTCGCGCCGAAGCCGCGTCGGCCTCCTCGTCCCGCTCGGCTTGATGGCGATGCAGGTCGGATTTGCGGTGATCCAAAAACCCGAGGTCAGGGAAACGCTACATGAGGTCGTCGGTGGCTGAGGCGTGAGGAGTGAGGCGCAGCGTGGCGCGGACCGCGTGAGGGAGCGGCCGAGGCGTACCGACCGTGAGCGCGCGAGGCGCAAAAACCAGCGGGAAATTGGCGGGATTAGTCGTCTCACGCCTCACGCAAAGAGCAGCGCCCGCCGCCACGCATGTGTCGGCCGCCGACGCATGCGTCTTGCAACCTCCCTCTCCACTTCAACGCGAGTTCAACATGGCGAAGGACACCGGCCCGACTGGCCTCGTCACTTTGGTCTGCATCACCTGCGGCAACGAGAAGTTCTACGACACAGCCGTTCCGAAGACGGCGAAATGTGATAAATGCGGCGGCACCGTGTTCCGAAATTTCGCCACGCCGACCGAGCCCGACGACGCGTCCATCGCTCAGCTCGAGGAGCAGGCGCGCAGCATGGGTTATGGCGATTCGTCGCCTGATACGACCGCCGCCGACGTCCGCGATCTGGACATGCGTTGAGCCTTGGCCGGGTTGGGAGGAGGGGTCAGATTCCTTACTCTGACCCCTACGGCTCGAGTGCCCCGACTGTCGCTCCGCGGGGTTAAGCACGCCTGGGGTCAGAGTAAGGAATCTGACCCCCACCCTCCAATTGATGGACCGACTACTCGTCGTCGACCTCGCGGCGACCTCGAAAAACTGGGCGCTCACGCCGGAAGGCGAGCAGCGCATCCGCAATGAGATCGGCGACGGCTGGCGCGTACACGTCGTTCGCGCACCGACCAGCTCGGACGGCGACGGACCCCCGCGCCCCAGCGACGAGGTCATGACCGCCATCGCCGACGCAGAGGTCTACTATGGCTTCGGCATTCCCCAGCTGCTCTTTCGCGAGGCAAAGAAGCTCCGCTGGGTCCACTCGGCGGCCGCCGGCGTCGGATCCGCGCTCCATCCCGACATGGCGGCAAGCGACGTCCTCCTGACGAACTCGGCCGGCATCCACGCGATTCCAATCGCCGAATTCGTGGTCGCCGGCGTGCTGTATTTTCTCCGCGGACTCGACTACGTCGTCGATCAACAGCACCGCGTCGAGTGGAACAAGGTGCCGTTCGTGCGCCTCGATTCGGAACTCCGCGAAATGGACTCCGTTCGCGCGCTGATCGTCGGCGTGGGCGGCCTGGGCGGCGCTGCCGGGGAACGGCTGACGGCGCTTGGAGCGAAGTGCACAGGCGTGCGACGACGCGTGGATTTGGGTCCGCCGCCCGGCTTCGAGCGCGTCATCCGTCTCGACGAGCTCGACGCCGCGCTTCCGAAGCATGACGTCATCGTTCTCGCCGCACCGCAGACCGCCGAAACGAACGGGCTGCTGACGGCGGCGCGCCTCGACCTGCTGCCGTCGAACGCGATCATCGTGAACGTTGCGCGGGGGGCATTGATCGACGAGGACGCGCTCATCGAGCGGCTGCAAGCGGGACGCATTCGCGGGGCGGTGCTCGACGTCTTCAGGCAGGAACCTCTTCCGCCCTCGAGCCCGCTGTGGCAGCTTCGCCAAGTCTTGGTCAGTCCGCACATTTCGCCAGTTTCGCCCGGCCGGTTCTGGCCGCGCCAGTTGGATCTATTTTTCGACAACTGGCGCCGATATTCCACGGGTGAAACCCTACGGAATGTCGTAGACAAACGAGCTGGCTATTAGACATGGACAAGATCATCAAGGCAGCCGTCGACCGCGGCGCGTCCGACCTGCACATCAAGGCGGGCGACGTGTTTCGCGCGCGTGTCAACGGCGAGCTCGTGGCGTTGACGCGCCAGGCGCTGACGCCGGAACAGACGCGCGCGATCGCGCTCCACCTCATGAGCAACGACGAGGACCGGGCGCGCATCGACAAGATTCTCGACTACGACTGTTCGTGGTCCGCGGCGGGTATCGGACGATTCCGCGTGAACATCATGAAGCAGCGCGGCTCGTTCTCGATCATCATGCGCGTCATCCCGTGGGAAGTACCGACATTCGAGAAGCTCTCATTGCCGTCGGTGCTCTCGAAGATCGCCGAGGCGGAGCGGGGAATGATTCTCGTCACGGGCGTGACGGGCTCGGGCAAGTCGAGCACGATGGCCGCGTTGATCAACTACATCAACCAGCGCGAGAATCGACACATCCTGACGCTCGAGAACCCGATCGAGTTCCTGCACTCGGACGTGCAGTCATCGGTCACGCAGCGCGAGATCGGCTCGGACACGACGGATTTCAAGATGGGTCTGCGCGCCGCGCTCCGTCAGGATCCCGACGTCATCATGATCGGTGAGATGCGCGACTCCGAGACCGTCGACACCGCGATCAAGGCCGCGGAGACGGGCCACTTGCTGATGTCGACGTTGCACACGCCGGACGCGCAGAGCACGATCCTTCGCATCATGGCGATGTTTCCGCCCGAAGAGCAGGACGTGATTCGCGTTCGGTTGGCAGAATCTCTGTATGCGGTCGTGTCGCAGCGTTTGCTGCCGAAGCGGAACGGCAAGGGCCGCGCGGTGGCCGTCGAGGTGATGATCAACACGCCGACCATCAAGGACATCATCCTCGAGGGGACTCGCATCGGGGAAGTCCGCGACTACATTGCCGAGGGCCGCGAGCAGTATGGGATGCAGACGTTCGATCAGTGCCTGATGGACCTGGTGGTGGCGGGCGACGTGACGTTCGACGTCGCCAAGGCCGCAGCCACGAATCCGTCGGACTTCGAGCTCAAGGCAAGGATGTTCTCGAACGTCGCCTCGCAGTCGCCGGTGTCGTCCGAAGCGGTGGCGGAACCGGCGGCGGCGGCGAATGCAAACCAGGGACTGAACATGACTGGGGGCTTGGACTTCCTCGACAACCAATGACGACACAGCTACGCGGCGTTTTCGCTCCGGTAGTCACCACGTTCGACGCACGCACGCAGGAGTTGGATCTCGACGCATTCGCCGAGAACGCGCGCGCCCACTTCGCGGCAGGTCTCGACGGCCTCGTGGTGGCCGGATCGACCGGCGAAGCCGCATTGCTCGACAGCGCGGAGCGCTCGGCGCTCGTCGACGCAGCCCGCGAGCTGGTGCCCGATGATAAAATGCTCATCGTCGGCACGGGCGCCGAGTCGACGCGGACGTGTCTGCACCAGACGAAGGATGCCGCCAAGCGTGGGGCCGACGCGGTGCTCGTCGTCGCGCCGCACTACTACGCCTCGGCGATGACGATGGATGCGCTGCGAACGCACTATCGCCGCGTGGCCGACGAGAGTCCCGTTCCGGTCATTCTGTACAGCATTCCGAAGTACATGCACTTCGCGATTCCGGCCGCGCTCGTCGCTGAGCTGGCACAGCACGAGAACGTCATCGGCATCAAGGACAGCTCGGGGCAGCGCGACCAGCTTGCCGGCTTCATGGAATCACAGTCCGAGACATTTTCGGTGCTGACAGGCAACGCGCAGCTCTTCCAGCACGCGATGACGACGGGCGCGCATGGTGGCATTCTCGCGGTGGCACTGTTTGCGCCAACTGGCGCGCTCGAGGTCTTCAACGCGGTGCGCGACGGCGACGAGTCGACGGCGACCGCGGCACAAACGCGGATCACACCGCTCGGCGCGAAGATCATCGCCGAGCTCGGGGTCCCCGGCGTGAAAGCGGCGATGGACGCCGTCGGCATGCGTGGGGGCCCGGTGCGGTCGCCGCTCATGCCGGTCAGCGACGAGCAACGCGGAACGATTCAAGAGCTGCTGCGCAGCGCGGAGCTCGCGACCGCGGTCTAACGGAGCGACGTCGCCTGCCGCATCTCGAGCGCATCGCGACACGATCGCGGCCGGCGGGAGGAAGCGGCGCGGCCGAAGCCAGGGCGTATTGCGCCGAGGTGCTGGGCCGCGCCGGTTTCGTAATTACGGAACACACATTCGAGTACTCTGCATTCCCGGCCGCGTGGGCGACGCCGATCGCGGGCGTGATCGCGGCCTTGACGGCGATCGCGCTGTTCGTCGGCCGGGGGGCGCCGGTGTTCGTGGCCGCCGCCATCGTTACGCTGATTGCCTCGCTCGTCGTGCTGGCCATGCTGGGCCAGCGCGGCGTGCTCGATTTTCCGCTCATGCGCCGTCGGGGGGTGAACCTCGAAGCCGTGCGCGGCGACCCTGCCGTCTGGCTCGTAGCGCACATCGACTCGAAGTGGCAGCCCATCTCGATGATCGCGCGCGTGATCGGCGTCGTGGGAACGACGTTCGGCCTCGTCGCGATGACCGTTCTCGCGATCATGCCCGTGACCGTGAGCCTCACCGTTGCATCGACGCTCCTGATGCTGACGTGGCTCGCGGCGGCGCCGCTCATGTTGTCGATCGTCGGCGACAAGAACACCGGAGCGCTCGACAATGCGAGCGGCGTGGCGGCGGTGCTCGAGGCGGCCGAGCGTTTGTCCCCCGACACGCGCATTGGGGTGTTGATCACGGACGGTGAAGAAATGGCGCTGGCCGGCGCGCGCGCGTGGGCGCGTCTCGAGCCGCCCGCGGTTGCGCTGAACTGCGACAGCGTCGACGACGAGGGAATGCTCACCGTGATGTATTCCGGTCTGCGCCCGCCCGCATTGACGTCGGCGCTCGCGAAAGCGGCGGCCGCCGAAGGTGAAGCACTGCGTGTGATTCGCCTCATCCCCGGTGTTCTCACGGACAGCGTCGCGCTCGCCAACGCAGGCTGGACGACGGTGACACTCAGTCGCGGCAACCTGCGTACGCTAAGCAGGGTTCACACCACGAAGGACACACTCGACTCGATGCGCGGGACGGGAATCAGCAGCGCGGCCCGCGTTCTCGCACGTACCGCAACGGAGCTTGGCTGACATGGCCGCTGTGCTATTGATCGCCGCGATCTTCCTCGGATTGGTGATGATCCCGTTCGGGTTTCCGGGAACGTTGGTGATCTTCGCGGCCGCGCTGTGTTACTACCTGCTGGTGCCAGGCGGCGCGATCGGATTGACGACGGTGATCGGCGTCGGCGCGCTGATGCTGTTCGCGGAAGCGCTCGAGTGGGTGCTCGCCGGCCGGTTCGCGAAAAAGTATGGCGGCTCGAAGCGGGCGGGTTGGGGCGCGATCATCGGCGGTATGATCGGCGCGTTTGTCGGCGTGCCGATCCCGATCGTCGGATCGGTGATCGGTGCATTCGCCGGCGCGTTCGTCGGCGCGTTCGTCTTCGAGTGGAGTGGGACGAAGGATCACGTCGGAGCAACGCGCGTCGCCTGGGGCGCGCTGCTCGGACGTGTGATCGCGGCGGCGATCAAGGTGGGGATCGGAATCGCCATGGCGTTTTGGATGGTGGCGTTGCTGGTGTTCGGATAGCGGTGGAACGGTGGAACGGTGGAACGAATACGGCACACCCATTCAGCTCGGTGTGCCGTTGATGTTCTGGTGTAGCGTTCCACCGTTCCACCGTTCCACCGTCTACATCCACGGCTCATCCTTCGACGGTCCGTAAATCGACGGCACCTTCCCACCGGCCATGCGCAGATAGACCGTCAACTGCCCGCGGTGATGGATCTGGTCCAGCAGCATGAACCAGATGAGTTGTCCGACGGGAACCGGGCCCATCGTCTTCGGCGCGGTGAAGAACATCACCGTCTCGGACAGCCGCGAGTCGGAGACGGTGGCGAGGGCACTCTTCACGGCTTCGGTGGTGGCGTCGAATTCCGCGATCACCTCCTCGAACGTCGCCGGCGCCTTGCCGAACGCGGGCGGCCACGACCAGGTATCGTTGAGCGCCTCGGCGATCTTGCCTTGCTCGACCGAGAATACATGGGCGAGCTCGCCAGCGGTCTTGCAGAGCTCATTCGGGCGGAAGTCGCCGTAGCCGTCGGCGACCGAGGTCAACACGCGCCGCGTCGTCGCGTTTTCGCGCGTGAAGACGTCGATGAACTGCTGCTTTGGATTGGTCGCCGGGGCGGTGATGTTCGGAGCGGGCTGCGTTGCTGCGGTCATGCGAAAGTCCTCGGGTTGAGTGAGAGAATTAGTAAGAGAGTTCATTGAACACAGATCCTGCGCTCGCCGACCTCACGTCAAGATGCCGAAGAAAAGAGCCCTTCGAGCTTGACGAGGCAGCCGAGCCATCCCTGGTTGTGCTTGTCGCGCTCGAGGTCGGACGGCAGCTCGTGGCGCAGGACGACCTCGGTGGCGTTGCCGCGGTCGTGAAACTCGACCGTGACGACGCTGTCGATCGGCCGCTCCTCCCAACTCCAGGTGTAGACGAGGCGATTCGGCGGATCGATCTCGCGGTACGTACCCGACACGACGTGATCCTTCCCCTCGGGCGTGCGCATGTGGATGGTGTACGTCCCGCCCACGCGCAGATCGACCTCGGAGTGCGGCGTCGTCAGCGGGCCGGGCGCGTGCCATTTGTTCAACTCCTCCGGTTTCGTCCACGCGTCGAAGACGCGCTGCTTCGGCGCGCGGATCGTCCGTCGGATTTCGAGGGTTTTCGTGCTGGCGACTTCGGTGGCCATTGGTCTGCGGGCTCCGCTGAGGTGGCTTCGAGATAGGCGGCGAGCTGGTCGAGCTCCGACTCCCAGAACTCGCGATAGCGCTCGATCCAATCCAGGGCGCTTCGCATCGGAGCAGGGGTGAGGCGCGCGCGACGCACGCGGCCGTCTCGCTCCACTGAGGCAAGTCCGGCGGCTTGCAACACACGAATGTGCTTGGAGACGGCGGGCAGCGTCATGTCGAACTTGCCGGCCAATTCACTGATGGTGCGGTCGCCGGCGGCGAGGCGGGACAGAATCTCGCGTCGCGTCGGGTCGGACAGGGCACCAAAAGTGGCGTCGAGCTGGGAGTAAACCATATGGTTTAGTATTGTTGCCTGGCCGGTATTTCGTCAAGGGTCGAGGGTCGAGGGGTGAGGGCGAGAGCGGAGGTCCACCGTCGACTCGATTTCGATCTCTCGACCCCTCGACCCCTCGACCCTTGTGCAGCCTTCCCTCTGCTGCGTGAGCAAGTAGATTGGAACAACGCCCCGCGTGAGCCGCCGGGGCGTATTTTTTTGCGCGGCGAAATCGCCAAACATGTTCACTGAAAGCAATCGCACGGTCGTCGTCGTCGGAGCACAATGGGGCGACGAAGGCAAAGGCAAGCTGGTCGACGTCCTCGCCGAGCGCGCGGATTGGGTCGTGCGCTACCAGGGTGGCGCGAATGCGGGGCATACCGTCGACCTCGGTGACGTCGGGTTCGTCCTTCACCAGATTCCCAGCGGCATTCTCCACCAGGGTGTGCGCTGCGCCATCGGCAACGGCGTCGTCCTCGATCCCGAGACGCTCTTCACCGAGATCGACGGTCTCGTTGCTGACGGCATCGACGTCGAAGGGCGGCTCTACGTCAGCGAACGCGCGCACCTCGTGCTGCCGTATCACAAGCTGATCGACGGCGAGAGCGCCCACTCGCAGTCGCTGGGAACGACCGGCCGCGGCATCGGGCCGGCGTATGAGGACAAGATCGCGCGGCGCGGCGTCCGCGTGCTCGATCTGAGAAATCCGAAGCGACTGCGGGATCTCGTCTCGACGAACACCGAGCGCGCCAACGCACAGCTCGCCGCATTTGGTTCGACCAAGCGCGCGGATACCGATCGGACCATGGAGCTTCTCGAGCGCCTGACCGAGCGGCTGCTGCCGCTCGCGGAGGACGTCGGACTGCTGGTCCATCGCGCGTCGAAGAGCGGCGCCGCGGTTTTGCTCGAGGGCGCCCAGGGCTCGTTGCTCGACGTCGATCACGGAACGTATCCGTTCGTCACGTCGAGCAGCACCACGTCGGGCGGTGCCGCCACCGGCGTCGGCATCGCGCCGACCGCGCTCGACGCGGTACTGGGCGTCGTCAAGGCATACACGACGCGCGTCGGAACGGGACCGCTTCCCACCGAGATGGACGAGCCGATGGGCCAGCGGATCCGCACGCTCGGCAACGAGTTCGGAGCGACGACCGGACGCGCGCGGCGCTGCGGCTGGTTCGACGCGGTCGTTGTTCGATATGCCGCGCGCATCAATGGGCTGACCGACGTTGCCGTCACCAAGCTCGATGTGCTCGACACGCTCGACCGCATCGCGCTCTGCACCGGCTACGAAGCTGGCGGCGACCTGCATACCGAGTTCCCCGGGGACATCGCGATGCTCGACGACGTCGTGCCACGGTACGAGTGGTTCGAGGGATGGCAGACGACGACCGCGGAGGCGCGCCGGTTGGAGGATTTGCCGGCGGCAGCGCGCAGGTACCTCGATCGGATCGAGGAGCTGATCGAAACGCGCGTCACGTACGTCAGCGTCGGCACGAGGCGAGATCAGATTATTGGACTCTAAGCTCGATCTCCTCATTGTCGGCGGAGGACCGTGCGGCCTCGCCGCCGCGATCTCGGCCCAGCGTGCGGGGTTGAAGACGCTCGTCCTCGAGGGGTCGTCGGTCGTCAGCACGATTCAGCACTATCCCACGTACGTGCGTTTCTTCTCGACGGCGGAAAAACTGTCGCTGGGCGGGCTGCCCTTTGTCGTCGCCGACGAGAAGCCGAGCCGCCGCGATGCGCTCGTGTATTACCGGGCGGTCGTCCGGCATTTCGACATTCCAATTAGACAATACGAACGGGTCGAGTCCATTCAGTCTTCGGGCGATGGACTCACCGTCACGTCGCGCTCGAGAAGCCGTGGCGAAGTGCAGACGACGACGCGCGCGGTGGTCGTCGCGACCGGGTACTTCGGGTCGCCCAACTACCTGCACGTGCCAGGTGAGGACTTACCGCACGTCACCCACGTCTATCGCGAAGGGCACGAGGCGTTCGACCAGGACGTCGTGGTCGTCGGCGGGGGAAATTCCGCCGCGGAAGCGTCGTTGGATCTGTGGCGTTCCGGTGCGCGCGTGACCCTCGTGCACTTCGGTCCCGACTTCGACAAGAAGATCAAGCCGTGGGTGTTGCCCGACTTTCAGAATCGCGCGAAGGAAGGGAGCATCGCGGCTCGATGGAACAGCCGGGTCAAGGCGATCGAACCGGGCGCGGTTGTCGTCATGGAGAACGATCGTGAGGACCGCCTGAAAGCCGATCTCGTCTACGTCATGACCGGTTTCGCGCCCAACATGGATCTGCTGCGCCAGGTCGGCGTCCCGATCGATGCCAAGACTGGAATTCCCTCGCATGACCCGGCGACGCTCGAGACGAGCGTGCCGGGCGTCTTCATCGCGGGCGTCGTCGTCGCCGGGTTCGACGCGAACAAAGTCTTCATCGAGAACGGCCGGTATCACGGCGACAAGATCGTCGCGCGGATACTCGGACAGCGCGCGCCGGCCGAGCCGAAGTTGAGCGCGGAGCTCGATACCTAGTGAATCATCGGGGGCAATAGCGCTCGCAGAGCCGCAACGACGCGCTCGGCGGCGGCGACCGCGGCAGCGGCGGCCTCCGGCCCGCGATCGAGACCGGACGCATACCTCGGGTCCACGACGTCTTTGCCTCAGGAGCTCCAGTCGGCGTCGAGCTCCGGCAACCTGCGCGCCTCTGCCATGCGAGAATATGGCGAGTGTCACGCCCGGCAAGGCAACCAATTCGTTGCGGTCAGGGGCTGGCTATCTTTTCCGGATGCCCAACCAACCCGACGTTCTCGAAAAACTCGTTTCGCTCTGCAAGCGCCGCGGATTCATCTTCCAGTCGTCGGAGATCTACGGCGGCACCGGGTCCGTTTGGGACTACGGTCCGCTCGGCGTCGAGTTGAAGAAGAACGTCAAGGACCGTTGGTGGCATGCGATGGTTCGGGCCCGCGACGACATCGAAGGGCTTGATGCGGCGATTCTCATGCACTCCAAGGTCTGGGAGGCCAGCGGTCACGTCGCCGGGTTCAGCGATCCGCTCGTAGACTGCAAGAACTGCCGGAAACGCTTCCGCGCCGACGACCCCAAGATCAAGGGCACGCCCGGCACGCCCGAGGCGCAGTGCCCCGCGTGCGGCATGAAGGGAACGCTGTCCGAGGCACGGATGTTCAACCTCATGTTCAAGACGTTCATGGGGCCGGTCGAGGAGAGCGCGGCCGTCGTCTATCTGCGTCCGGAGACGGCGCAGGGTATCTATGTGAATTTCCTGAACGTGCAGCAGTCGACGCGGCAGAAAGTCCCTTTCGGCATCGCGCAGATCGGCAAGGCGTTCCGCAACGAGATCACGCCCGGGAACTTCATCTTTCGGACGCGGGAGTTCGAGCAGATGGAGATGCAGTTCTTCGTCGAGCCGGGCAGCGACATGGAGTGGTTCGAGTACTGGAAGGCGCAGCGGATGGACTGGCACAAGTCGCTGGGTCTCGATCCGGCGCGGTTGCTGTTTCATCAGCACACGGCTGAGGAGCTCGCGCACTACGCGCGCGCGGCCTTCGACGTCCAGTTCGACTTCGGCGGCACGCTCGGCTTTCAGGAGATCGAGGGCGTACACAACCGCGGCGACTTCGACTTGACGCGCCACCAGGAGTATTCTGGAAAGAAGCTCCTTTCCAGCACATTGGGATCCTAAGCTTAGAATTCCACGTGGACAAGTTGTCGCG